>Ga0247727_10010338_pt1 | contig 16567 bp, 7 predicted proteins | sample WisWelCaveWW1625_FD_202498 | JGI IMG/M metagenome (GOLD analysis project Ga0247727, IMG submission 202498) | Biofilm microbial communities from Wishing Well Cave, Virginia, United States - WW16-25 | ecosystem: Environmental > Aquatic > Deep subsurface > Groundwater > Cave microbial mat | place... | reverse complement strand
AGTCGTAAAAAGGCAACTATCTCTTTCATGGCTGATGAGGGAGCGTAGTTGAACCCTTTTGCGGCGCTTATCCATCTCGCATTTGCCCTCAGGATTATCAGGCGACTGGAGTGGGCCGCGCAGTAATCGGCGTTCAGATGATGACTCGTTTCGGAGTTGCAAGTCAGGTCATGCGAAGGCGCGCCGGGTGACGAAGCTACTGTTGCCACCTTTAGTTTCTCGCAAACGATGTGCCCCACCATGATACACTTGTCCTCTGAATGAGCCGGCGATCATGTTCGGTTTGGTTTGCGGCGCTGTCATACCGAAAACGAAGCCGCTGATCATGTTAATCCACTCTAATTTATTTTTAACTTTGGAGGAATGTTATGCACAGTCATAACTATTCTACCCGTGCAACACACGGGAAACGAACGTCGTTGACGGCGCCGTGGAGTTTGCTGCTGTTGCTGCTCTGCGCGTCCGCGCTGTTGGCGCAGCCTACGGGTCCGGTTACCGGCCTCACGGCGATCCCAAATGCAGCCGCCCTCAGCAGCCAGATCGACCTTGCCTGGACGTCTGCTCCTGGTGTGGCGCCGATCACCTACGACATTCATCGCAGTACAACTTCCGGTTTTATCCCCGGTGTGGGAAATCTGATTACCACAGTCACTGATCCAGTTGTGACTTTTTCGAACACCGGGTTGACCTCAAACACCACTTATTATTATGTCGTTGTGGCCAATGTCGGCGCATTCCCTGCGACCGAGGTGAGCGCGACCACGGCGCCTGCGGCTCCGACGGTGTTGACGGCAGCCAATGCCGGAACCACCTCGCTCACGGTCTCGTGGACGGATAATCAAGGCAGCTCTCCCGCCGATGAGACTGGTTTCTCGTTGGATCGCGCGCTTGACGCCGCCTTTACAAGCGGTCTCATGACCACGCCTTATGGCGCCAATGTCGGCACCGGTGTTGTAACTCCCCCGACGATCACCAGCCTGGCGGCAAACACCACGTATTTTTTCCGCGTGCGCGCGACGGGCACAACTACTTCCAACAACAGTGCCACCGCGAGCGCCACGACCGGGCCACCGGCTCCGACGACGTTGACGGCGACCGCGATCAGCGGCAATCAAATCAATCTGTCGTGGGCGGACAATTCGACCACGGAGAATGATTTTCAGATCGACCGCGCGACGAATAACACCTTCACCGCGGGTTTGGTGACGTCGACGGTTTCCAGCGCCGCGCCGCCGAATACGACCGGCACGATCAACTTGTCGGTTACCGGTTTGAGCATGAGCACGACGTACTTTTTTCGCGTGCGCGGCCGTACCGGCACCAATAATTCTGATAATAGCAACACGGCGTCCGCCACCACAACGCCGGCGGCCGATCCGACCGCGTTGCTGACGACGCCGATCAGCAGCACGCAAATTACATTGACCTTCAATGATAATTCGGTCAATGAGACGACCTTTGAAATTGAGCGCAAAACCGGCGTGTCAGGAACCTATATGGTGATTGCAGCACTGACGGTCGCTGGCGATGTGTCAACCGGTCCAGAGGCTATCATCACCGACAACGGCTTGACCCCGAGCACGGCGTATTATTATCGCGTCCGTGCCGTCGTCAATACGGTCGTCCCCATTTCCTATTCCAATTATTCCAACGAACATAGCTCTACCACCTTGCCGGTGATCCCGAATGCGCCGATCAACCTGGTCGCGACCGCGATGAGCAGCTCGCAGATTCTGCTGTCGTGGAATGCGACGGGCGTAACGGGTGAAGACGGTTTCAAGATTTATCGCAGCACGTCTCCGAGCGTTGCCATCATCGCGGGCAATCTCGTGGGCAGCGTCGGAACGGATATTGAAACTTTTACCGATACGGGTTTGCTGGCAAGCACGACGTATTACTATAAAGTGGTTGCGTTCAACGTGAGCGGCAGTTCTTCGCCGACGAACGAAGCGAGCGCCACGACGTTTTCTCCGCCGCCGGCGGCGCCGACCAATTTGGCCGCCACTTCGGCCGGCAGCAGCCAGATCAACCTCTCGTGGATGGATAATGCCACCACGGAGTCCGGCTTCAAGATTTATATCAGCACCACGAACGGCTTTATCCCGGGGCCGACCAATCTGCTGACCACGATTGGTTCATCCGCTGGTACGGGCTTGACGGTCAATTACCCAAGCATGGGTTTGGTTTCCGGCGTCACGTATTATTATCAAGTGAGCGCCTCCAATGCCGGCGGCGAAACCCCTGCAACGAATGTCGGTCCGGTCGTGCCGATTAATCAAGTGAGCGCCATGACGTCGGCAACCGCGCCCAGTGCGCCGACCAATTTGGTGGCGAACACCGTCACTTCCTCCTCGGTGCTCTTGAACTGGTTGGATAACGCGAACAACGAAGCCGGCTTCAAAGTTGAGCGCAAACTCAGCACCGCGCCGACCTATACTGAGATTGCTTCAGCAGTTCCTCCAAGTGCTAATCCGGATTTTACCGGTATAGGCTCGACGATAGCACACACAGATGGTACCGTGTTACCCAACACGACGTACAACTATCGCGTACGGGCTTTCAACGGCGGCGGCAATTCGCCGTTTACCAATGAGATTACGGTCACCACGCTGCCGAATCCTCCGGCGGCGCCGACGGGTCTGGCCGTTTCCACGATCAGCAACAGCCAGCTTGATCTGTCGTGGGTTGATAATTCCACCGACGAGACGAATTTCGTGATCGAACGCAGTCTGGATAACTTTGCGACGATGCCGGTTAGCATCACGACGAGCGGTTTTGCCGGCACCGGCACGAGAAGTTTTTCCGACACCGGTTTGCTGGGAGGCACGTTGTATTATTATCGCGTCAAAGCGACCAATGCCGGCGGTTCTTCCGCTTATACCGGTATTGTCGCCAGAGCGACATTGCCTGATCCACCCGCAGCGCCGACCGGTTTGACGGCAACCCCGGTGAGCAGCGATCAAATCAACCTCGCGTGGACGGACGTCGCTACCGAGACCGGTTATGAAGTTGAAATGAAACAAGGCGTCGCCGGAACGTATTCGACCGTTGCCACCACGGGTGTGAACCAGGTGACGGCGAACATTACCGGTTTGAACGGCAACACGCTGTATTATTTCCGCGTGCGCGCGACCAACGCCACCGGCGCTTCGGGTTATTCTAATGAAGCGAATGCGACGACGTTCCCGGAAGGTCCCAATGCCGCGCCGACCTTCTTAGTCGCGACGGCGGTGAGCAACAGCCAGATCGACCTGACTTGGTTTGACAACTCCACCAACGAAGCGGGCTTCAAGATCGAGCGCAGCGCGACCAGCGGTTCCGGTCCGTTTACGCAGATTGGCACGGTTCTGCAGAACGTCACGATCTTTTCTAGCACCGGCCTCCTGGCCAACACGCATTACTGGTATCGTGTGCGTTCTTACAACGGCGGCGGTGATTCGCCGTATTCCAATGTTGATGATGAGTTCACGTTTGACAATCCACCGTCCACCGCGCCGACGAGCTTGATCGTCACTTCAGTGAGTGGCACGACGATTAATCTGCAGTGGAACGATGCTTCGACGAATGAAACCGGATTCAAGATCGAACGCAGCTTGACGGCTGGCGCCGGTTTTGTTGAGATTGCCTCGGTCACTTCCACTTCAACTCCAGATTTCTTTCCAACGCTGGGTACGACATACCCCTACCCGAACAGCGGCCTTGACGGCAGCACGCAGTATTTCTATCGCGTGCGCGCGTTCAACAGCGGCGGCAATTCGCCTTTTTCCAATGAAGTGAGCGCCACCACCGGCCCATCGACGCCGGACAATCTGTTCGCCACCGCGGTAAGCAACACGCAGATCAATCTGCTGTGGGCGGATCACGCGACCAATGAGAACGGCTATGAGGTCGAACGCAGTACTTCACCGACCTTTTTGCCGCTTAGCGGTCCATTTGTGCTCCCGGCCAACACCACGAGCTATTCGGATATGACGGGCTTGACTGGCAGCACCACGTATTTTTATCGCGTGCGTGCAACGAGCACCAGCCTGGGCAATTCGAATTACTCCAACACGGCGACCGTAACAACGCCGCCGAATATTCCGAATCCGTTGACGTTTACCACCACGGGCACTTCGACGGTCAATCTGACGTGGAATGATGTTTCGAGCGACGAACATGGCTTCGGCATCGAGCGTCGAATCGGCGCTGCCGGCACGTTTACGAAGGTTGACTCGCTCAAACGCAATCCGATTCCCGGAGATGCTGGTATTATCGGGATGGGCTTGTTGACGCGTTCCCACACTGGATTGCTTTCCGGCACGACGTATTATTTTCGTGTCTTCGCGTATAACACAAATGGCAATTCGGGTTATACCAATGAAATCACGTTGACGACGCCGCAGTTTGCGCCGAACGTGCCGACCAACCTCGTGGCCACCGGAGGCACCTCCCAGATCACGTTGAACTGGACGGACAATTCCAATAATGAAACCGGCTTCAAGATCGAGCGCAGCACAACGCCCGGCACCGGTTTCACTCAAATTGCCACTGTTGGTCCGGATTTCACGGTTTATACCAACACTGGCGTCACTCCGAACGTCGTTTATTATTATCGTGTTCGCAGTTACAACTCGGGCGGTGATTCGGGTTATAGCAATGAAGCCCCCGCCTCAGCGAATCCGGATCTTCCGAACGTGCCGACCGGCTTGACGGCCACGGCGGTCAGCAACACCCAAATAAATTTGACGTGGACGGATAATTCCAGCAACGAAGTCGGTTTCAAGATCGAGCGCAAGAACGGTCCGACCGGCACGTACACTGAAATCATGACCGTGGGCGCGGGCGTGCAGAGCTTCAACAGCACCGGCCTGACGGGTCTCACGCAGTATTTCTTCCGCATCCGTGCTTATAACAATGACGGCAATTCGGCTTACACTGATGAGAAAGATGCGACGACGTTGATTGATCCGCCGGGCGTTCCGAGCGGTTTGAGCGCCGCAGCGATCAGCAGCAGCCAGATCAATCTTTCGTGGCAGGATAACGCGATCAATGAAGACGGTTTCCACATTGAGCGCAAGACCGGCGCGGCCGGCACCTACGCCATCATTGCGTCGATTGGTCCGAGCGCCACGTTGAACGTCAGCTTCATCGACGTCTCCGTCGCGGGCAGCACGCAGTATTTCTATCGTATCCGTTCGTTCAACGTGAGCTGGGTCTCTCCGCCGAGCAACGAAGCGAACGCGACGACTCCGGCAGCGGCTATTGCGACGCCGACCGGCTTGACGGCCTCGGCCGTGAGCAGCTCGAGCATCAACCTGACGTGGGTTGATAATGCGACCAACGAAGACGGCTACAAAGTCGAGCGCAGCCTGATCTCCGGTAGCGGTTTCACCGAAATCGCCGATCTGGGCCCGGGCAGCAACAGCTATCCGAACAACGGCTTGAACGCGAGCACGCAGTATTTCTTCCGTGTGCGCGCATACAATGCCAGCAGCAATTCTTCTTATTCCAACGAAGCCAACGCCACGACGCAGGCGGGCGGGCTTCTCCCGCCGAGCGTTTTGACCGCCACGACGGTGAGCAAGACCCAGATCAATCTGTCGTGGACGGAGAATGCAACCAGCGAAGCCGGCTTCAGCATCGAGCGCAAAATCGGCAGCGGCAGTTTCTCCGTGCTCACGACCGTCGGCCCGAATGTGACAACGTTCCAAAACACGGGCCTCAACGCGAACACCTTGTATACTTATCGCGTGCGTGCGTTCGACGCCACCACCAACTCCGCGTTCTCGAACGAAGCCAGCGCGAGAACATGGTTGAACGGCCCGACCTCTCTGGTTGCGACCGCTTCCGGCACCACGATCAATCTGACGTGGGTGGAAACGATCGTGAACGAAACGGGCTTCATCGTTGAGAGCAAGATCGGCGTTGCCGGCAGTTATGCGCAGGTCGGCTCGACGTTGCCGATTAATTCGACGAGCTTCTCGCACACGGGCTTGCTCCCGAACACGCAGTATTTCTATCGCGTGTATGCGATCAACGCCACCAACCGCTCGGAATACTCGAACGAAGCGAATGCGACGACGACGACCTCCGGCCCGGTGCCGAACGCGCCAAGTGCGCTGACGGCGACCGTGGCCAGCCCAAGCCAGATCAACCTCGCGTGGACGGATAATTCGGCCAACGAGACTGGCTTTGTGATCAAACGCAGCACCAGCGCCGGCGGCCCGTTTACGCAGGTCGGAACGGTCGCGGCGAATGTGAAGACGTTTTCCAACACCGGTTTGACCGCGATCACGCAGTACTTCTATCAGGTCTGTGCGACCAACGCTAATGGCTCTTCGGCGGCTTCCAACACCGCGAATGCCACCACATTGGCGCACGATCCGCTCAACATCGCGTTGAACAAACCGAGCATCGCGTCCAGCACCGACGCCAGCAGCTCGCCGGCCAGAGGCAATGATGCCAACATCATTAACTTCTGGCGCAGCGGCCCGGCCAGTGCCGGCGACCCGATCGAGTGGTTGCGCGCGGATCTTGGCGCCGGCTCGACGGTTGCCCGCGTGGTGATGATCTGGAATCAGAGCTATCACGCAACGCAGTATGAAATTCAGGTCTCGAATGACGGCACCAACTGGACCATCGTTCACAACAACATCGGCACCGGCACCAACACTACGCAAGACATCAGCTTCACGCCGGCGTCGGCGCGGTATGTGCGGGTGTTTCTGAAAATGCCGAACTCCGGCAGCTATCGCATGGTCGAGTTCAAGGCTTACGCCACCGGCTCGATCAGCAAGCAGGGCGAACAGGCGGCGACGGATAATGCGATCATTCCAGACGACATCACGCTGGAACAGAACTATCCGAACCCGTTCAACCCGTCCACGACGATTGCTTTCTCGTTGCCGGCGGGCGCGCAGGTGAGCCTGAAAGTGATCAACGTCACCGGCCAGGAAGTCGCGACCCTCATCGACGGCTATCGTGCCCGCGGCAACCATCGCGTGACCTTCAAAGGCGCTAAACTTCCGACCGGCGTTTACTATGCCGTTCTGAAAACCGGCGAAGTCACGCAGATCAAGCGCATGACGTTGGCGAAATAGCGTGGGGTGAAAGGCGAAGGGTGAAAGGCGAAGGGTGATGGGTGATGGGCGCGCCCTACGCCCTTCGCTCTACGCCCTTCGCTCTTCAACTGACAACTGGCGACGGGCAAAGTTGTAAACACGACCAGGGCAGGTCATCGTAAAGATGATCTGCCCTTTTTGTTTTAGCGCAAATAATTTTCACACATGGAATAACGCTCTGTGTGGGGCGTTTCGCCGCCGCGATTCCCTGTCGCGGCGGTGGCTGGTGATGAAATCTTTTTTTACGGGCGGAGCCCACCGAGGACGGACCCTCCCTGAACGGACTCTCCTTATTTATCTAATTCTTCATCTCAAAAAGGAGTACCATCATGGGTAAGTTTCAAAAAGTTTTAACCGCGGTTGGCGTCATGCTTTTCGTCTGCTTGATTGGGGCGAGTTCCGCATGGGCGCAACCTACGGCGAATGCGGGTACCGACGCGACAACGTGTGTCAGTGAACCGACCACTCTCAACGGTACGGCAACTGCCGGCACCGGCACATCGTACACGGTAGCGTGGACGGTGCAGTCCGGCCCGGACATGAGCACCGCGCAATTCAGCAGTACTACCGCTGAAGATCCGACTTTTACCCCGACCGCGACGGGCTCTTATGTCTTGCGTTTCACGGTTACCAATAACGAGCCTCTAACGGCTTTTGACGACGTGGCGATCAGCGTGAATGCGTCGGTCACGGCGAATGCCGGTTCTGCCGCAACAACGTGTGTCGGCACGGCGATCAATCTCAATGGCACGGCTGGCGGCGGCGATGCCTCATACACCTTCGCGTGGACGGTGCTGTCCGGGCCTAGTTCCAACAGTTCGCAATTCAGCAGTACCTCCGCTGAAGATCCGACTTTTACTCCGATTGCGGCAGGCCCTTATGTCCTGCGTTTTACTGTTAACGATGGCATCTGTGCAGCGTCTTTCAGTGATGTCAACATCACCGTGAATGCGGCGGTGACCGCGGATGCCGGTTCTGCCGCGACAACATGTGTCGGCCAGACGATCAGCCTCAACGGCACGCCGGGTGGCGGCGATGCCACGTATACACTGGCGTGGACGGTGTTTTCTGGCCCTGATCTTGGTGGCGGGCAATTCAGCAGTCCTTCCGCTGAAGATCCGTCTTTTACCCCGACCGCGGCAGGTTCTTACGTTTTACGTTTCACGGTTAATGATGGCATCTGCACGGCGGTTTTTGATGATGTCAACATCACCGTAAATGCAGTGGTCACGGCGAATGCCGGTTCCGACGCGACAATATGCCTTGGCGCGACGACCAATCTCAACGGCACGGCCGGCGGCGGCGATGCCTCATACACCTTTGCGTGGACGGTGCAGTCCGGGCCGAACACGAGCACCGCGCAATTCAGCAGCGCTACCGCTGAAGATCCGACTTTTACCCCGACTCTGGCAGGCTCTTATGTCTTGAGTTTTACGGTTGACGATGGCGTCTGCACAGCGGCTTCTGACAACGTGACGATCACCGTCAATCCGTTGCCGACCGCAACCATGAGCGGCACCGCGACAATTTGTGTGGGCAGCTCGACCACGATTTCTACTACACTCACCGGCACCCCGCCGTGGAGCGTCACTTGGTCGGATTTCGTTACGCAAACCAACATTATGAGCAGTCCGTTTACACGCATCGTGACTCCATCTCTCGGCATAACGACGTACACCGTGACCGCGGTTTCTGATGCGAATTGCACCGGCACTTTTTCGGGCAGCACCGTGGTCACCGCCAATCCGGTGGTCACGGCGAATGCCGGTACCGATGCGACAACGTGTGTCGGCGAGGCGACCACCCTCAACAGCACCCCGGGCGGCGGCGATGGCACGTATACCTTTGCGTGGACGGTGCAGTCCGGGCCGAATACGAGCACCGCGCAATTCAGCAGTGCTACCGCTGAAGATCCGACTTTTACCCCGACTGCAGCCGGCTCTTACGTTTTACGTTTCACGGCTAACGATGGCATCTGTACAGCGGCTTTTGACGATGTGACGATCACCGTGAATCCGGTAGTCACGGCGAATGCCGGCGCCGACGCGACAATATGTATCGGCGGAACGGTCAATCTCAACGGCACACCGGGCGGCGGCGATGCCTCGTACACCTTTGCTTGGACGGTGCAATCCGGACCGAATACGAGCACTACGCAATTCAGCAGTGCTACCTCTGAAGATCCGACTTTTACCCCGACTGCGGTAGGCTCTTACGTTTTACGTTTTACGGTCAACGATGGCGTCTGTGCAGCGGCTTTTGATGACGTGACGATCACCGTGAATCCGGTGATCACGGCGAATGCCGGTGCCGATGCGATAACGTGTGTCAACCAGGCGGTCAGTCTCAATGGCACGCCGGGCGGCGGCGATGGCTCGTACACCTTTGCGTGGACGGTGCAGTCCGGGCCGAATACGAGCACGACGCAATTCAGCAGTCCTTCCGTCGAAGATCCGACTTTTACCCCGACTGCAACAGGCTCTTACGTTTTACGTTTCACGGTCAACGATGGCATCTGTACCGCGGCTTTTGACGACGTGACGATCACGGTGAATTCGGTGGTCACGGCGAATGCCGGCGCCGACGCGGCAATATGTATCGGCGGGACGGTTAACCTCAACGGCACACCGGGCGGCGGCGACGGTACGTACACGTTTGCCTGGACGGTGCAGTCCGGGCCGAATACGAGCACCGCGCAATTCAGCAGTGCTACCGCTGAAGATCCGACTTTTACCCCGACCCTGGCAGGCTCTTATGTTTTGCGTTTCACGGCTAACGATGGCGTTTGTACGGCGGCTTTTGACGACGTGACGATCACCGTCAATCCGTTGCCAACCGCAACCGTGAGCGGCCCGGCGAGCGTTTGCCTGGGCAGTTCGGTTACGATCTCGGCGGCGCTCACCGGCACCGCGCCGTGGAACATCACCTGGTCGGATGCCGTCACCCAAACCGGCATTATGAGCAGCCCGGCCACACGCAGTGTGAGTCCATCGGTAGCGACGACGTACACCGTGACCGCGGTCTCTGATGCGAATTGTACTGGCACTGCATCGAACAGTATAATGATTGCCATCAATTCGCTGGCGGCGGCGAGCATCAACGGCCCCGATCCGGCGAACACCATGACAACGTATACTTACACCGCGACCACCAGCGCGACGAGTCCAGGTTTCATCTGGAGCGCCACCGGCGGCGTGATCAACGGCAGCAACACCGGCAGCTCGGTGAGCGTGACGACTGGCGCTCTGGGAACGATCATGACGGTGAACGTGACGGTAACTGATGGCGGCACCGGTTGCATAACGAGCGCGACGAAGAACGTCACGGTCAACCCGCTGGCGCCGCCGTCGCCGAGCAATTTGACGGCGATCACCGTGAGCGCCAGCCAGATCAATCTTGCCTGGACCGATAACTCCTCCAACGAGACTTATTTCAAGATCGAGCGCAAAACCCCGCAAAGCGGGAGCACGTATATGGAAATCGCCAATGTCGGCGCGAACATTACCAGTTATTCCGACAACGGGTTGACGAGCGGAATACAGTATTTCTACCGCGTGCGGGCTGCCAACAACGGCGGCAACTCGGCTCATTCCAATGAAGCCAGCGCGACGACCGGGACGCCGATCGCCGCGCCGAGCAGTTTGACGGCGACCGCGGTGAGCAGCAGCCAGATCAATCTCACCTGGACCGATAACGCGTCCAACGAGACCGGCTTCAAGATCGAACGCAAAACCCCGCAAAGCGGGGGCACGTATACGGAAATTGCCACTGTGCTGGAGGCCAATATTACCGGCTTTTTTGATAACAGCGTGACGAGCGGCACGCAATATTTTTATCGGGTGCGAGCGTTCAACGCGGGCGGCAATTCGGCTTTTTCCAATGAAGCAAATGCCACGACCCCGACGTTTATCGCTGCGCCAGGCAATTTGACGGCCACCGCCGTGAGCGGTAGCCAGATCAATCTCGCGTGGACGGATAACGCTTCCAACGAGACCGGTTTCAAGATCGAGCGCAAGACCCCGCAAAGCGGGGGCACGTATGCGGAAATCGCCAGTCTGGCCGCAAACATCACCGGTTATTCCAACCTCGGATTGATAAGCGGTACGTCATATTTCTATCGGGTGCGAGCGTTCAACGCGGGTGGCCATTCGGCTTATTCCAATGAAGCGGAGGCCACGACGTTGTCCAACCTGCCGGCGGCGCCGAACAATTTGACGGCCACCGCCGTGAGCACCAGCCAGATCAATCTCGCGTGGACGGATAACGCGTCCAGCGAAACGGGCTTCAAAGTCGAGCGCAAGATGGGTGCTTCCGGCACGTATGCGGAAATCGCCAGCCTGGGCGCGAATATCACCGCTTATTCCAATACCGGATTGACAAACGCGACGCAGTACTTCTACCGGGTGCGGGCTTTCAACGCCAACGGCCATTCGGCTTATTCCAATGAAGCGGAGGGCACGACCTCCTCCATCGTGCCCAACGTGCCGGCGGCCCCGCTCAATCTGGCCGCTACGCCGGTGAGCACGACCCAGGTCAATCTCTCGTGGTCGGATAACTCGACCAACGAAGACGGCTTCAAGATCGAGCGCAAGACCCTACAGGGCACTTATGCAGTGATCGGAACCCTCGGTGCAGGTGTGACCAAGTTTAATAACACCGGTCTCGGCGCGAATACACAGTATTTCTATCGCGTTTGCGCTTTCAACAGCGCCAGCAATTCGCTCAACTCCAACGAAGCTAATGCGAGAACCCGGATGAATGGTCCGAGCAATTTGGCCGCTACCCCGTTTAGCAGCAGCCAGATCAATCTGACCTGGAAGGATAATACGGTTAACGAGGCCAGCTTCGAGATCGAGCGCAGCGCCACCGCAGGCGGCCCGTTCTCGGTAGTTGGGACGACCGCTCCGGCCGCGGGTTCGGGGTCAACCGTAAGTTTTTCCAACACCGGTTTGAGCGCGAGCACGCAGTATTTCTATCGCGTTCGCGCGATCAACGCCTTCAATGTCTCGACATACTCGAACGTCGCCAACGCCACAATTCCTGCGCCCAGCAGCAACCTGGCGTTGAATAAAACGATCACCGCTTCCGGCACCGATCCCATCAGCATGCCGACCAGATGCAACGACGGCAATCAGGTCTCCTTCTGGCGCAGCAACACCGTCAGCAACGCCAGCCCGACCGCGTGGCTGCGGGTGGAGCTTGGCAGCTCGCCGGTGACGGTCGCTCGGGTGGTGATCCGTTGGAACCAGAACTACTTCGCGCCGCAATTTGATATTCAGGTTTCCAACGACGGCGTCACTTTTACGACCGTCCGCACCAACAACGCCGGCACCGCGGCGGTGCAGGATATGAGTTTCTCGCCGGTGCAAACGCGGTATGTGCGCGCGCTGCTGAGAAAACAAAACCTGTCGAGCTATCGTCTGGTGGAGCTGGAAGCCTACGCCACCGGCTTGATCAGCAAACAGGACGAGCAGGTAACAACGGAAAACGCCGTGATTCCAGAAAGCATCACTCTGGAGCAGAACTATCCGAATCCGTTTAACCCGTCCACGATGATTTCCTTCTCATTGCCGGCGGGCGCGAAGGTGAGCCTCAAAGTGGTCAACGTCAACGGTCAGGAAGTCGCCACGCTGGTGGACGGCTATCGTGATCAGGGCGTCCACCGCGTGACCTTCAAAGCCGCCAGGCTGCCGACCGGCACTTACTTTGCCGTGTTGAAAGCCGGCGACATCACGCAAATCAAACGCATGACGTTGGCGAAGTAGCTCTTACTCTTACTTTTACTCTTACTCTTACTCGCTGTTTACGAATTCCAAAAAGCGAGTACGAGTAGAAGAAAGAGTAAGAGTAAGTAAATATTGGGAAACCAACTGTTTCATCCTCCGAACGGGCTCAGTCTCGTCTGGAGCGCATAACGCCTCCACAGTAAAAAGAGAAGGGCAGATCGTCTGATGAAGATCTGCCCTTTTTGTTTTCGCAACTTGACTTTCAAGGCGAAACTGTTTAAATTGTAGCTGTACTAAAAGATTCGCTATAAAACTTGTAACGAGACGGTAGTAAGCGGTTTGTTTAAATAAAGACGATTCCATGATCAGTGGAGGAAATGGAAAGAATGGCAGCACGAGTGGGAAGAGAGGCATTATCTTTTCTGAAAAACAACTTGCAAAAAAATTCAAGCATGCGGCTGATTTTGGAATAAAGGGCAATTATAATAAAGAAAATATTGCGAAGTTTAAAGCCGCGCTTGAAAAGCACGTCCTGGAAACTGGGACGACACCGATCACTGGAATATATCGAGGCTTGAATGTGGCTCATTATGTTAATCCGCAGACCGGGCTTAATGTTATCGTCTTAGCAGGAGAGTTTCACAGCGGATGGAAGCTCACGGCGGAACAACTCAAGCACGTTCTATTAACCGGAAAATTAGGCGGAGGTTAGTATGCGGTCCGACAACCGCTTAGAGCAATACATCGCGCTCATATCTTCTTTTGTGGCTGACAAAATAGATGCCGCTGATTTTGAGCGTGAATATCTGAAGATTTTTAAAGAAGACGCCACTGAATGGTCGGAGACTGAATTTGCGATTCTTGATGAATTATTTGGGGAGGTCGACGCCTTTTGCGCTGATCCGCAACTGCGAGACGAGAATGATCTGGATGAATTTGAACTAAAAGAAAAAAGCAAGCTGGCGCTAGAGAGGTTACAGTCGTTGGTTTTGGTCAATTCGTGATGATCTTGCAGATTCATCCATACCACCGAACGACATGATGGGATTGTTTGAATACAAAGTCATTATTCAGAAAAATGAAGAAGGCGACGGCTACTGGGTTTATAGTCCCGATCTGCCCGGCTGCAATTCAATTGGGGAAACGCTGGCAGAAGTAAAAAGCAATATCCGGGAAGCAATCATCGGTTATCTGGAAACATTGGCGGCGATGAACCAGGCGATCTCCGCTCCGCAGGATGATTCGATTTATCTGGAAACGGTGGAGGTAAATTTCTAACCGAAAGATAAGTTTGCAAGATGCCTGCCCTAATTATTCTGCGTATTCGTAGCGTGTCACTCGGCGCCATCCAACGGGCGCAGCTAATAGGCAGAATGATGGTTTGGCGGAATAATTTAATTTTTTTATCATTCTGCCGAACCATTATTCTGCCTTTATCTGCTGCTTACTTCGCCCCCGGCCTCTCGCCCTCTTTTAAAAAATGCGGGATCGCTTTGATGTCAAAATGCACGCGCTGTCCGAGAATGCGCCACGTTGTGTCGGAAACATAGCCGAGCCAGCCCATGCCGACCGTGCCGGCAATAATCAGAATGCCGAGCGTCGTCATGAATTTGCGCCGTTTCGGATGGCGCTCCGGCGAACGGTCGAGCAGCGGCAGCAACAGCAGCAGCGCCACGAACGCGCCGTTGCCTAGCACGCCCAGCCAGCCCGGAACATATTTCAAGCTTTGATAAATCGGCAGAAAATACCACTCCGGCTTGATGCCGTGTGGCGTCACCATCGGATTCGCCGGCTTGCCGAGCGGCATGTGGACCATGATCGCCGTAATCACCAACGCGAGGAGAATGCCGTAAGCCACCAGCAATTCTTTTTTGAAATGATCGGGAAAATACGGCCGTGCCTGCTCGGCGAACTGGGGATGGTGTGACGGATCAGACTCATCCGTGCGATTGAGCGGCGAGATGTGATGGTAACGAATCAAAAACATGTGCAGGCTGATCAGCGCGAGCAGGGTCACGGGCAGGATCGCGACGTGAATTGCAAAGAAACGGCTGAGAGTAATGTCGGTGACGTTCTCGCCGCCGCGCAAAAAGACGAGCAGAAAATTTCCAATCAGCGGCACCTCTTTCGTGGAGTCGGTGCCGACCGTCGTTCCCCAGAACGCGAGTTGATCCCACGGCAGCAGATAGCCGGTGAAAGCGAAACCCAGCGTCACCAGAAACAGCCCCGCGCCCACCATCCACGTCAGCTCGCGCGGCTTTTTGTACGCGCCGTAAAAGAACACTCGCGCCAAATGCAGCGCCACAACGGTGACGATGAAATTCGCGCCCCAGATGTGCAACTGCCGGAAGAACCAACCGAACGTGACTTGCTCATTAATAAATTTGATGCTCTCATACGCCGTTGCCGCGCCGGGCTTGTAATAAAAGAGCAGCAGCACACCCGTAAAAATTTGCAGCGCCATGAGTATCAGCGCCGCAAAACCGAGCGTGTGCAGCCAGCTCACGTGTCGCGGCTGCGGTTCGGCAAGCTGCTCGCGAGTGAATTTAGCGATGAACTCAATCGGCAGACGTTCGGCCAGCCACGCGCGAAATGACATTGATAGGGGTCTCCTGTTAGTATTACTCCGGAAAAACTATCACAACCGCGAAGCCTGCCCTGCCGCAGGCCAGGGATTTTTTTCACCACGAGGCCACAAAGAAAAAACAGTTAAATTTTGTGTTCTTTCCCTGGCCTGCGGCAGGGCAGGCTTTGTGTCCTTTGTGCCCTTTGTGGTTGAGTTTGGTTGCGGCTGATGCCGCGCTACGTTATTCTGAAAGGATCCCTGGCCTGCGACAGGGCAGGCTTTTTTGACTGCAAAGAGATCATCGAATCGAAAAGGATTCTTTCGGAATGACAGTACTTTTTTATGTGAATAGTTACGAAAAGTCAAGCCAAAACGATTTTGTCATCATCAACTTTGACCGCGATCCGCTCCAACGGCTTTGGCGGCGGGCCGGCAATAACTTTGCCGTCACGGTCATATTCGCCGCCGTGGCAGGGGCATTGAAAAATATTCTCGCCCGCATTGAAAGTGACGACACAGCCGAGATGCGTGCACACCGCGGCGAGCGCCACCAGCTCGCCACCATTGCGCAACACGATCGCCGGTTTGCCGCCAAGCATGCCGAGGCGAGCGCCGCCGGCGGGGATGGCGTTTGCCGAAATCAATTCACCATTTGCCTCCGTGAATTCACGCCCGGTCGCGCCAAAATTCTTGTTGGGAAAAAGATACGCCAGCGCCGGCGCGAAGAACGCCAGCACGGTGCCGCCAAACAGCGCCCCCACGAATTTCTCAAAAAAATTGCGTCGGTTCATAAATTTTTTTTCAGTTTACGTTTTACGATTTACGTTTTACCACATTACGCTTTAGTTAAAATTAACAAACTTTTTTTCTTTGTCAACAGGCTTCTTTAAATGAATTAATTGCTTACGGAAGTGGAACAGCTCACGGAATTTTTTCCGTGAACAATATTTCTTTGTTTAATGTCGTTCTTGACTTTCATCGTTTTTTTCCATACTTTAAGCGCAGGCTCAAGTGAGGAAGGGAATGAAACTTGTCAGCGAAGTTTATAGTGAAGTGGGCAAAGCGTTTGTTATGGATAAATTTACCGGCTTGCTTCTTGGCGGCGCCTTCATGGTGCTTGTTTCATTCATCGTCTTGCTTTTTTTTATGTACCAGGCTAAGAAGCAGATTAA
>Ga0247727_10010337_pt1 | contig 16567 bp, 15 predicted proteins | sample WisWelCaveWW1625_FD_202498 | JGI IMG/M metagenome (GOLD analysis project Ga0247727, IMG submission 202498) | Biofilm microbial communities from Wishing Well Cave, Virginia, United States - WW16-25 | ecosystem: Environmental > Aquatic > Deep subsurface > Groundwater > Cave microbial mat | place... | reverse complement strand
CAATCCACTGGCTCGACTCGCGCGGATCGGTCCCGATGACCAGCTCGGGAACCGGGCCCTGCCCGGCGGCCCACCTCCCCAACGCGACCCCGGCCGAAAAGACCGTCGGCGGATCCAGCGGGTACCCGCCGGCCACGCCGCGGATTCCGTCGGTCCCAAAAAGCTCTCTCGCCATCCATCTACTCCTTGGTCAACGCGCACAACGGAACGCGGCGGCGGCGTTTTCTGATTCATGCGAGGACGCCGCCGCGTCCTGTGCGCTCCTCACGGGTTCGCCGGCGGCGGGCTCTTGACGACCTCCACTCGCACCTCCACCGGCATCGAAGATTCAAACCGAACATGCGGATCGGCCAGAAAGACCTGCACCTGAAATTCTTTTCGCCCCGGCGTCACGCCAACGTCGATAAGATCCGTCTGCGCGGCGCGCAAGCCTTCGACACGGCTCTCGGGTCCCACCACCTTCAATCGCTCAGGCACCACCTCGCGCCGGAGGATCGAATACCCCGCCGGAAGCGACGTGGAAAAACGCGGTTCCACCGGCAGCCACCGTTCCACCCGCCGCTCGAACTCCAGCCGGACCATCGAGGGAACAGCCCGCACCAGGTTCACCCCGGCCGGCAGCAGCGCGTTGCGGGACTCGATGGTGAAGGTGCGCTGGCCAGGGCTGGTTATCGGCGACAAGTCCAGCACCACTGCCACGTCGGTCAGACCGGCCGGATTCAGCTTCCCGCTCGGACCACGGATTTCCAGGTGCATCCTTTCCAAAACATCGGAACTCATCTCAAGATCTTTAGGAAGATTCCGATACTGCACCGGCGCCGGGATCCAGGTTGCCGCCTCCGGGTCCCGCACAAACGCCAGCCAGAGCGCCAACGCCAGCGCCAGGGACAGCAGCTTCCACGCGATGTTGTCTCGCAGCAGTCGCATCATGAGCTCGGAGCCTGCTCGTGCCCGGGCCGGTCGGTGTGCGGCGCGGCCGCGGCCGCCCGGTCCTCGACTCGTTTGGCCGGCAGCGGTTCGGCGGACAGCCGCTCGGAGGCCCGCTCGAGCGAAACGTCCAGCTCGAACTCACCGCCCTCGGCGATGGTGATCCGGCCCGATCCCTCGCTGACCACCACCGCCAGGCAATCGGATTCCTCCGTGATGCCGATCGCGGCCCGGTGCCGCGCGCCCAGCTGTCCCCGGGCCGCCGGCCGCGTGCTCAGCGGCAGAAAGCAGGAGGCCGCCGCCACCCGGCTGCCCTGCACGATCACCGCGCCGTCGTGCATCGCCCCTCCCTTCTGAAAGATGCTCAGCAGCAAATCGCGGGAAAGCGCCGCGTCCACGGCGATCCCGGTCTCGACGAACGTTCGCAGCTCCGCCGTCCTCTCGACAACGATCAGCGCTCCGGTCTTCTGCAAGGAGAGTTGCTCCAGCGCCAGAAGAATCTCTTCGGTCGATTCACGCCGCTCGAGCCGCCCGCGCCACGGCAGCCATTCCTGCTGGCCGATGCGCGCCAGCATCCTCCGGATCTCGCTTTGAAACATCACGATCAAAGCGAACACCGTGTACGGCGCCAGCGTCTCCAGGCCCCACCGCACCAGCTCCAGCCCGGCGGCCGCCGCCCCCAGGTAGATCGCCGCCAGCATGAAAAGCCCGGTCAGGATGCGCTGCGCACGGCGGCCGCGCACGATCATCAGGAACTGGTAGATCAGGAAAGCGGTCACCAGGATGTCCAGCGCCGCCATCAACGCGGATCGCGGCAGGGATTGACTCCAGATGTTCCACAGGTTGGTCATAACGAAGTGGCCGGCCGCCGTCGCCCGGGACGCCGATTCTATTGTAGCCGAGCGTGGCCGGTGACTCGGATCGACAACTCGGCGGCGTTGTCGATCGTTCCCTCCACCACCGAGTCGCCGCCAGCGGCGCCGCGGGCCGCCTCGGCGATCGCGCGGTCTGGGATCGTCGCCCGGTACCCCCGCTCCGCCCCCGCCGGCCGAAACACCCAGGCGTCGCTCTCTCCAGTCAGCCGCCCGATGGCCCGCACCTTCGCCCGCGCCACCCGCGTCCCGTCCTGCTCGATCACGTCCCGGATCTGCTCGAGACGCGCCCGATTCCCGGCCGCCAGCGTCACCGACACTTCACTCCGATCCCGGTCCAGCGCCACCGACTCGACGCCCCGCACCCTCTGGAGCCGCCCCGGCAGCGAATCCAGACACGACGCGCAGTCGATCCCGCCGAGCGTGATCTCGAGCTTCAGGAACTCCCCGCGAGCCGCCGCTCCCCACAGCAGGAGCGAACCCGCCAGCGCCCTCCGAATCCTGGACATGGGGAATCCGCCGGAAGCCGCCTACCGCTCCATCAGCACGTGCTCTTCCTGAAAGATCGAGTTCGACAGGTGGATGCCGCAAGCTTTCAGCCGGTCCAGACAATGCGGCCGGGCGCCGGTGGCGCGGAACTTGCCCATCGCGCGGCCGCGCGGGCTCACGCCCAGGCGAACCAGCTCGAAGACGTCCTGCATCTCGACGGTGTCGTCGTGCGCTCCGGTCACCTCGCTGATCGCCGTCACCTTCCGTGTCCCGTCGCTCAATCGCGCGGTGTGGATCACCAGGTGGATGGCCGAGGACAGCATCTTCCGGATCACCCGGTCGGGTATGTGCTGGCTGGCCATCATCACCATCGTCTCCAGCCGCGTGAATGCGTCCCGCGCGCTGTTGGCGTGCACCGTGGTCATCGACCCGTCATGGCCGGTGTTCATCGCCTGCATCATGTCGAACGCTTCCGAGCCGCGGCACTCGCCGATCACGATCCGGTCCGGCCGCATGCGCAGCGCGTTGATCACCAGGTCGCGCTGCGTGATCGCCCCCGCTCCTTCGATGTTCATCGCGCGCGTCTCCAGCCGCACCACGTGCGACTGTTGCAGCATCAGCTCGGCGGTGTCCTCGATGGTGAGGACCCGCTCCTCCTCCGGAATGAACCGCGAGAGCGTGTTCAACATCGTCGTTTTGCCCGAGCCCGAGCCGCCGCTGACGACCACGTTCAGTCGCGCCTCCACGCAGCCGCTCAGAAAGTCCAGCATCCCGCTGGTCAGCGTCTCGTTCTTCAGCAGGTCCTCGGTCGACAGCAGTTTCGTGCCGAATCGCCGGATCGACAGCACCGGCCCGATCAGGCTCAGCGGAGCGATCACCGCGCACACCCTCGAGCCGTCCGCGAGCCGCGCGTCGACGATCGGCGAGGAATCGTCGATGCGCCGCCCCATGGCGGAAACGATCCGCTCGATGATCAGCCGCACGTGCGAGGGGTCCTTGAACCGGATATTGGTCTCCACCAGGCGACCGCCCCGCTCGACATAGACGTTGTCGAAGCCGTTGACCAGGATGTCGCTCACCGTCGCGTCTTTCAGCAGCGGCTCCAGCGGCCCCAGTCCGAAAACCTCGTCCAGCACCTCCTCGATCAGCCGCTCGCGCTCGGTCAAGGTTATCGGGATCGATTCGTCGCCGATCAGCCGCTCGACCACCACGCCGATCTGCTCGCGCACCCCGCCCTTGTCCAGCGCCTTCAACTGGTCCGGCGACAGGGAATCGATGAGCTTGGAGTGGATCCGCGTCTTGATGGCAAACCAGCGGTCGGCCCCGGTTCCCGGCCGTGATAACGCTCGTGACCCCATCGGTTCCCGCTACGCCGTCTTCGCCATCTTGATTCCCGTCGCTTTGTCGACGAAAGCCCGGAACGCGCGGTCCAGGTCGCCGGCGGCCTGCCGGTCGGCCGCGAACGGCCGGCCTTTGTTGATCGACGCCAGCACCGCCGGCGACGGCGGGAGGCCGAAAAACACCGGCTGGTTCAGCGTCTGCTGGAGCTGTTCGAGACTGGCATGCTGCGCGTTGGTTTTCTTCTGATACTGATTCACCACGATCTTGATCTGGTCCTGCGTGAACCCCAGCCGCATCAGGGCGCCCAGATACCGCTGCGCGTTGCGCAGCGACGGGAAGTCCTGCTGGAGGACCAGGAAGATGGTCGAGGAAACGTGCAGCGCGCCGAGCACCAGCTCCTGGGTGATCGACCGGCCGGCGTCGATCACGATGGATTCGTACTTCTCCACCAGGAAGCCGGCGAAATCGCGGAACATCGGCTCGGTGAAATAGCCGTGATGCTCGAGCGAGTCCGGCGGCCCCACCAGAAACAAGCCCAGCGGGTCCCGCGTCACGAAGCCTTCAAACAGCGCCTGGTCCAGCCGCGCTAGGTTCTCGCCCACCTCAAGCAGCGTGTACTGCGGCGCCGCCCCCAGTTGCATCGCGCAGTCGTTGGCGTTCCATTCCAGATCGATCAGCACCGTCTGGCTCTTGCGCTCGGCCAGCACGACCGCGAAATTCACCGCCAGCGAGGTCGTGCCCACCCCGCCCTTGGTTCCGAGGAACGTGTAGATCTTGCCCAGTTTGCTGGCCACCGGCGCCGCCCGCTTCGGCGCGCGCTCGAGCCGGCCGATGGCGTCGCGGAACTCGACGCGCTTCAGCGGCTGCATCAGGAAATCGTTGGCGCCCGCGCGCACCGCCCCGATCACCGTCTCGGTGTCGGCGTGGTAGTTGGAGGCGATCACGTACAGGTCCGGCGCCGCCTGCTTGACTTTCTCGAGTACCTTCAGCGCCCCCTCGACGTCGCCCGCCATGTCGACGATCAGCCCGGCCTCGGCGTGCCGCTCCAGGTCCTGCAACACGCGGATGTACAGGTTCGCCGAAACGTCGGCGTACTCGGACACGACTTTCGCGTTCGGGACGTTCAGCAGGTTCTCCCGCACCATTTCGCGGAAATGCTCGTCGGCCGAGGCCACCATCAGTGAAACGTTCATGCGGATTCCTTCGCTCGGAAGTTTCTCCTACGGAACGCACTCCGGCGCGTCGGGCCCGCAGCCGGCGCTCTCCATCGCGAGCGTCGTCTGGAAATTGGGGATCGGCACCGGCGGCAGCCCGAGCGAGTTCAGAAACGGCCGGAACTCGTAATTGGGGATGCTCACCCGTACCAGGTCCGGCACGCATTCGCGGCTGCATTCGGCGCCGTCGCAGGCGAACTCGCCGAGCTCGCCGGTCTCCGCGTCGCGCCCGAAATACTCGACCTCGATCTCGACCTGTCCCTGGCGAAACGCCTCGCGGTCGAAGGTGAGCGGCACATTGTTCTGCATCCAGCCGGTGACGTTCGCGCCCCCCTGCCAGCAGTGCGTCGACGCGTACCGCGCTCCCTCGCGGGTGAACTCGGCCACCGAATGCCACACCCACAGCAGATCGGCGGTGAATATCAGCGCCAGCGTCAACGGGAGAATCACGCCCGCGTAGACGATCAGGTATTCGAGCGTCGCCTGACCGCTCCGGCGTGGCCCGAATCCCATCCTACGTGCCTCCATACGGGACCCGGATCTGGAACCGCAGCGGGACCGGGTCCAGTTGGAGCGTCGGGAACCGGAACCGGAACGGCATGCCGTCCGGGATCGATACGACGATGAATTCCGGCGCCAGCCCTCCGGCGCCCGCGTCGCAGCCCGGGACCGCGCATTCGCACGCCTCCAGCTCGCCCGTCTCCCCGTTGCGGCGCTCGATGCGGATTTCGATCGAGTCCGCGTCCAGTCCCCCGATGTAGGGCGCGCCCGAGTCGTCGGCCGAGCCGGTCAGCGCCAGATTCTTGGCCGCCACAATCGAGACGTCGGCGGCGTCGCAGAAGTTCACCCCCTGCCCGGTGCCCACCAGGCGCGCCAGCGTGTAGAGGATCTTTTGCACGGCGTAGTAGGTATAGCAGACCCGGGCGAGCTCGATCATGCCCACCAGCAGCAGAAAGAACAGCGGAAGATAGAGCGTCGACTCCAGCAGCATGGCCCCGTCCGCGCGCCGCCGCCTCACTGGTGCAAGACCACCTTTCCCGGGCCCGAGGCGATCGTGCAGCCGTCAAAGCGTCCCTGCTTGAGCGGCACGACACTGCCGATGTAGAGCGCGTTGAAGCGCCCGTTGGCGTCGAGGGTGCTGGTGGTGGTCGAGTTCAGGTTCGGCTCGAGCAGAAACTGCCGGAACCCCAGCACCGTCATGGCTTGCGGGTTGGCCAGCGAGTCGACGATCGCCACCGTCAGAACGCGCCGCCCGTTGCCGGTGTAGGCGGCATAATCCTCGACGTCGGTCGTGTCGGTGTCCGGCGTGTAAATGGAAGCCAGCGTTTCCGATTCCGCGATCGTCAGGCAGTTGGTCTGGAGGTCGCTCTCGAACCGCGTCGCCAGCCCGCACAACATCCCGGTGACCACCGCCGGCACGCTGTTCTGATTGCAGCCGATCGCCACCGCGCTCTCCCAGATCGTCTCGGCCGCGTTTACGCTGACGCACGCCCGCGCCGCCGACGTCGACGCCGGCAGCCCTTGCGCGCCGATCCGCAGCGCTTGCGTCGCTTCGCCGGCGAAGATCTGTGCGTCGGTGTTGAAGCGGTTGATGACCAGGTAGGGGATCCGCGCCGCCGCCGGCTGCAAGGGACCGGGTTGCGGCGCGCCGTTGCAAACGTAGCCGAGCGTGTAGCGCGTGTTGGCGACGAAGCCGAAATCGGTTTCGTCGGAGGCGTCCGGCGCCGCCACCGCCACCACCTCGATCCCGCAGGCGGTGCATAACGGCGCGCTCCGCCCGGCCACCGCCGCGACCGCGATCGGCGCTTTCCTCTCGCTCGCCTGCGGCAGAAAACCCCAGAATAGCAGCGGCGCCTCGGCGGTGATGCGGACGCGCACGTGACGCGCCGTCGTCCCCCCGGACGCCTCCGACCCGCCGCCCTCGCCTTCGCCGAACGCCGCCGTCACCGTCTCATAATAGGTCGGGTCGGGAGCTTCGCTCGCCAGCTGCCCGGTCGTCTCGCCGATCGGCAGCCCGCCGAAATCGTACTTGTTCTGCAACCCGCCGCTCGAGCTCAACGCCAGCCGCGCCGACGCCGTCGCCAGATCGAGCGAGACGTCGGTGCCGATCAACTGCTGCGCCGCCGCCAGCGCCATCGCGTTGGCCGCCGCTTTCAGTTCTCCCCGCACCATGTAGAGACGTCCCAGGTCCACCGCGAACCCCATCAGGCCGAATACCACCGGCACCAGGATCACCATCACCTGGAGCGTGATCGCGCCCCCGCCCGCCGCCCGCCGGCGCTCCTTCATGGTTTCGGCACCTGATGCCCTCGCGGTCCAACGAACTCCGGCTTCTTCGGCGGCTCCTTTTTCTTGCCCTTCTCCTTGGCCGCCTTGATCTCGGCGACCGTCGGCAGGAACGGCTCGATCGTGTCCGGCAGCTTCGCTTTCTCTTCGGCCGTCAGCGGCCGCACGAATCGCGGGGTGATCACCACCAACAGCTCCTCGCTGGTTCGCTTCGTGCTCCGGCTACGGAACAGGTGCCCGATAATCGGGATGTCGCCGAGACCGCGAATGCGGCTCAGCGCCTGCACCACCCGGTTGTCGATGAGCCCGGCGATGGCGAAGGTTTCGCCGTCCTTCAGCACCACTTCCGTCTCCGCCCGCCGTGTCGAAACCGCGGGAATCAGAAAGCCCTGGAGCGTGACCGCGTTGGCGAAGTCCAGCGCGCTCACCTCCGGCGCCACCTGCAAATGGATCGCCCCCGCCGGCGTCAGCGTCGGCGTGAAATCCAGTTGCACCCCGAACGGCTTGAATTGCACAGTGACCACCGGTGAGATCGACCCGCCCGTCGGCGTCGAGGTCAACGTCGGGAACGGGAACTGGCCGCCCGCCAGAAAGCTCGCCTTTTTCCCTTCCACCACGATCAGGTTCGGCTCCGCCAGGATTTGCAGCAAATTCCGCTGCGCCAGCGCCCGAATGGTCGCCCCGATATTCAAATCGGGCCGGAACACGAACAGGTTCAGCAGGTCGGCGAAATTGATCGTCGTGTTCGAGAAGTTCTGGTCCTGGAACTGGAGCTGGCTGAACCGCGGCGCCTGGAACTGCTGTGTCGTCACCTCGCCCAACGATTTGTCGTTCCGGCTGAAATAGTTAAACCCGAGCTCGGACAACGCCACCCGGTCCACGCTGGCGAATTTCACCTCGAGCAGGATCTGCTTGGGCTCCGCCGGCGGCGGAACCTGGATCAGGTTCACCACCTTCTTGGACCGGGTGGACGCCATCGCCTCGGCTTGACGCGACTCGGCGGCGTCCCTGGCGCTGCCGCTCAGCACCAGCGTCTCTTCATTGCCATTGAAACTGACGCCCGCCGGCAGCCCTTCCTGCAATTGGCGCCGGAACTTTTCCTCTTCGGCGGTGTCGGCCACCACGGTGACCTGGTAGCGCGCCGGGATCGATCCGGTCTCCCAGATCACGATCGTGCTCTTGCCAAGGCCCTTGGCGTTCACCATCACCTCGCGCGGCGACACGACCACCGCATCGGCGATCTTCGGCTCGGAAATCGCCACCCGCTGCACGTCGTTGCCGAACTCGAGCAGCTCGCCCCGGCCGACGGTGAGCGTCAGCTCGCGCGGCGGCGCCGTTTGCCCGGCGAGCGCGCCCGCCATCCATAACAGCGCGACCGGCGTCAGAACCAGTGTGCGAGGGATTCTCATTGGAAGATTTCCTGAACGTGTTTTTCGCCGCGATAAACGTCCACCACCAGCCGCGGCTTGGGTGGCTCGGCTTTCTTCGCCTCGGGCTTGGGCTTCGGCGCTTCTTCCTCGCCGGTGAGCTGCGCCCACGACTTCCGGTCGAGCCTCGGCCGCCCCTTGCGCGTCACCCGCCCCGCCAGCATCGGATCGAGCGACTCGGCGGTGGCCGGCTCGGCGCCGGCCGTGGTCCCGCGATCGAGCGGATTGCGCAGCGCCAGGCTCAGCTTGCCTTGGTTCTTGGCGAACTCGAGCTTGCGCGCTTCCTCCGGCGTCACCATCAGTGTCGCCGTCTGATTCTGCGTCCGGACCGGGGTCGACTTACTCGCGCCGGCGGCCGTCGACAGCGGCTGCACTTCAGTGGTCCGTCCGATCGACAGCACCAGCACGTCCTCGAGAATCGTCGCCGTCAACGCCTCGCCAATGCTGCCCGTGCGCGTGAACAATACGTCGACCCGCGACCGCGGCTGGATCAGCCCCGACGCGCCGCTGGCGTCGGTGAAACCCACCGACACCGCGCGCTTGCCCGGCTCGATCGTCGCCGCCACCCCGTCGGCCCCGGTGAGGCTAGACAGCTTCGTCGCCGTCACCGGCTCATTGCCGTTGACCGGGTAGAGCAGCGCGCGGTGGTAGGCGAGCCCCGGATCGGTGAGCGCCGCCTTCGGCAGGTCGCGCTCTTCGACCGCCACCAGCTTCAGGTCGCCTTTTTTCAGCTGCGTCCCCGCCGGCAGATCGCGCGTCGCCGCCAGGATCTTCACCGTCCGCGCGGCTTTCGGCGCCGTCGTCCTAGCGTACAGGAACCAGGTCAGCGCCAGTGCCGACATCCAGGCGGCGCCGAATATGATCAGCAGTCTCTGCCGGTCCATCTGTTCTTCCCTCACTCGCCGGCCGCACGCGCCAGCAAGATCGCCGTTTCATCCCGATGAAGGCGTCGCCACCCCGCCGTTTCCAGCGTGCCCGCCAGCGCATCGTCGTTGGGCAGCAGGGCGTGCGTGAACCCCCACGACTCGACCTGCTGCTTCCAGCCCGGCCGAACCTGCATCAGTCGAATGTAATCCTTCATGAACGTGCCGCCGTAGAAATCGCTGCGGCCGTCAAAGAAAACTTTCCTCGCGCCCGCGAATCGGTAAATCAGATATCCGCCGAACTTGTCCGGCGCCAGCAATCGCGCTTCCGCCGGCAGTTTCGCCACTTCCGCCGCCGCCTTCACCGGAAACTGATCCGGGGGAAATCCGGTTCGCTCCGCCAGTGCCGGCACGCGGAGGCACAACCAGGCCGCCAGCAGAACCAACGGCGTCAGCGCCAGACCGTTCAGGCCGCGATCGAGCGTTCGCAGGTTCCCCGAGTAGCCAAGCCAGCCGTCCAGCACTCTTCGCACCGGATAACGCAGGCCTCGCCAGTTCCTCACCGCTTCGGTGATCGCCCCGTTGGCCAGCGGCAATAACACCAGCGCCGCCACCGGCAGCCCTCGCGCCGAGCGCATCGCGACCGCCAGCAGTCCCGCCGTCAGCAGGAAATGAGCCACCTTGCCCTGCGCCAGCGCCAGCAGGCCGCCGGCCGCCGCCACGCCTGCGCCGAGCAGGATCTGTATTGCGCCTTCGGAATGGAAATTGAACGATTGGAACTCGCCCACCCGCGCCAGCAGTTCCCTGTCATTCAGGTATTGCCAGACGTGAACCGGCAGCCGCCAGGTGTAGGGATTGAGAAAAGCGCCGGCGGCGGCCGCCGCCGTCGCCGCCAAACACCAGCGCGCGCGCCGCCATTCCTCATCGCGGTCCAGATCCCATAGCAGCGGACGCACCGAGTGATGGGCCGCGTAGACTAGCCCCACCACCGGAGCCAGAAAGAAACTCGCGTGGAGATTCGCCCATAGCGCCGTAGCCAGCGCAATTCCCGCCAGCTCCACCGGCCGCTCTCGAGCCGTTTCCGCGTACCACACCGCCGCCATGAGCAGCAGCCAGCCGAACACGTGCGGCCTCGCCAGCCAGTGCAGATTCACCGTCGAAAGCATCGGCGACGCCATCAGGCACGCCAGCAGAAAATCGCCCTTCGTCGCCCAATGCAGCCGGAACCAGATCCAGGTCGAAGCCGCGATCGCCGTTAGGTAGAGCCAGGCCACTCCCCGCGGCCCGTCCAGTTGGTGCGCCGCCCCCATAATGACATCGGCGCCCCATTCCCAGGCCAGCCACGGCGTCCCCGCGCGGCTGAAGGAATAGGGATCGGATCGAGGCAGCGTGCGGCTGGCCAGAATCGACTCGCCCGTGCGTATGTGCCAGCCGGTGTCGGAATCCCGGAATAGCTTCCAATAACCTTCGAACAGGAACAGACAATAGAAGAGTGTGACGGCGGCTGCCATCCATGCCATGTCCGGAAAAAACGGCCAACCTGCTCGCCGCCTCTCTTGAGTCAACGACGGTTTCCCCGTTGATGGTTCCAGCGACGGCAAAGATGGCTGCCCGTGGGCGGCCAGAGGCTCAACCGTTGCCCTCACGTAGTGTCCCCGAGACCGGACTCGCGGCTCGCCCTCCGGCCCCGGCCAGAGCGGCGAGCGGTTGAAGCCGCTCCGCATAGTGGACCACGCCGCGGCTCGACTGGCCGCCTATTGGCCGCCGGCCCCGATGCTCGCCAAACCTTCCGTGATGCTCGAGTACAGGCTGACGACAGCCGACGACAGGTTGTTCACGGTCACGATCAGCGCCAGACCGACGGCGGCTACGATGAGCGCGTACTCAACCAGGTCCTGCCCTTCCTCCTGCTTCCACAGCCGACACAATAACAGCTTCATCTTGACATCTCCTCAGTCAACGACGGTTTCACCGTTGATCAATTCCAGCGACGGGCCGCCGGTCCGCCCGAGGCGGGCTGCGTCGGCCCGCCGGCCGCTCCTGTTGCCTCTGGGACGCTGTTAGCGGCGCCCCCTTCTCCGATTCCACCTTCGTGCTCACAAATATCGATTTCAGCGCGGCCAGGAACCGTGTCCAGGCCGATGGCATCTCCGCCGGCATCGTCGCCGCTCCGCCATCCAGCTCCGCCAGCAAATGCAGGTTCGACCATGCCGCCGAGTGGTCTCGCTTATATCCTAACGCCCTTCCCAGCTCCTGGCGAGCTTCCTCGTACTGGCCCTTCTCGATTAGTACTGCCGCCAGGTTGTTGTGCGCCGCCGCCGGCCCGCTCACCGATTGCCAATGCAGCACCGCATCCTTGGGCTCGTCCGCCAGCGCCAGCCCCAGATTGTTCCGCGCGATCTCCGAGCGCGGCTCGAGCGCCAGCGCTTGCCGGAATGCCGCCGCCGCCTCCGGCTTTCTATCCCCGAGCAGCAGACTGTAGCCGAGATTGTTGTGCATCGCCGCCGTCTTCGGCTCGAGGGTGACCGCCATCCGGTGGGCCTGGACGGCCGGTTCCCGCAAGCCGCTCTCGTCGCGCAGAATCCCCAGCCACGAGTACAGCTCCGCCGGACCTTCCGTGTGCCGCCGCAAAAACTCCTCCAGCGCCACCATCGCCTGCTCGGGCAGCGCCATCTTTCGCAGTATCAACGCCAGCAGACGGTGCACCTCGGCATGGTCGGCGAACCGTTGGCATGCCAGGCGGTAATGCTCGGCCGCCAGCTCAACCACTCCCGAGGACTCGTAGTGCCGGGCCAGCTCGATTCTCGCCCCCAGATTGTCAGGCTCGGCCACGATCTTTCGCCGGAGTTGCGCGACCCTGAGATCCCCGTCGCCGGCATCGATCGCGTTCCGCACCTGCCGCTCGATCATCGCCTGAACCGCCGTGCGCGGCGGCGCTGGAGGCCTCGCCGCCGAGGCCGCCACCTGGGCGCGTTGCGAACAGGAAATCACCGTACAGGCCATCCCGACCGCCACCCACACCGACCGCGACAATCTGCCGGACTCTCTGCTTGCCACCGTTACGTTTTCCCCCCGCCCGCTTGCTATGTCTCGAACGAAAGCTGATCGCCCGGCGATGTCCCGGTCGCCACCACCGTTCCCGCCGGCAACTCCAGCACCGAGTGCGCCCTCAAACAAACCGCAATCCGCCGCGGCCGCATCGCCGCCCGGATCTTCAGAATGTTTCTCGTCTTGTCCAGGAACACCACGTCAATCGCAAACTTCATCCCGAACGTGTGAACCGCCTCGCACGGCACGATCCATAACCCCCGCCCCGGAGGCAGGCTCTCATGTTTCAGAAGTCCGGTCCGGCGCTTGCTGCTGGTATCGGCGATTTCCGCCGACTCGGCCAACCGGAGATCGCGAGTCAGGTTTTGGACCCGCATCGGCGAAACTTCCCTTCTAAAACACCGGCGCGGCCTAAATGTTGCGCCGAATGAGCAACTTCTGCGCGCAGGCAGGGTTTCAAGGTATCGTAAGTGGTTTAGGGTATCGTACCTACCATGCGATTGCAAGCAGTGTATAGACGGATTTCTGCCCTCGCGGGTTTACTTCTGGTTCAGATCTCCCTCGCCCAAACCCCGACCACGGTTACCGGCGAGCCCTTCGGTACTGTCATCCCTCTGGGAGGCACCCCCAGCGATGTCGTCCTCGACGAATTCCGCGGCCGCCTCTACCTGGTCATCTCCGGCGCCAATCGGGTCACCGTCTACAACTATAAAGAGAACCGCGTCACCGGCCACATCGGCGTCGGAAGCTTCCCGATCTCGGCGGCGCTGTCGATGGACAGCCGCCAGCTATACGTCACCAACGCCCAAGGCGCCTCGATGACGATTGTCGATCTGGCCACCGATTCGGTCGTCCAGACGGTCGGCCTGCCGGCCAGGCCGGAAGGCGTCGCCGTCGGTTTCGACGGGCGCGTGCTGATCACCACCCAGGGAACCGGAACCAACAACACGCTGAATACGCTGCTGCTGTTCGATGCCACCCAATCCCAGCTCCAGCAGTTGACTCCCGTGCCCAGCCCGCCGACCATCAGCACTCCCAATCCGCTTCCCGCGGTGTTCATCGGCCGGCCGGCGACCGCGTTTCCCGGCCGCCTGACCCGAACCCCGGACGGCCAGTTCATCATCGGCATGGTCGCCATCAACCAGACCGCCAATAACGCGCAGACAACGCTATTCGTCTACGAGGTCGCCTCCGGCACTGTCCTCCGCAACCGCACCGTGACCGGCCAGTCGACCGTTCTTTCCATGGCCCCCGATGGCTCGCGCTTCATGGCCGGCTCGACCCTCTACGACGCCGCGACGCTGACGGTCATCGGCAGCCAGAGCACCGCCAACCTCCCTTTTCTGATCACCATCCAGGCCAACAACCCGGCCATCAACGCCGCTTTTAACTACGGAGGCAGCGCATTCTCCCCCGACGGCGGTCTTCTCTACAGCGCCTTCAACGTGGCCGCCAACAACGTGCGCCCGCTGTCGGAAGCCCTCTTTGTCTCGCATCCGAAAAATCTCGGCGCCCGGATCGGCCTGCGCATGCCCGAGAGCATCCTCGGCAACATGGTCGTCTCCTCGGACGGCGCCACCATCTGGGCCGCCTCCGAATCGGGCCTGATCCACGTCCCCATCGGACGGATGTTCGAGTTCCCGATCCTCGAGCCGGACACCAACACCGTCTTCCTCTCCGTGGACGATTGCAATAAGGGAATCGCCAAAGCCTCCGTCCGCATCAACAATATCGGCGGCGGCAAGCTGACGTTCAGTGTGCCCAACATCACCACCGCCCTGGTCACCCAGGTCGCCAGCGGGCTGGCGCCTTCCACCGTCACATTCGTCATGGAGCCCGGGCGCAGCGGCGTCGCACGCCGCCCCGGAACCAATCTCTTTACCGGCGCCGCCGGAGGCAACGGCGCGCCGATCAATGTCGCGATCGCCTCGCGGGAGGCGATCAACTTTCCCAACACCGTCCGCGTGTTCATGAATTTCCGCGAGCGTGAGCAGCGCGGCGTCGTCTTTCCGGTTCCTCGCGGCCTCAACAACGCCGAAGGCATCCACGAGCTGATCCTCGACGAGCCCCGCGGCCTGCTCTACCTGTCCAATTCCGGCTTCAACCGCATCGAGGTCTTCGACATCCGCAAGCAGCGTTTTCTCGATCCGATTGTCGTCGGACAACTGCCGCATTCGATCGCAATTTCGGTCGATCGCAATACGCTCTACGTCGGCAACAGCGGAGGCGAGTCGATCAGCATCGTTGACCTCGAGACGCGCAAAATCACCGGCGAAGTCGAGTTCCCCGCCATTCCGCGCGCCGGCAACCAGCTTCCGGTGCGGCCGCTGGCGATGACCGCCACCCTCTCTGGATTGCAGTTCATCATGTCCAATGGCGGCCTCTGGCGTCTCATCGGCAACCAGGCCGTGCCGCGTCCCGGCAGCGCGCTGATCAACCCGAACAATCCGAACATCAGCACGCTCGCCGGCGGCGTCTACTACATGTCCTCAACGCCGGGCGGAGAGTACGCCGTGCTGGTGGCCGGCAACGGCAACGCGTACCTGTACGACGCGTTGGCCGACGGAATCACCGCCTCGCGGCAGGTGCTGTCGAATCCCATCCAGAGTTACTTCGGCCCCACCGGCGCGGCCCCCGGCGCCAACTACTTCCTCGTCAACGGGCTCATCCTCAGCCCGGCGCTGGCCATCGTCGGCGGCGCCGAGCGTCCCGGCGCCACCCAAATGACCCCCGGCGGCCCGGGCCAGCCTCCGACGCAGACCGTCATCAGCACCGGAACCCGACACATCACCGCCGTGTATCCGCTCGACGGGAATATCTATGTCCGGATGACCCTGCCGGTCCGCCAGAATCTCGCCCAAACCACCCGCGACGACCCGCGGCCCACGCTCGAGCTGGTCGACGTCCGCAGCGGCGCCGAATCCATCGTCGCCATTTCCCCCGATAATCCCAACACCACCGCGTTCGGCACCGGACGCGTGAACGTCCCGACCCGCCAGTTGGCCGTCGATTCGCAGGGCAACGCCTACGCCATCACTCTGTCGGGCCTCACCGTGGTTCCGCTGGCCACCTCGCGCGCCGTCGTGCGGCCCGCGGTCACCGCCGGCAGCCGCGCCATCGTCAACGCCAACGACGGCACCACCAGTTTCGGCCCCGGTTCCTTCATCAATGTCTCCGGCGCGAACCTGGCTTCCTCAGCCGCCGCCGATCAGATCCCGCTGCCCTCCGTGCTTGGCGGCTCCTGTCTCACCTTCAGCGATATTCCGCTGCCGCTGCTTGAGACCGCCCCCGGCCGCATCGTCGCCCAGGTGCCAGACAACCTCCGCCCGGGCGTCTATCTCGCCCAGGTGCGCAGCCTCAATCGCGGCGAGCAGAGCGATCCGGTCCTGGTTACCGTGCAGCGGCCGCAGTAAAGCTTCAACGGCAACCGGCGCTGGCGGAAGCTAGTGGGAGTCGAACCCACCAGCGACACAACGTGCCGCTCGCTGGTTTTGAAGACCAGGCCCAGCACCGGCCAAGACTAGCTTCCACTGCCGATTCTACCATCGGCTCGTTTGCGGGCCGGATCATTCCCGCTGCCGCCGGGCTTCGGCGCGGCTCAGCCGCCGCCCCGCGCCGCGGCCCTGCGCTACGATGGGTTCTTCCATATGAAAGCGTTACTCGCGTCCGCATTCGGCGCCTGCCTCGCACTGGCGCAGCAGCCGCCGTCAGGCACCGTGAAGGGGCTCGTCGCCGCAGACGGCCTCGAGGTCACGCTGTGGGCTTCCGAGCCGCTGCTGTCGAATCCGACCAACATCGATATCGACGAGCGAGGCCGCGTCTGGGTGCTCGAGGGCGTCAACTACCGCCGCGTTCTCAATGGCCTGAAGGACTACCGCGCCGGCGATCGCATTCTCATCCTCGAAGACTCGGACCTGGACGGTCGTGCCGACAAAGTCAAAGTGTTCGACCAGGGTCTCCAACTGCGCTCACCTCTGGGGATCGCCGTATTGGGCAACCAGGTCATCGTCTCGCAATCGCCCGACATCGTCGTGTACACCAAGGACAGCGAGGACCGCATCGTCCGCCGCGAGGTCCTGCTTTCGGGCTGGCGCGGCCTC
>Ga0247727_10010336_pt1 | contig 16568 bp, 16 predicted proteins | sample WisWelCaveWW1625_FD_202498 | JGI IMG/M metagenome (GOLD analysis project Ga0247727, IMG submission 202498) | Biofilm microbial communities from Wishing Well Cave, Virginia, United States - WW16-25 | ecosystem: Environmental > Aquatic > Deep subsurface > Groundwater > Cave microbial mat | place... | reverse complement strand
GGTGGTGTTGGGCGTTCGTGGTCTTCGACGCCGGGGTCGTGGTGGTGTCGATGCTCAACGCCGCGTTCGGACTGCCCAAGCGATCGGCGGCGTGGCCCTGGTGGCTCTTCGGCGGCGTGAGCCTCGTATTCCTGGCGCTGTACCTGATCGGGCTCGCGCGCGCCGGCCGGGAGAAGCCCTTCGTCTAGGTCAGAAACCGATCGTGCTCCCCGCGGCGAGGCGCTCGGCAGCCAACCGGTCCGCAGCGGCGGCGGTCGTGATGCCGTCGTGCTCGGCGGCGTCGAAGACGCCGCCGAGCAGCTCCCCGATGCCTGCGAGACGCGCCTGCATCGCCGCGTCGTCCCACCCGAGGGTCTCGTAGCCCGCCAGCCAGATCACGCCGCCGGAGTTCGCAACGAAGTCCGGGGCGTAGAGCAGGCCTGCCTCGGCGAGCCGGTCACCGTCCTGGGGCGTAGCGAGCTGGTTGTTGGCGGCGCCCGCGATCGCGGCGCACCTCAGCGCCGGGATCGTCACCGCGTTGAGCCCACCCCCCGTCGCGCACGGCGCGAACAGGTCGCACACCGTTGCGATCACCTCGTCCTCGTCGACCACCGACGCGCCGGTGCGTTGGGCGACCTCGTGGGCGCGGTCGGCGGCCGCGTCGGCCACGATCAGCGATGTCCCAGCCTCGTGCAGGTGGTCGGCCAAGCGGCCGCCGACCGCGCCCACCCCCTGGATCGCGATCGTGCGCCCTGCAAGATCGTCCGTCCCGAAGGCGCGCCGGCACGTGGCTCGGATGGCGTGGAACACCCCGATCGCCGTGCCCACGGCGGGGTCGCCGGAGCCGCCGCGCTCGGGCGAACGGCCCAGGACGTGCTGAGTCACCTCGCCGACCACGTCCATGTCTGCTTGGCCGGTGTTCATGTCTGCGGCGGTCACGTAGGTGCCATGCATCGAATCCACGAGCGCCGCGTAGCGCGTGAGGATCTCTCGGCGCTCTGGTGAGCCGACCGGATGTACCGCGGGGACCGCCAACACGGCCTTCCCGCCTCCGTAGGGCAGGTCCGCAGCCGCTTGCTTCACGGTCATCGCGGCCGCAAGGCGTAACCCGTCGGCCAGCGCATCGTGCGGCGTCGGGTAGACCTTCATGCGGGTCCCGCCCATCGCGGGCCCAAGCGTCGTGTCGTGTACGCACACGAACATCCAGGTGGCGGTGGCGGCGTCGTGCCGCAGCACGACCTCCTTGCCATCCCAGCCCTCGAGCAGCTCCTCGAACACGCGCCGGCGAGTCTATGGGCTCAGGTGGGGAGACAAGGTCCCGGGTCTCAACGGGACCGCCTCTCCGAAGGGCCTTGTCTAGTCCGTCTCAGACTAGTGCATGTGGCCGTGGCCGCCTGCGGCCGAGGGCTCCTCTTCCTCCGGCTTCTCCACCACGGCGCTCTCGGTGGTGAGAACCAGGGCGGCTATCGACGCGGCGTTCTGCAGCGCCGAACGGGTGACTTTGGCCGGGTCGATGATGCCGGCCTTCATCATGTCCACCCATTCGCCGCGAGCGGCGTCGAAGCCGTTGTCGGCCTCGGAACGGATGCGTGCCACGATCACAGACCCCTCGTAGCCGGCGTTCGTCGCGATCCGTCGGGCAGGATGGGAGAGGGCCTCGTGGACGATGGCTGCACCCGTCGCCTCGTCGCCTTCGAGGTCGAGCTTCTCGAGCGCTTGCTCGGCACGGATAAGCGTGACGCCGCCGCCGGGAACGATGCCCTCTTCGACCGCGGCCCGGGTAGCTGAGACCGCATCCTCGATCCGGTGCTTCTTCTCCTTGAGCTCCACCTCGGTGGCGGCACCGACCTTGACGACGGCCACGCCTCCAGCGAGCTTGGCCAGACGTTCCTGCAGCTTCTCGCGGTCCCAGTCGGAGTCGGTCTTCTCGATCTCTGCCTTGATCTGGTTGATCCGGCCCTGGACGTCGGCCTCGGAGCCGGCGCCCTCGACGATGGTGGTGTTGTCCTTCGTGACCACGACCTTGCGAGCCTGTCCGAACAGGTCCAGGGTCACGTTCTCGAGCTTCAGCCCGACCTCCTCGGAGATGACCTGGCCGCCCGTCAGGATGGCGATGTCCTGCAGCATGGCCTTGCGGCGGTCGCCGAAGCCGGGGGCCTTGATGGCGGCCGCGTTGAACGTGCCGCGGATCTTGTTCACCACGAGCGTGGCGAGCGCCTCGCCTTCGATGTCCTCAGCGACCACGACGAGCGGCTTGCCGGCCTGCAGGACCTTCTCCACGGGCGGTAGCAGCTCCTGGGCACTCGCGATCTTCTTGTTCACGAGCAGGATGTAGGGGTCATCGAGCACCGCTTCCATCCGCTCCTGGTCGGTGATGAAGTACGGCGAGATGTAGCCCTTGTCGAACTGCATCCCTTCAGTGAACTCGAGCTCGATCCCGAAGGTGTTCGACTCCTCGACCGTCACGACGCCGTCCTTGCCCACCTTGTCGAGGGCCTCGGCGATCACCTCGCCGATCTCGGCGTCCGCGGCGGAGAGTCCGGCCACCTGCGCGATCTCTTCCTTCGACTCGATGTCCTTGGCTTGTCCCTCGATCGCCTCGACGACCGCAGCGGTGGCTTTCTCGATGCCGCGCTTGAGCGCCATCGGATTGGCGCCGGCGGCTACGTTCTTCATGCCGCCCTTGACCATCGCGCGCGCGAGAACCGTCGCCGTGGTGGTGCCGTCGCCGGCCACGTCGTTGGTCTTGGTGGCGACCTCCTTGGTGAGCTGAGCGCCCAGGTTCTGCCACGGGTCCTCGAGCTCGATCTCCTTGGCGATCGTCACGCCGTCGTTCGTGATCGTGGGTGCGCCCCACTTCTTGTCGAGCACCACGTTCTGGCCCTTGGGCCCGAGCGTGATCGCGACCGCGTCGGCGAGCTTGTCCACGCCGGCCTCGAGCGCGCGCCGGGCGTCCTCGCCGAACCTCAGCAGCTTGGTAGCCACTCCTTCGCCTCCTTGGTAGTCCTAGACGGGAACGGGGCCCGTGTTTGCACGAGCCCGAGCCCCTTGGTCGATGCGGTTACTTCGACAAGACGGCCAGCACGTCGCGGGCCGAGAGGATGAGGTAGTCCTCGCCCTTGACCTTGACCTCGGTGCCGCCGTACTTCGAGTAGATCACGGTGTCGCCGACCGCCACATCCAGGGCGATCCGGCCGTCGCCGTTCTCGTTCCAACGGCCCGGCCCGGCCGCCACGACGGTGCCCTCCACGGGCTTCTCTTTGGCCGTGTCCGGGATCACGAGGCCGGACGCGGTGGTCTCGTCGCCCTCGCCGGGCTTGACCACGATCCGGTCCTCGAGGGGCTGCAAGCTGAAGTCCTTCTTCGCCATTCCTGATCTACCTCCTCGTGCGGTTAGCACTCTTGGCCTGCGAGTGCTAACAGGATAGCCAGCAGAGTGCCAGAGGGTCAAACGTGGCAACCGAGGAGCCAACCTGCGAGGCTCCCTCGCGTGGACGCGAACCGACGAGGGCAGCCTCGGAACCATGAGGCCGTGATCGCACGATTCGTGGAAAAGCCTGCTCAGCCGACGAGCGGATCATCGCCGCCTTCCTTTACGGGTCGCACGCCAGGGGCCACGCCGATAGGTATTCGGATCTCGATCTCGCTATCATCACGACCGACGACGCGTACGAGGAGGTCATACGTGACCGAGAGGCCTTCATTCGACGGCTCGGCGCGCCGCTGTTCCTGGAGGACTTCGGTTCGGGGGTCACGTCGTTCTTCATCCTGGCCGATGGCACCGAGGGCGAGTTGTCGTTCGGCCGCGAGAGCCGCTTCCAGGAGATCCACGTCGTGCCGTTCCGCACCCTCTTGGACGAGCGAGGGATCCTGAAAGAGGCAACGTTCCCGCCACGAAACCCTGATCCGTCCAAGCAGCGAGAGATGCTCCATCGCGTCCTGTTCTGGTTCTGGCACGAGCTCTCGCACTTCACTGCGGCCCTGGGGCGGGACCAGCTCTGGTGGGCCTACGGCCAACTCGAGGCGATGCGCGCCATGTGCGTGAACCTGGCCCGCATCGAGCAGGGCCGCTCAGCCGAAGACGAGGCTTATGAAAAGCTGGACGAGGCGATATCGACGACCCAGCTGTCGGCTCTGCGGGCGACCCACTGCCCGATGGAGCGAAGAGCCATGGCCCGGGCCGGGCGCGACATCCTTCACTTCTACCGGGAGCGGGCACCGCTGGTGGCTCGGGCGAACGGACTCCACTACCCGGCCGACTCGATCAACTGATGTCCGAACGCTTCGACGAGCTCATCTGCGCCAAGGGTTGACTGCCCCCGAGACGTCGTTTGAGGGGAAGTCAGATCAGGAGGCGAAACGCCGCACTCTCCCGGGAGTCAGGAGGTCAGTCGCTCTCGGGAACAAGGCGCACGAACGGCCACCCGCCGAGCGTGAACCCGGCGACACGGCCGTGCGTGCCTCGCCGGAACACGAGCCGCTCGCCGTCGGGGCGGCCGCCGCGCACGACGAAGGCGAGCGGATCATCCGACGGCAACAGCGCGGCGGCCGCCCCGCCCTCCTCCCAAGACCGAACGAGCGAAAGCTGCTCATCGCGCCACTCCACTCGAGCCGGGAGCGACAGGTCCTCCCAGGCGTAGAGCCCGAGCAGCTCCTCGTAGCCGGCGGGGACGGGCACGGGACGAGGGCGCGCCGACGCAGAAGAGCCCGAAGGGATGGCGCCGTCGATCGCCCTGGCGAGAAGGGGGTCGGCGAGCGTCGCGACCAGCGCGGACCCGGCCGCCAGGACGATCGCGGCCAGCTCGTGTGCCGGAGCGAAGACGAGCCGGCTCGAGAACCCGAACGTTCCGCCCGAGTGACCGATCCGAAGGTCCACCCCGGTGCCACGCCGGTACCAGCCGATCGCCGGCACCGGATCGGGGCCATCGTCCGATGGAGCGTGCAGGGCGCCGAGGCCGCCGCGACTCAGAACCCGATCGTCGCCCTCGAGCTGGAACCGGGCCCACGTCGCTAGATCAGCAACGGTGGACCACAGGCCACCATCTGCTTCGGTGGGTTTGCGGCGCTCGTCGGCAGGCGGGAGCCAGTCGGAGAACACGCGGGCCTCGTAGCCCTGCGCCGCCGGCTCCCCTCGAGCGACGAACGCCGTGTCCCCCATCCCGAGCGGCTCGAGAACCCGACGCTGGATCCACTCCTCATAGGCCAACTCGCCGGCACGAGCGACGATCTCGCCGAGCAGCTGATAGCCGAGGTTCGAGTACCGGTGCTGCGTCCCCGGCGCACCCAGGAACCGGAGCCGGGCTGCACGGTCGAGTGTCTCCTCCACCGACGGGAAACGCCGTTCTGCCCAGTCGAAGGCCGGCGACTCGCGCGGCAGCCCCGCCCGGTGGGTGAGGAGGTGCTTGATCGTGACGGCGCCGATAGGATCGCCGGCCGCCTGGAGCTCGGGCAGATGCTGGATCACGACGTCGTCCAGGGCGACGCGACCCTCCTCGCGCAGCTGCATCACCGCCGTCGCCGTGAACGTCTTGGTGATCGAGGCGATGCGGAACGGCGTCGTCACCTGGACACGCGGACCCGAGGTCAGCTCGGTGTAGCCGTGCGCGTGTGTCCACGTGAGCTCGGCTCCTCGGACCACGCCGGCAACCGCCCCCCCGACACGGTGCCGGTCGAAGAAAGCTTCCACCAGCTCGTCCGGCCCGCGATCATCGCGGGCCGGACCACCCGCCATCAGATCCCCTTCAGGTAGGCGACCGTCTCGGCGAGGCCGTCCTCGAGGTGCGTCCACGGCTTCCACCCGAGCGCGGACGCCGCGCGCCCGATGTCGAGTGCGATCCGGCGAAGCTCCCCCGGCGGGAGCTCCCCGTGCGTGGGCTCGGCGGCGAAGCCGGTTATCTCCGCGAGCAGCCGATACACGTGGTTCACGCTGGTCTCGAGCCCCGTCCCGATGTTCACGAGCTTGCCGGAACCTCGATCCATCGCTTGAACGAAAGCGTGCACGGTGTCGTCGATGAACACGTAGTCCCGGGTCTGGTTGCCGTCCCCGAAGATCGAGGGCGCCGATCCCGCCAGCATGCTCGATGCGAAGATCGCGATCACGCCCGCCTCGCCCTTGGGGTCCTGCCGGGGCCCGTAGACGTTGCCGAGCGCCAGCGCCGTGAAGTCCAGCCCGCGGTACCGGTGGTAGAACCCCAGGTAGTCGATGGCGACCTTCTTCGAGACGCCGTACGGGCTGAGCGGGTACGAGCCCTGCGCGGTCGATTCCTTGGCCGGAAGACGGCGAGGCTCGCCGTAGATCGTTCCGCCCGAGGCCGCGTAGACGACCTTCCGCACACCGACCTTCGTCGCGCATCCGAGGATGTTGAGCGTGCCCATCACGTTCACCGAGGCGTCGGTGGCGGGATCGTCGAGCGACGGACGCACGCCCGACTGCGCCGCCAGGTGGAACACGACCTCCGGACGGTGTCGTTCGAACAGCGAACCGAGCCCTTCGGCTCGGATGTCCATGTTGAAGAACGTGTAGTCCTTGCCGTAGCCGCGGGCGTCAGCGAGGTTGGCGATCCGCCCGGTGGAGAGGTCGTCGACCGCGATCACGCGGTACCCCTCGGCGAGGAGGCGGTCGGACAGATGCGAGGCGATGAACCCGGCGCCCCCGGTCACCAGGACGGTCGTCACGAAGCTAACTGTAGGTTCGGCTCGGCGGCGATGTCCAACGAGGTTCGTTCCCCGCGGGCGAGCCTCGCGGCGCCCACGCACGCGATCATCGCTGCGTTGTCGGTACACAGCTCGGCGGAAGGGAAGAGCACGCGGACCCCTTGCGTCGACGCCTCGGTCTCCATCCGGTCGCGCAGGCGCGTGTTAGCCACCACGCCGCCCCCGAGCAGTACGGTCTCGACGCGGGTCCGCCTGACCGCCTCGAGCGTCTTGACTACCTGGACGTCGACGATGGCCTCCTGGAAGCTCGCGGCAAGGTCGGCGACGTTCACCTCACGACCAGCCGAGCGCTCCTTCTCGACGTAGCGCAAGACCGCCGTCTTCAACCCGCTCATCGAGAAGTCCAGGTCGCCCGAGTCCGCCATCGCGCGTGGGAGCGCGATGGCGGACGGGTCACCCCCGGCGGCCACGCGATCGATCGCGGGGCCGCCGGGGAAGCCGAGCCCGAGCAGCCTCGCGACCTTGTCGAACGCCTCCCCCGCTGCGTCGTCGAGGGTCTGGCCGAGCACCTCGTGCCGATGCACCTCCGGCATGTGCACGAGCATCGTGTGGCCGCCGGAGACGATCAGGGCGACGTACGGCGGCTCTGGGGGGCCGTGCTCGAGGAAGTTCGCCCACACGTGGCCCTCCAGGTGATGCACGCCGATCAGGTCCGCCCGGGTGGCCAGCGAGAAGGCCTTCGCCGCCGCCAATCCGACGAGGAGCGCGCCCACGAGCCCAGGGCCAGCGGTGACCGCGACGCCGTCGATGTCGCCGACCCCGATCCCCGCCTCCTCGAGCGACCTCTCCAGCAGCGGGTTGAGAGCTTCGACGTGGGCACGTGCCGCAACCTCCGGAACCACGCCGCCGAACCGTTCGTGCAGGTGTTCCTGGGACGCGATCAGGTTCGACCGCACGTGGAAGCGGTCCTCGACGACGGCAACGGCGGTTTCGTCGCATGAGGTTTCGATCCCAAGCGTGATCAATCGGGTCTCGCGATCGTAGGCATCGCGTCGGCCACGCGTTGGAGCCGCCGCGCGAACGATCCCGAACGCACGTCGTCGGTCCACATGATGAGCGCGTCCTCGGAGAGCTCTTGGTAGTAGTTGCGACGGAGGCCGACCGGGTGGAAGCCGAACCACGCGTAGAGGCGCTGCGCGCCCCAGTTGGAGACCCGGACCTCAAGCGATACGGCCGTGGCGCCCATCTCCTTCGCCTGCAGGAGCTCCTCGTACATCAGCCGCGTGGCGATCCCTCTCCGCTGGTGCTGGAGGTCGACGGCAACGTTCGTGATGTGCGCCTCGTCGCCGTAGCAGATCATCCCGGCGTACCCCACGACCTCCTTATGCAGGCGAGCGACGAGATAGCAGCGGTTGCTTGGCTCGGTCATCTCCGCCGCGAACAGGTTGGGGCTCCACGGCCGCGCGTAGACGCGGCGCTCGATCGCCATCACACCGCGGAGGTGGCGGCGGCGCATGCGTGTGATCTCGAGGGGGTGCGCCTCAGTCTCGCCGATCCCACGCGATCTCAGCATCGGATCTCCTCAGGTACAACGGAACGACGTCGAAGAGCCGATCGTGCTCCTCCCGTAGGAGTCGTGGCACGGCGAGCTCGACCATCGCTGCCGCGTCGGGGTTCGCGAGCGTCGACGAGCCGATCTCAACCCTGCTCCCAAGCTCCTGCATCGCATCGCGGTACAGCATGGCACCGTCGCCGACGGCGAGCACCTCACCCGGCAGTGCTTCGAGCTCGGCCACCAGGTGCGACGGGTGCGCGACCGCATGCTCTGTCTCGCGAACCACCCCGCCAGGAACGGAGCGGTAGACCGAGAAGAAGATCTCTCCGCGTCGGGCGTCGACGACGGCCACGATCCGCCGATGCGTGTACCGGACGGCGTATGCGAGGGCATCGAGGCTCGTGATCCCGACGATGGGCGCGCCGGTCACCTGCGCGAGCGTCTTGGCCGTCGCCACGCCGACGCGCAGGCCGGTGAACAGGCCCGGACCTACGCCGACGGCGAAGCCTCCGACCTGGCCCAGCTCGAGGTTGCACCAGCGCAGGAGCTGTTCGAGGGCGGGTGTGACCGATTCCTGCTGTGCCTTGCCGGCGACCTGGATCCGACCGAGGATCTCCCGCTCGGTTCCGATAGCAACGCTCGTCTGTTGCGTAGACGTGTCGATGCCGACGACGATCACGGGCGCTCCGTCCAGGGCTCGAACGCCTGCTCCAAGCGCTCCCATCGACCCGTCCACGATCCCCCTGTGGCGGCGACCACGACCCTCCGACTGTCGTCCGGGCTCGTGGTGAGTCGGATGCGCAGCCGTTCCCCGGAGAACAGGTCCTCGACGACGTCGCCCCACTCCACGACCACGACGCCGTCCGACTCCTCCAGGCCGAGATCGATCACGTCTTGCACCCGCCGGAGTCGGAAGACGTCGGCGTGCGTGAGCGGCAGCCGTCCGTCGTACTGCTTGACCAGGGTGAAGGTCGGCGACGTGACGGTGGTGCCGATGCCGAGCCCTCGGGCCACGCCCTGGACGAGGGTGGTCTTGCCGGCGCCCAGGTCGCCGCAGAGCACCACGGCGTCACCAGGTTGCAGGAGCGGAGCGAGCGCCTCTCCGGCGGCGCGCGTTTCTTCGGCCGATGCGGTGCGAACGACCAGCTCCATCGTCAGAAGAGCTCCAGCTGCTCCTGCTCAGCGTCGGCTTCGGGGATCACGACGGGCTCGGCTCGGAGATCGTCGAGCGTCTGCCGGATCAGGGCGAAGTCCTCCCGGAGCTTCAGGAACTGAGGCGAGCGCTCGCCTCCGCCGTGGAGGATGGCAGCGGGATGGAAGGTCGGGATGACCGTCCGCCCGTGCCAGTCGTAGACGGATCCCCGCATCGACGTGATGCCGCGGCTGGTGGACAGGACGAACTTGGTGGCGAAGTTCCCGAGGGTCACGATCAATCGTGGCTGGATCAGGCTGATCTGTTCGACCAACCACGGGGTGCATGCCTCGATCTCGTCGGGGGCCGGGTCACGGTTCCCCGGAGGGCGGCATTTGATGATATTCGCGATGTAGACGTCCTCGCGTGCGAAGCCGATCTCGGCGAGCATCCGCGTGAGCAGCTGGCCCGCAGCACCGACGAACGGCTCCCCCTGCTTGTCTTCGTGGAACCCGGGGCCCTCGCCGATGAACATCAGGTCGGCTGTCGGGTTCCCGACGCCGTAGACAACCTGCGTGCGGCCGCCGGCGAGCCCGCACCTGGTACAGGTGGCGGCCTCGGCGGCAGCCTCGGCCAGGGTCCTGGTCACGCGGGGCCCTCCTCCTCGAGGGGCCATGCCTCCCGAGCGCACACTTGACTCTCCCGGCTCACCCGACGTACTCCCGGGGAACGCGGGGACCGATCCGGGTCACGATCTCGTAGGCCACCGTGTCGAGGTGGCGGGCAAGCTCCCACGCAGTGACCTCCTCCTCCCCCTGGCGGCCGAGCAGCACGACCTCGTCGCCTGCGGCGACCTCGAGGTCGCCGCAGTCGACGATGACTTGGTCCATGGTCACGCTCCCCACAACGCGGCACCTGTGCCCGCCGATCACCACGTCGGCCCGGTTCGACAGTGAACGAGGGTAGCCGTCCGCATAGCCCACCGGCACCGTCGCCACCCACGAATCCCGCTGAAGCTCGTACCGGTGGCCGTAGGAGAGGCGCTCGCCGGTGGGCAGGCGCCTGGCCAAAGCGACGGTAGATCGCCAGACCAGAGCAGGCCGCAGGCCACGGTCAGTCCCCACGCCGGGCTCCGGCTCCAGCCCGTACAGCGAGATCCCCGGCCGGACAAGGTCCAGGTCTGCCTCCGGATGTCGCAGCACGGCGCCGCTGTTCGATGCGTGCACCCATCGGGGTTCGTGGCCGGCGGCACGGATCGCCTCCAAGGCCCGAAGGAATCGATCGAGCTGATCCTTGGTCGTCACCTCGTCGTCCTCGCTCTTGGCGAAGTGGGTCCACAGACCCTCGACGACGAGACCGGCTGCGACCACCCTCTGGCAGAACAGCGTGGCATCCTCCGGCGGCCAGACGCCGATGCGGTGCATGCCTGTGTCCACCTTCACGTGAACGCCGATCGGGCCGCGTGCCGAGGCGGCCAGGCGGGCGAGCCCGGCCTCGGAGCTCACCGTGGCCGTGAGCCCGTGTGCGAGCGCCACCGCCTCGGACCCCGGCGGCAGCTCCGACAGGACGAGGATCGGCGCCTCGAGGCCGGCCAGACGAAGAACAACGCCCTCCTCGACGAGGGCCGCACCCAGCCACGCGGCACCGGCCTCTATGGCCGCTCGGGCCACCTCGACAGCGCCGTGGCCGTAGCCGTCCGCCTTCACCACGGCCATGAGCTGCGACCCCGTCGGCTTCAAGGCGCCAACGTTGTGCCGGATCGCGTCCAGATCGACCTCGACCCAGGTTGGCCGGAAGCGCGGGGGGGTCACGCGTCGACCTCGACCTGCGCGATCGCATCCGGGATCAGGCGGGCGAGGTCGCCGGCGACCGCCCCGCGCCCGCCGAGCATCCCCGCCAGCCCGTGCAGGTAGGCGGCGCTCGACGCCGCGTCCAGGGGCTCGACGCCGCACGCCAGCAGACCGCCGATCATCCCCGCGAGCACATCGCCGGACCCCGCGGTCGCAAGCACCGGCGAGCCCGTCAGGTTGATCCGGACCTGTCCGTCGGGCTCGGCGATCACGGTTCGGCTCCCTTTCAACACGCTCACCGCTCCGGTGGTTGCCGCGAGCGCTCGGACGTGCCCGAGGCGGTCGTTTTCGAGATCGCGCGCCTTCACGCCCGTCATGCGCGAGAACTCACCGGCGTGCGGGGTGAGCACGGCCAAGGCGCGCCGCTCGGCGAGGGCTCCGGCGTCGCCGGAGAATGCGTTCAGCCCATCGGCGTCAACGACGAGCGGGATCGGGCTGGCCGCGACGATCTCGCGGACGACCGCGGCGGTCTCGTTGCCCCTCGTGAGTCCCGGACCCAGCGCCATCGCGTGGGCCCGGTCGGCGGCCTCCATGAGCGTGTCGACGGCGCTCGCAGCGATCGTGCCATCTGCGGTCTCCGGCAGCGGCAGGAACGTCGCCTCGGTCACCTCAGCCTGGATGGCTGGGAGCGCGCTCGTCGGAGCGGCGACGTGAACCAACCCCGCCCCGATCCTGGCGGCAGCCTCCGCGATGAGCCTCGGCGCGCCGGTCATCCGCCGGGAGCCGGCCACCACAAGCAGCACGGCTTCCCGCTTGTGCGCGTCGACCGCTCGGGAGGGCAGACTCGCCGCTACGTCCCGGGATTCCGTGAGGAAGGCGTCTGCGCGTACGAGCTCGGATGGGTACCCGATGTCGACCACACGAACCGTTCCCGCGTAGCCCGCGCCCGGCAGCAACACTACCCCGGTTTTCGCCGCTCCGAACGTGACCGTGAGCGCCGCCCTGACCGCGTCGCCGTCGACGGCACCGCTGCCGCCGTCGACGCCGCTCGGGATGTCGACGGCGACGACCGGCGCCGCCGAGGCGTTCACCGCGGCGATCGCGGAGGCCCAGGCTCCCTCCGGCATGCCTCGGAACCCGGTCCCGAAGATCGCGTCGACGGCCACGTCGGCGCGGGCGAGCTCCCGCTCGACCACGCCTTCGGAGATCGGCAGCACCCTGATGTCCACCTCGGCCAACCGGCTCGCGTTCGCCGCCGCAAGATCGGAGGGCTGCTCCAGCGTGACGACGGACACGCGCATCCCCCACCTGGCCAGGTGCCGGGCGGCCACGAAGCCATCGCCACCGTTGTTCCCTTTGCCGGCGACGACGACTGCGCGTCGACCGTAGACGCCTCCGCAGAGGTCGACGCAAGCCCGGGCGACGGCCACTCCCGCTCGCTCCATCAGGTCGATGGCACGGATGCCGCGGGCCTGTGCCGCGGCATCGAGCTCCTTCGCCGCCTTAGGGGTGAGGACCGGCTTCATCGCTCGCGCACCGCCACCGCGAACGCCACGGCGTTCGTCTTCTCATGGGTGAACGTGATCAGGACGCGAGTGACCCCGAGGACGTTGGCGCGCTGCTTCGCGTTGCCGCTCAGGGCGATCGACGGGGCGCCGCTCGGATGGCGGGCGACGCTGATGTCCTGCCAGCCCCTCCCGCGGTAGCCGCCGAGAGCCTTGATGACGGCCTCACGGGCGGCGAACCGACCCGCGTACGACTCGGCCGGCCGAGCCTTCGTGTCGCAGTAGGCGATCTCTTCCGGCGTGAATACGCGCTCGCGCATGGTCGGGTGCCGAGACAGGGCACGTTCCATCCGGGCGATCTCGCAGATATCGACACCCAGTCCGAGGATCTCCACGAGGGAAGGCTACGCCAACGCGATGCTGCTATCCCGAGACGATCCTCTTCCGTCGCTTCGCAAACACTGCCCCGCCGAAACCAAGGACGAAGATGACCGTGACCGCGTACCACGGGATCGCCGACGTGCTGGTGAGCCAGCCTCGCCACGAACCTGCTGCCAAGAGAGCATCGGCTTCCACCTGTCCGCACGTGGTCGCGACCCATCGACCTTCGGCGCGGCCCAGGAGGAACCCCACCCGATCACCGACCGCTAGGTCCACGCCGCACAGGTCCCCCGAGGGAGAGAGGGAATAGGCCTGGACCGTCCGAGGAAGCCCGCCGGCGAGGACAGAGTCGACCCTGAACGTGTACTCGTTCCCTTCAACCGCTTGCGTAACGCGTCGGACCACACCCACGAAGGCTGTGACCCCATCCTCTCTGACCGAGTTCTGGAGGCCCCGCCCACCAGCGCAAGAACAAGCAAGCGCAGGTCCCGCCGAGACCACGAGCACGGGCGCAACCAACAGGGCCACAACCGTCACACGAGCGAGACGATGGGCCATCGTCCCGTCCATATCGCGAAGCTACTCCACCGTGACAGACTTCGCGAGGTTGCGCGGCTGGTCGACGTCGCAGCCTCTCAGCACCGCGATGTGGTACGCCAGCAGCTGCATCGGCACCGTGACCGTGACGGGTGCAAGGAGCTCCTGCGTCTCGGGGACCTCCAGGACGTGGTCCGCGAGCGCGGATGCCTCCGTGTCCCCTTCCGTGACCACCGCGATGACAGCGGCGCCGCGAGCCTTCACCTCCTGGATGTTCGAGAGCATCTTCGGGTAGACGTGGCACTTCGTGGCGACCGCCACCACAGGGACGCCTTCCTCCACCAGCGCGATCGCACCGTGCTTCAGCTCGCCAGCCGCGTAGCCCTCGGCGTGGATGTAGCTGATCTCCTTGAGCTTGAGTGCGCCCTCCAGCGCCGCCGGGTAACCCGTGTGCCGTCCGATGAACAGGAAGTCGGGAGACCTGTGGTACCGCTCGGCGAGATCGCGGCAGGGGGCATCGAGGGCCAGCGTCCGCTGCACCTTGGCGGGAAGCTGGTCCAGGTCGGCCAGCACCTCAGCGATCTCCTCGGGGAACATCGTGCCGCGAACCTGCGCCAGGTACAGCGCCACCAGGTACTGCGACACCATCTGCGTGGCGAACGTCTTGGTGGCCGCCACACCGATCTCCGGTCCCGCGTGCATGTAGAGAACGCCGTCGGCTTCCCGCGCGAGTGACGAGCCAACCGTGTTCGTGACGGCCATGACCTGCGATCCCTGGCGCCGGGCGTGCCGGGCGGCCTCGAGCGTGTCGATCGTCTCGCCCGACTGCGACACGGCGAGCGTCAACGTGTCCGGACCCAGCACCGGATCGCGGTAGCGGAACTCGCTCGCGATCTCGATCTCGACAGGGAGTCGCGTCCAGTGCTCGATCGCGTACTTGGCGACCAGGCCCGAGTGGAACGCGGTGCCACATGCCACCACGAACACCTTGGAGACCCCGCGGAGGGCGTCGTCACTGATCCGGAGCTCGTCCATGGCGATGCGGCCCTCGACGACCCGTCCGACGAGCGTGTCGCGGATCGCGGCCGGTTGCTCGTCGATCTCCTTTCGCATGAAGAAGTCGTAACCGCCCTTCTGCGCCTGCTCGATGTCCCAGTCGACCGTGATCGGCTCGAGCGGCAGCGCGGCCCCCGACAGGTCGAGGAGCGCCACCCCTTCGCGGGTGATCGAGACGATCTGCCCTTCGGCCATGGGGACGATCGTGGGCCGTTCACCGCCGGCTCGATGCCCCAGGAGCGCCGGGATGTCGGAGGCTAGGATCGTCTCGCCACCGTCCCAGATGCCCAGGACCAGTGGCGAGGACACCTTGATGCCGACCATCTCGCCGGGGTGATCCGCCGAGACGACGACCAGGGAATAGGCGCCCTCAAGCCTGTCGAGCGTCGCACGCACGGCCTCCAGCAACGAAGGCGCGCCCGGCATCGCGTCCTCGATCAGGTGAACCACGCATTCGGTGTCGGTCTCGGAGGCGAACGTATGCCCGCCCTTCTCGAGCTCCGCGCGCAGTTCGTGGAAGTTCTCGATGATCCCGTTGTGGATCACCGCCACGCGTCCGGAGCAGTCGGTGTGGGGGTGAGCGTTGCTGTCGGTCGGGGCACCGTGCGTGGCCCAACGGGTGTGGCCGATCGCCACGGTGCCCGACGGGCTGCTCTCCGACCGGAGCGCCTCCTCCAGTTGCGAGAGCTTGCCAGCGCGCTTGACGACGGAGACACTGCCGTCAACGACGGCCACTCCCGCGGAGTCGTAGCCGCGGTACTCGAGCCTGCGCAGGCCTTCGATCACGATGGGAAGAGCCTGGTCGGGGCCGACGTAGCCGACGATGCCGCACATGGGAGACAACAACCCTAACAGCGGTCCCAGCAGCCTCGATCAGGCGAGGTCGGCGCGCACGACGGAGGCCAAGGCCTCTGCGTGCGCGCTGGCCAGCTCCTCGGACTCGGCCTCGACCATCACCCGGATCACGTTCTCGGTCCCCGAGGCGCGAACGAGCACCCGGCCAGTGTCTCCCAGATCGGATTCCGCGGCTGCGACCGCTTCCTCGACCGTGATGGCATCCACAAGCGCCTCTCGGTCCGGAACCGGGACATTGATCATCACCTGGGGATACCGGCGCATGGATGCCGCGAGCTCCGAGATGGCCACTCCTTTGCGCACGGCAAGCGACAGGAACCGAACGGCGGTGAGCAGACCATCGCCCGTGGTGGCTTGGTCGAGGAACAGCAGATGCCCCGACTGCTCACCCCCGAGCTCGGCCCCAGCTCGGAGCATCTCCTCCACCACGTACCGGTCGCCCACCGTCGTCGTCACGACCCGCACGCCCGCGTCGCGCATCGCCCGGATGAATCCGAAGTTGGCCATCACGGTCGTGACGACCGTGTCCCGTGGCAAGCGACCTTCTCCGTGCAGGGCGAGCGCGAAGGCCGCCAGTGCTTGATCCCCGTCGATAACCTCGCCGTCGGCGCTGGCGAACAGCGCTCGGTCTGCGTCGCCGTCGTGCGATACGCCGGCATCGGCTCCCAGACGAACAACTTCGGCCGCAACGACCTCAGGGTGTTGCGTGCCGCAGCGATCGTTGATGTTCTCGCCGTCCGGATCAGCGTGGATGGCGTGGACCGTGGCTCCGAGCCGCCGGTACAGCTCGGGGGCGACCTGGCTAGCCGCTCCGTTCGCACAGTCGACCACGACGACTACCCCGTCCAGCCGCGCCTCCGCCGCGTTCTCGAGGTGCGCGAGATATCGGGTGCGGCCCTCCTCGCCGATCTGGGACACGTTCCCCGGCTCCGCGGAGCGCCCATCACCGTGAAGTGCCGCCTCGATCGCGTCCTCCTGTTCGTCGGGAAGCTTGAACCCGTCGCCCGCGAAGAACTTGATGCCGTTGTGCTCGGCGGGGTTGTGGGACGCGGAGATCACGATGCCAGCGGACGCGCCCATGTCGACGGCCAGGAACGCGACCGCCGGCGTGGGCTCGATGCCCG
>Ga0247727_10010335_pt1 | contig 16569 bp, 13 predicted proteins | sample WisWelCaveWW1625_FD_202498 | JGI IMG/M metagenome (GOLD analysis project Ga0247727, IMG submission 202498) | Biofilm microbial communities from Wishing Well Cave, Virginia, United States - WW16-25 | ecosystem: Environmental > Aquatic > Deep subsurface > Groundwater > Cave microbial mat | place... | reverse complement strand
ATTCCCCCACCTGGATCATCTCGATGGCCAGGCGCGGGAAGATACCGGTCTGCTCCAGGCCCGTCGACAGCGGCTGGCCTTCCTTGACCAGGCGGCCCGCCGTCCCGATGGCCTCCCGGAGCAACCGGTTGCCCAGCGACTCCCCGGAAGTCTCCAGCGCCTGCAGCAGCGGGATCCCCCCGACCAGCAGCGTGCTCAGCACCCGCGAGAACTGCGCCACCTGATACTGGATCCAGATGGCCCCCAACAACGGGGTCCGGATCTTGATCCGGTCGAACCGCGCCTGCGCCGACTCGGTCCGCAGCCACAGCGACAGCAGGAACCCGCCCCCCACCACCCCGGCCACCCCTACCAGCAGATAGTCCTTGGTGGCCAGTCCCACCGTGATCAGCGCCTGGGTCAGCGGCGGAAGCTCGGCCTGCATGCTGGCGTAAAACTCGGCGAAATTCGGCACCACGTAGGTGATGAGGAAGATCACCAGCCCGGTCACCAGAACCACCAGCATGGACGGATAGAGCAACGAAACCATGACCTTCTTGCGCACGGCCAGCGCCAGCTTCTGGTAGATGACGTAGCGGTCGATCACCTCCACCAGGTTGCCGCTCTTTTCGCCGGCCATGATCGAGGTCGTATAGATGGGCGGAAAGGTTCCCTGCGCCCGAAAGGCCTCCGACAACAACACCCCGTTCTTCACCTCCTCGCGCGTCCGTTGAATCAACCCCGCCAGCTTCGGGCTGGTCAGACTGCTGCTCAGCAGATCGAGCGACTTCAGAATCGGCAGGCCGGCCCGGATCAACGTGGCGAACTGCTGGTTGAACACCAAGAACTGCGCCAGGTTCAGCTTCTGCGGCCGGCGCAAGCGTCCTTGCAACGCGCCCACCCGGCTCTTGGGCTTGATCGAGTAAACCAGCAGCCCGCGCTGGGCGTAGCGTTCCCGAAGCTCGACCTCGGAGACGGCAATCTCCACTTCCTGCCGCACCTGGCCCTGGGCGTCCGCGTACTTGAGGAGGAATTCCGCCATGGAACAGCCTCTATTATCTCACTCCACTACTTCAGCGCCCGCCGGCGCCTGGAAACGAAACAGCCGAGGCTGGAGCGCCGGGTTCGCTTTCTCGCCCGAGAAACGGAACTCGGTCAACCACCCGTCCTGCCCGCTGACCGCGATGCGCCGGATCTCGAACGTGCCCGCGGCGATGGTGAAGACCGCCTCGCTGAACGGCTCCTCCGCCCGGCGCGGCTCGGCGGTCAACCGAAACCCCTCGGCAACGCTGGCCACGGTGAGGCGGCCGAACTCCTTGTGGAAGTCCAGCCGGCCCAGAAGAAAGGCCAGCGGCGCCCGCCAGTCGGCGATCTCGCGAGGCTTGAACCGCTGCACCTGGTTCGAGTTCGGACTGTAAAGGTAGAACATCTTGCCGTCGGAGACGAACAGCTTCCCCGCCGGACGGCTGTAATCCCAGCGCATCCGGCTGGGTCGCAGCAGGTACAGCGTGCCGCTCTCCTGCCGCCGGCCGCGGCCGCCCTGGGATACCGACTCTTCGAATTCGACTTGCATGCTGCGCAAACGGTTGTAGCGCTTCTCCACCGCCTGCGGGACCGACTGGCCCCAGCCCGGCAGGGTCAACCAGCAGGCCGCCAAGCACAAGCGCATCCGCACGTGGCTACTCTCCTAGGAATTGACGTGTCACCCCAGGCGCGCGTGGACCAAGCTTTGCTCTTGTACCGTCCGGGCGAAGCCGTTGTCAAGGGGCCGTGGAACCGGGGCCGTGGAACCGGGTATTCGGCCGCCTGGCGCGGATCCCCACCGAGCGCGCGACGTTGTTAAGGCCGTCGGCGGGTGGGCGGCGAGCGGGGACCCCGGTCACCGTTAGATCGCCAGATTCAGATTGGACGGCTCGCACGCGGCAGTTTCCTGTCCGGCCGCCGCTCTCGCAGTGCGAATGCGGCGTGGCCGTTCCCCACTGTGTCTATTGCCAGACTGGGCTCGAATGTGGATAGCCTGTTTACCGTCCGCGCAAGGCTTGGGGATTGCTCCGCAGCGGCGCCAATGTCCCAATGCCTTGCCACAAAGCTCACAAGGCAACCGTTATAATCGGGTCCTTGCCGTGCGGTACTGCCCTGCTTCGGGACAATTCGATGCCGCACATCGGAGGAGCGGGATTTCCTTGCCAGGTCGACCAGTGCTCGCTTGGCGTCCGGCACGGTATCGGGACGCGCTGGCATCCACGCTTGCTGTACTGCAAGATAGCGAGCGAAGTTCACGACGTCTGCCAGCAGCCACGCTTCGACCTCCCGCACCGCGACACGAAACACGAGGTTCGCGTGCTGGGGTTCTGAGAGCCAATCCCCTACGAGCGCCTTCGGGCAGAGATACCGGTCGAGATCGGTGAGAACCACGAAGGGCGTGCCTCTGGCCGCTCTGTTCCAGCCGTGGATGGTACGCCGCAGGTAGCCGGACCCTCCGCGCCGATACGCACGGCCTACTGCAAACCCCCGGCTCAGAAAGTGGAGGAGTTGGCGCAAAACAGCCTCGCTCAACTCATCCTCCACGGCCAGGTTGACCGGAATCGAGCTCATTGGAAGAGATCAAGTTGATGTAGCCCGGGGGGAGCCGTGCGCGGCAACGCTGCATCAGCAATGCTCAGACCGGTCTCAAGAAGTTCACGGACTTCCTCGACGGACGAGGCCAACTCGGCCCTGGTGCCCTCGGGATCTGGCGTGAGCATGACAACCTCCTCGCCCCCGATGCCCTTTTGGGACAGCAGCTCCCAACTGTGTGTACTGATGAAGATTTGCCGCCTCCGCTTCCGCTGCAGCCGGTAGAAAAGGCCGGGAAGCTTTTCAGTGATTCCCGAGTTCAGCGAGAGTTCGGGTTCCTCCAGCAACAGCGGTGACTCGCCCTCCAGCAGAGACCAGAACAGGCCGATCAAACGCAGCGTCCCGTCTGAGAATTGATCTTCTCGCTGCCGGCCGGCGTTCGGCCGCCAATGCTCGTACAGCGCCTCCAGGTGGGGGATGCCCGCGTCATCTTTGATGTCCGTCAGATTCTTTAACTGCGGCACAGCCTGCTTCAGCGCCGACTCGATTCGCCGGAGCCTCGATCTCCGTGTCTTCTCGGGCGTCTTGGCGACCATCTCGAGGAAATTGCGCCCGTACGGATCTTCCGGAACACCAGGCCCTTGAAACGCTTCCGGATGCCTCAGTAACTGGGGAACAAGATGCAGGTAGCGGATCGATTCGAAGAACCGAGCGATCTCCCGAAAGGCGGCGTTGGCGCGGATCTGTTCTAGGTGTGTTTGAGTGAGCAGCAACTCATCCTTCTTGTCTTCTTCATCCGGCCGATCGAGGAGCAATTGGTCTCCTCTCCAGACCTTCTCATGGTGGAGGACAGGCTGGCGGTAGCCGCGAACCTGCTGTGTGATGCCAACGTCGTATCTCCAGGTTGCCGCCGATCCGTTCTCTGACACGAAGGCTTCGATTTGAACGTCTGGTTCCCGGCGAGCCGCCAGGCAGCGGACTTTGGAAAGGCCTCCCCGCTGGATGATGGCTTGTTGCAGGCCGCCTCCTGGTTTGGCGACGTCACGAAGGAATCGGAAGACGTCCAGAAGATTGGACTTTCCAGAGGCATTTGGTCCGACTATGAAAACACGCTCCGCAAGGCGCACATCCACCGACCGGAAGTTGCGCCAGTTGCGGAGACGCAGTCTGGAAACAATCATGCTGCCTCCCATTGTAAGCCGTTCACCTCACCCGTATGCCGAGTCGTGATCCGCGTGAAGAGAGAGACAGCGAAGGAAATCGCCCTCCCGGTAAGCTACGCCAGTGCGAACCAGTCGCGTTGGAACACTGGGTTGTTCAGGTCCAGCAACACCACGGGCATCGACGGCAGATCCGGACAGCTATCGTCCCCGGCTAAGCTTGCGCCCGAGCCTCGCCAGATCCGACTTGGCCGGAGGGTTCCGCTCCGCCCACTCAACCGCCCGGTCCAGCCTGGCGCTGGCCGAAGGGGTGTGCAGCCACAGCTCGTTTTCCGGAATGACCCGCGCCACCTTGATCAGCCACACGCCTTCTTCGACTTGCTCCACCCTCACGGTCCGGCCGGCGTGCTGTTTCCCCAACGAGATTTGCCCGCTCGAACCGATTGTCTTCACTTCGCGGGCCATTTTGTGCCCTCCATCTGCATGATAGCATGACAAGAGGAATTATACGATTCACCGCCCAGGCTAGCGGCGGTTTCTCGACCGCTCGCGTCCCAGGGCGTCGTGCAGAAGCATTCTCGTGTATGTCTGGTAGGGTAGCCCCCGGCGTGCCGCGAGTTTCTTGGCGCTCTCCACATCCTCGCCGGCAAAACGGATCGCGGCGCTGCGGGAGGGCCGACCCTTGGGCGCTGTATCCCGAACCACGATGCTTTCCCTCTCCTGGTGAGCTTGCCGGCAGACTGTGAGCGCCGGAGGAGCTCGGCCACGTACTCCGGGTGATCGTCCCACCACTTGGCCTCTTCGGCTTCCGTGGCGCATTCTGACCAATGCTTCGCCTGTGTCATGCCGGGCTCCTACGCTCCTCATAGAGCTTTCGCACGGCGCGGTTCGCCGGATACGCCGTGACCACTCGGACTAACCCTCTCCGGACCGTATACACCACCACCAGCAACCGGCCTACTGCCGTGGGGCCGACCACCACGTGTCGGGTCTCCCAATTCCGTTCCGCTTCCGCCACCGGAACCGGCTTGCCGCCCACAACCTCCTGGTAGTCTAGCGCCCCCACCCCGCCGCGGACTCTGTCGCAAACCGCAACACGCCCCCCGGGAAGATCCCCAAATAGAAAGTCGCCGCCACCGACAGCACGATGGCCGCGGCGATCCCCGGCGGCAGCGGCGCCACCGGCGCGGTCTCCCGCGGCTCCTCCATGTACATCACCACCATCACCCGCAGGTAGTAATAAGCTGCAAGCGCCGTGTTCATCAGCCCCAGCACCGTCAGCCCGATCAGGTCCGCCTCCACCGCCGCTCGAAAAATGTAGAACTTGCCGAAGAATCCCCCGGTCAGCGGAATCCCCGCCAGCGAGAGCAGGAAGATCGCCAGCGTCGCCGCCAGGAACGGGCGCCTCCGTCCCAGTCCCGCGTAGTCGTCGATCTCCACGTACCGCTCGCCGCGGCTGGCGAAATGGCTCACCACCACGAAGGCCCCCAGGTTCATGGCCGCGTAGGCCGCCAGATAGAACATCGCCGCCGCCGCCCCCACCTCGCTTCCCGCCGTGAACGCCACCAGGACATAGCCGGCGTGGGCGATCGAGCTGTAGGCCAGCATCCGCTTGATGTTGTTCTGCACCAGCGCGCCGAAGTTCCCGATCAGCATGGATAGAAACGCCGAGATCCACGATACCAGTACCCAGACCGGACCGGCCTCCGGCAAAGCGGTAAAGAAAACTCGCAGGAAGATGGCGAAGGCGGCGGCCTTCGGACCGGTCGACAAGAACGCCGTCACCGGACTGGGCGCGCCCTGGTAGACGTCGGGAGTCCAGATGTGAAACGGCGCCGCCGATACCTTGAAGGCCAAGCCGACAAACAGCAGCGCCGCGCCGGCCGCGATCAGCCCGCCCTCGGCCTCGCCGTTCCGGATCGCCGCCCGGATCGCCGCCAGCTCCGTCGTCCCGGCGGCGCCGTAAATCAGGGCCACCCCGTAAAGAAGGAAGGCCGTGGCGAAGGAGCCCAGGAAGAAATACTTCAGCGCCGACTCGGACGACCGGCTGTCCTGGCGCAGGAATCCGGCCAGAACATAGGTCGAAAGCGAAGAGATCTCCAGCCCCAGAAACAGCAGGATCATCTCGCCCGAGGCGGCCATCAGACCCTGCCCGGCCATACTGAACAGGATCAGTACATAGTATTCCCCCTGGGGCAGCCGGTTCCGCCTCAGGTAGCTCATCGAGGCCAGCACGGTCACCAAGCCAATGACCGTGATCAGCAGGCGGAAGAAGGTGGCCGCGCCATCGACCACAATCATGCCCGAGAACGCCCGTCCCGGCGAGACGGCGTAGCTGGTCAGGGCGGCCGCCCCCGCGCAGTAGATGCCCAGCAGCGTGACCATCCCCAGCGCCCATTTGCGCCCCGGGGCCATCGCCGCGTCTCCCAGCATGACCAGCACGCCGAAGGAGCTGAGCAGGATCTCGGGCAGCAGCGCCAGCCACGGGATGTTATCTGGCATCGGAGCTCGCCCGGTAAGGCGCCGCCCGCTCCACCCGCAGCTCGGTCGGCTGGACGATCCGCGCCGTGCTGGCCGTGATGCGCGGCAGGAACGACCGCGGATACACCCCCATCCAGATCATCAGCGCCACCAGCGGCAGGATCGCCGCCATCTCCCGCGGGCTCAAGTCCTTGACTCCGGCCGCCTCCTCCCCCGCCTCTCCCAAAAACACGCGCTGGTAGAGCCACAGCAGGTACCACGCCGCCAGCACCACCCCGGCCGCCGCCCAGGCGGCGTACCGGAAGTCCACCTCGGCGACGCCCTGCAGCACCAGGTACTCGCCGACGAAGTTGTTCAGCAAGGGCAGCCCCGCGCTGGCCAGCGACGTAATCAGGAATACCGTGGCCAGACGCGGCGCGGGCGTGGCCAGGCCCCCATAGGCGGCGATCTCCAGCGATCGACGGCGCTCGTACAGCATCCCCACCAGCAGGAACAGCGCCCCGGTGGTCACGCCGTGGCTCAGCATCTGGTAGACCGCCCCGTCCACCCCGAGCTGCGTGAAGCTGAAAATCCCCAGAACCACGAAGCCCATGTGGCTCACCGACGAATAGGCCACCAGCTTCTTCATGTTCGGCTGCGCCAGACACACCAGCGCCCCATAAAGAATCCCCACCACCGCCAGCACCGAGATCGCCGGCGCCAGACGCTGCGCCGCCAGCGGGAATAGCGGCAGCGAGAAGCGCAGCAGTCCGTAGGCGCCCATCTTCAGCAGCACCGCGGCCAGCAGAATCGACCCCGCCGTCGGCGCCTCCACGTGCGCGTCCGGCAGCCAGGTGTGCAGCGGAAACAGCGGAACCTTGATGGCAAAGGCGATGAAAAACGCCAGGAAAAGCCAAAACTGGGCCTGCCGCCCCAGCCGCGCCTCGCCGGACCCCAATAGCTCCAGCATCCGCGGATAATCCAGCGTCCCGGTCGCGTTGTACAGCCACAGGATCGCGGCCAGCATCAGCACCGACCCGGCCATGGTGTAGAGCACGAACTTCATCGCCGCGTAGATTCGCCGCTCGTGCCCCCACACCCCGATCAGGAAGTACATCGGAATCAGCGTCACTTCCCAGAACACGTAGAACAGGAACAAATCCAGGGCCACGAAAACCCCGATCATGCCCGTCTCCAGCAGCAGCAGAAACAGGAAGAACTCCTTCACCCGGCTCTGGACGTGCTTCCAGGAAGCCAGCGCCGCCACCGGCGTCAGAAGCGTGACCAGCAGCACCAGCCACAGGCTGATGCCGTCCACCCCCACGTGATAGCGGATCGGCGGATTGTCGATCCAACGCAGATCGGTCTCGTGCTGAAAGTCCGCCGTCACCGGTCCCAGCGCCAGCGGGACCGACACAGCGAAGGCCGCCAGAGTGAAGAACAACGTGGTCCAGCGGATCAGGTGCTCGTCCCGCCGCGGCAGCGCCAGAACCACCAGGAAGCCGGCCAGCGGCAGCAGCAGGGCCGCGTTCAATAGAGCAGCCATCTCACCTCGCCAGCGCTCCCATCAGCGCCAATACCGCCACCGCCCCCAGCACTACCCAACCGGCGTAACTGCGCAGGTTGCCGGATTGCATCAGGCGCAACACCTCCCCGGTTTGCTTGGACTGGCGGCCCACCTGGTTGACCAGGCCGTCGATCACCCCCGCGTCCAGCGCCTTCCACAGAAACCCCGTCGAAACCGCCAGAATCGGCCGCACCACCGCGGCGCCGTAAATCTCGTCCACGTAGTATTTGCGCTGAACCAGCCGGTAGAAAACCCCGGCGCCCTCGGCCAGCCTGCGGCTCAGCTCCGGGCGCGCCAGATAGCACCAATAGGCAAGCGCCGCCCCGGCCAGGGCCGCCGCGACCGACAGCCCGGCCAGTCCCAGCTCGAGCGCGCGCGGCGCCTCGGTCCTGGACCCCGCCCCGGCAAACACCGGCGCCAGCCACTGGCCGAACGTCGGCGCCCCCAGCATCCCGGCCAGGCCGCTCCACCCCACCCAGCCTCCCACCACCGACAGCACGGCCAGCGCCCCCAGCGGCCCCGTCATCACCGGCGGCGACTCGTGGAGATGGTGCTCGGCCGCCGCCTCCAGCCGCGATTCCCCGCAAAAAGCCAGAAACACCGCCCGGAACACGTAGAACGAAGTCAGCGCCGCCGTCAACAGCCCCACCGCGAAAAGCGCCGGCGACCGCAGATAAGCCTGCACCAGAATCTCGTCCTTGCTGAAGAATCCGGCCAGCGGCGGGAGGCCAGCCAGCGCCAGCGCGCCGGTCACGAAGGTCGCCGCGGTGATCGGGATCCGCCGGGCCAGTCCTCCCATCCGGCGCAGGTCCTGCTCCCCGCCCAGCGCGTGGATCACGCTCCCCGCCGCCAGAAACAGCAGCGCCTTGAAGAAGGCGTGGGTCATCAGGTGGAAGATGGCGGCCCCCTGCGCTCCCACCCCCAAGGCCAGAAACATGTAGCCGAGCTGGGAGACCGTCGAGTAGGCCAGCACGCGCTTGATGTCGGTCTGGACCAGCCCGATGGTCGCGGCCAAGAAAGCTGTCAGCAGCCCGACCGCCGCCACCACCTCCAGGGCCGCCGGCGCGCCGGCGAACAGCGCCGCCGACCGCGCCACCATGTAGACGCCCGCGGTCACCATGGTGGCCGCGTGAATCAGCGCCGACACCGGCGTGGGGCCTTCCATCGCGTCCGGCAGCCAGACGTACAGCGGGACCTGCGCCGACTTGCCCGCCGCCCCAACGAACAGCAGCAGCGCGATCGCCGTCAGCGTCGCCGTCTCGGCCTGCCCGGCCCGGGCGAACACGGTGGTGAAATCGAGCGACCGGAAGCTGACATACATCAGCAGGATCCCCAGCGAGAATCCGAAATCCCCGATCCGGTTCACCAGGAACGCCTTCTTGCCCGCCTCCGCCGCGCTCGATCGCCGGAACCAGAATCCGATCAGCAGGTAACTGGACAGCCCCACGCCCTCCCAGCCCACGAATAGCAGCAGGTAATTCGCCGCCAGCACCAGCACCAGCATGAAAAACAGGAACAGGTTGAGGAACGCAAAGAACCGGTAGTAGCCGCCCTCCCGCGCCATGTAGCCGGTCGAATAGAGGTGAATCAGGGTTCCCACCCCGGTGACCACCAGCAGCATCACCAAGGTGAGGCGGTCGAGATAGAAGGCGAGCTCGACCTCCAGCGCGCCGGTCTGAATCCAGGTGAAGTAGCGCTCGATCTGCGCGCCGGTCGAGCCGCCCCAGGCGGTGAACACCCGCAGCGTCCACAGAAACGCCAGCGCCGAGCTCCCCACCCCGACCGCGCTCACCGCCTTCTGGCCCAGCCGCCGCCCCAGCAGGCCGTTGATCAAGAAGCCCGCCAGGGGCAGCGCCGGAATCAGCCAAAGCTGCATTCGCTCGCGCCCCTCACCGCCTCATCTGCCCCAGTTCATCCGGGTTCAGCGTGCCCCGGTTGCGGAAGACCGCCAGGATGATGGCCAGTCCCACCGCCGCCTCCGCCGCCGCCACCACGATCACGAAGAAGACGAACAAATGCCCGTCGACTTGCTTCCACTGGTAGGCAAACGCCACGAAGCTCAGATTCACCGCGTTCAGCATCAGCTCGATCGACATGAACACGGTAATGATGTTCCGTTTGAACAGGAAACCGGCCACCCCCAGCCCGAACAGGACCGCGCTCAGCAGCAGGTACCAGGAAAGCGGCGGCGGGCTCAAGCGCTCTCCTTTTCCCCAGGCTCGCCGGCGCCCTCGGCCGGGTCCTGCCGCCGGGCCAGCGCCACCGCCCCCACGATCGCCGCCAGGATCAGAATCGAGGTGACCTCAAAGGGCAGCAGGTAGCGGCCGAACAACTCCCGCCCGATCTGTTTGGTCGAGGTCGCGAAGCTCCCGAGCTCGACCCGCTCGGAGAGCCGTGTCGGCCGCGCCACCAGGTACCCCATCTGGATCACCAGCGTCGCCAGCAACGGCAGCCCCAGGTAGCGCGCCAGCCGCGATCCCGGCGTCCGCTCCTCCCGCCCCGCGTTCAGCAGCATGATCACGAACACGAACAGCACCATGATCGCCCCGGCGTAAATGATCACCTGGACGGCGGCGATGAACTCGGCCCCCAGCAGCAGGTAGAGGACCGCCAGCGACCCCATCACCCCGATCAACGAGATCGCGCTGGCGATGGGATGCCGCTGCCAGATCAGATTCACCGCGCAAGCCACGGCGATCAGCGCAAACGTCCAGAACAGGACCGCGTCCATAATCCTCCGCCGCCGGCCCTCAGCCGAACAGGGCCACCATCAGGCCCGTCGCCAGCGCGTTGGCCATTCCCGCCGGAAACAGGACTTTCCAGCCGAAATTCATCAACTGATCGTAACGGAAGCGGGGCAGCGTCGCCCGCACCCAGATGTAGAAAAACAGCAGAAAGCCGCTCTTGGCGGCGAACCAGAACAGCGGGGAAAACACCGCTCGCGTCCCCGGCCAGAGAAACGCCGCGCCGCCCAGGGCCGCCGCCGCCGCCCCCGCTTGCATGCTCCACCGCTGCTTCCCCGGCGCCGCGCCGGAACTGTGATACCAGAGCAGCGCCGCCACGGCCGCTCCGGCCAGCGCCGGCGCGAACTGCACCCCCCAGCTTTCCGGCAGCGGCGGATGCCATCCCCCCAAAAACAGCACCGTCGCCAGACACGCCACCGTGATCATGTTCGCGTATTCGGCCATGAAGAACATGGCGAACTTCATGCTGCTGTACTCGGTGTGGAAGCCGGCCACCAGCTCCGTCTCCGCTTCCGGCAGATCGAACGGCGCCCGATTGGTCTCGGCAAACGCCGCCGTCAGGTAGACCAGAAACCCCGCCCACTGCGGCCACGGCCCCTGAAACACGTTCCAGCGCGGCAGAAAACCGAAGCTGAAACCCGCCTGCGCGTCCACGATCTCGCGCAAGCTGAGGCTTCCCGAAAGCAGCAGCGCCCCCACCACCCCCAGGCTCAGGCTCAGCTCGTAGCTGATCATCTGCGCCGCGCTGCGCAAGGCGCCGAACAGCGAGTACTTGTTGTTGGAGGCCCATCCGCCCAGCGTGATCCCGTAGACCCCCAGCGACGTCACCGCCAGGATGAACAGCGGCCCGATGTTCAGATCGGTCAACTGCAGAGGGGTGCGCTGGCCGAACACCTCGATCTCCTCGCCGAAAGGGATCACCGCGATCGACAGCAGCGCCAGGCTGACCGCCAGGAAAGGCGCCAGCAGGAAGAGGAACTTGTGCGCGTGCGGCGGAACCAGATCCTCCTTGGTCAGCAGCTTCAGCGTGTCGGCCAGCGGCTGCAGCAGCCCGTGCGGCCCGACGCGGTGCGGCCCCCAGCGCCGCTGGATACGGGCAATCACCTTGCGTTCTACCCACTGGATATACAATAGGGTCAGCAACAGCAGCGCCATCAGGACGCCGGCCTTCACCAGGGCCAGCAGCAGGAAGGGCATTACTCTCCCACCTGGACCAGATCCCGCTCGGGAACCATCTGCAGCACCCGGCAGTAGCGGCCCAAGGTTCCCGAGCCGAACAAAGTGTCCCGCGAGCTGCGGATCGGCGCCCCGCGCGGCCGGATCCCCATGGGGCCCACGGCCGGCGTGGTGGCCGCTGCCGCGCCGCTGATGAATGCCTGGTAAGGAATCTGGTAGCCCGGAACCGACCGCCGGATCTCCTCGAAGACCGCCTCCACTAGCGGTGGCGCCAGCTCGTAGCCCATCGCGCGGGCGATCAGCCCCATAATCTCCAGATCGGTCTTGACCCCGGCCGGCGACAGCGCCCGATTCAGCCGCTGCGCCTCGCCGCAGACATTGGTGAAGCTGCCGGTCTTCTCGTAGGCCGCCGCCGCGGGCAGGACCACGTCGGCCAGCCGCGCCGTCTCCGTCAGGAAAAGTTCCTGCACCACCAGGAACGCCTTCGAGACCGAAGCGTGCTCGAGCGGATTCGCCCCCACCACCCACAGCGCGTCCAGCCCGCCCTGCTCGGCCGCGGCCGCCATCTCGGCTAGTCCCAGACCAGGCGCCGTCGCCGGCCGGTAGCCGGGCAGCAAGTCCGGCGCCACCCCCATGTCCAGCGCGCCGCGCGAGTTCGCGTAGTCGACCAGGGCCACGTAGCGGGCGCTCGCCGGCAGCATCCCCACCAGCCGGCCCACCAGCTCTCCCTGAATCCCGTCGCCGAACAGGACCACCAGGTCGGACTCGCCGGCCAGACGCTCCCCCAGCGACTCGACTCCCGCCAGACCCCTCTCCCGCTCGACCGCCACGGCCATGTTCTCTTCGCGCACCGGGTGCGGATTCACCACGTACACCCGCGCCCCGTGGTGCCGGACGTTGGCCCGGATTTGAAACGCCAGCAGCGGATGCTGCTGGGCCAGATCCGCCCCCACAATCAGCACTGCCCCCGCGCGGTACAAATCGGCGGTCGAGGCCAGCCCCCCCGGCCGTCCGGCCAGCGCCTCGAGCAGCGCCACCACGTCCCCGCTGCGGCGATGGTCGATACTATTAGTGCCGAGCAGCCCCCGGGCCAGCTTCTGCAAGTAGTAGTTCTCTTCGTTGGTGATCCGCGCCGACCCGATCGCCCCGAACGATCCGCCGCGCGCCCGAATCTCCTGGAAACGCCCGGCCACCGCGGCGATCGCTTCCGGCCAGGAAGCCGGCGCCAGGCGGTCCCCGCGGCGGACCATCGGCGCGCGCAGCCGCTCCGGATGATCCAGAAAGTCAAAGGCGAATCGTCCCTTGATGCACAAGAACTCGCCGTTGATGCCCGACCGGTCCCGGTTGTTGCCGCGAATCACCCGTTCATTGCGAACGCTCAGGGTCGTCCGGCAGCCGTCGCCGCAGTGCGTGCAGATCGTGCCCGTATACCGCATCTCCCAGGGACGCGTCTGGTACCGGTAGATCCCGCTGGTCAGCGCCCCCACCGGGCAGATGTCGATGCAAGCCCCGCACTCGTCGCACTCCAGATGATCGCCGTGGTTGGGCGCGATCTCCGAGTGCGCGCCCCGGCTCACCACTCCCAGCGCCCCCACCCCCAGCCCTTCCCCGCAGATCCGCACGCAGCGGAAGCAGAGAATGCAGCGCGGCCGGTCAAAGTAGACCACCGGGGACCACTGCTGCTCCGCAACGTGGAGCTTCTCCTCCTCAAAGCGGCTCTCTCCGGCCCCGTAACGGAAGACCATGTCCTGCAGCTCGCACTCGCCGCCCTTGTCGCAAACCGGGCAATCCAGCGGATGATTGGCCAGCAGGAACTCGAGCACGCCCTTGCGCGCCGCCGCCACCTGCGGCGTTTCCGTGCGCACCACCATCCCTTCGGCCACCGGCAGCGTGCAGGCCGTCAACAGCTTGGGCGCCTTCTCCACCTCCACCACGCACATCCGGCAAGCCGCCTGCAGCGACAGCCCGTCGTAGTAGCAGAACGCCGGCACCTCGATCCCGGCCTGCCGCGCCGCGTTGATCACCAGCGTCCCGGGCGCCGCCGCCACCGCCCGCCCGTCAATGGTCAGGGTCATCAGCGGTATGGACATGGGCGCCCGTCCAGGTGATCTTCAAACTCCCGCCGGAACTTCTTCACGATGGAGAGCGTCGGCAAGGCCGCCGCGTCCCCCAGCGGGCAGAACGTCTTGCCCAGCATGTTCTGAGCCAGCTCGCCGATCGCCTGAATGTCCCGCTCGCTGCCCCCTCCGCCGTGGAATCGGGCCAGCAGTTGGCTCAACCACTGCGTGCCCTCGCGGCAGGGAATACACCAGCCGCAGCTTTCGTGCGCGTAGAAACGCATGATGCGCAGGGCCATCTTGACCATGCAAGTGTTTTCGTCCATCACCACCACCCCGCCGGAGCCCAGCATGCTGCCGGCCCGCTGCAGGGAATCGTAGTCCATCGGCAGATCCGTCTCCTCGGCCGCCAGCACCGGACACGAGGATCCGCCCGGAATCACCGCCTTCAGCTTCTTGCCATTCGCCACTCCGCCGCCCACCTCCTCGATCATCCGCCGCAACGGAAACCCCAGGGGCAGCTCGTAGACGCCCGGGCGGTTGATGTGGCCGGAAAGACAGAACAGGCGCGTTCCGCCGTTCTTCTTGGTCCCCAGACTGGCGTAAGCCTCCCCGCCGTTGAGGATGATCCAGGGCACGCTGCTAAAGGTCTCCACGTTGTTCAACACCGTCGGACAACGGAACGCCCCGACCACGGCCGGGAAGGGCGGCCGGATTCGCGGAATCCCCCGCTTGCCTTCCAGCGACTCGAGCAGCGCCGACTCCTCGCCGCACTCGTAAGCCCCCGCGCCGGTGTGCGTGTGCAAATCGAACTGGAAACCCGTCCCCAGGATGTTGGCGCCCAGAAAGCCGCGCTGGTAAGCCTCGCCGATGGCCCGGTCCAGAATCTCGATCAGGTAGCGGTATTCGCCGCGCACGTAAAGGTAGCCGGCGCGCGCGTCGACCACCCGGGCGGCGATCAGGACCCCCTCGATCAACTGGTGCGGATCGAGCTCCATCAGCAGGCGGTCCTTGCAGGTCCCCGGCTCGCTCTCGTCGGCGTTGATCACCACGTACTTGGGCTTGGGGGACTGGCGCGGCACGAAGCCCCACTTCAGTCCGGCCGGAAACCCCGCGCCCCCTCGCCCGCGCAGCGCCGAGGCGGTTACTTCGGCGATGATCTGCTCCGGGCTCATCCCCAGGGCCTTCTCGATCGCCCGGTAGCCGTCGTGGGCCAGGTAGGTGTCGATGGAGGCGGAGCGCGGCAGCCGGAAGCGCCGGGTCAGCAGGGCGACCTCCGCCGGGTGCGGCTCGTGGTAAAGTCCCTCCCCGGTCATGCCCGGCCGCCGTCTTTCAGCCCCTCCAGGAGCGCGTCAAATCTCTCCGGCGTCACCTGGTGATGATACTGGTAATTAACCTGCACCGCCGGCGCCCAGCAGCAGGCCCCGATGCACTCCACCTCCTCGAGCGAAAATTCCCCGTCCGGCGAGGTCTGCCGGTGCCCGAGATTCAGCCGCCGCCGGACGTGCTCCCAGAGCGCTTCCCCGCCCCGCAGCAGGCAGGAGATGTTGGTGCATACCTGCACGTGGTGGCGCCCCATCGGGCGCCGGCGCAGCATCGAATAGTAGCTGACCACCTCTTCCACCTGGAGCCGCGACAGCCCCAGCCGCGCCGCCGCCTCGGCCACCACCTCGTCGCTGACGAACCCCACCTCGTCCTGCGCGTAGAGCAGCATCGGGACCAGCGCCCCTCGCCGGTATCCCGCCGGATACCGGTTCATCAAGCTGGTCCAACGCGCCTCCAAATCCGCGGAAAAGGTCATCAGCGGTCCACGTCCCCCAGCACAAAGTCGATGCTTCCCAAAGAGGCGATCACGTCGGCGATCAGACTGCCCTGGATCATCTGGGGCAGCCCCTGCAGATTTCCGAAGCTGGGACCGCGAATGTAGCAGCGGTAGGGACGTGGTCCCCCGTCGCTGACCACGTAATACGCCATCTCCCCCCGCGGCGATTCAATGCTCTGGCAATACTCGCCGGCCGGAACCCGGAATCCCTCGGTCACCATCTTGAAGTGATAGATGAGGGCTTCCATCTGGGTCTTCATCTTCTCCCGGGCCGGCAGCACCACCTGGGGTGCATCGGCCGTCACCGGACCTTCCGGCATCCCTTCCAGCGCCTGCCGCGCGATCTTCACGCTCTCCCGCATCTCCGCCACCCGCACCTGGTAGCGGGCGTAGACGTCTCCCTCTCTCCGGCAGGGGACCTGAAAGTCGAACTTCTCGTAGCTGCTGTACGGCCGCGCCTTGCGAATGTCCCAGGCCAGCCCCGCCGCCCGCAGGATCGGCCCGGTCATCCCCATCTCGATGGCCTCCTCCGCCGAGATCACCCCCACGCCGCGGGTGCGCCCCTGCCAGATCGGATTCTCGGTCAGCAAGTTCTCGTACTCGTCCACACGCCCCGGGAGCTGCTCCACCACCTGGCCGGCTCTCTCGAAGAACCCCGGCGGCGGCTCGAGCGCCAGCCCTCCGATCCGGATATAGCTGGTCATCATCCGCTGGCCCGAGACCATCTCGAACAGCCGCAGCAGCTCCTCCCGCTCCCGGAAGCAGTAGAGGAAGACGCTCATCGCGCCGATATCGATAGCGTGCGTCCCCAGCCACACCAGATGGCTGTTGAGACGAGTCATCTCGGCCAGCAGCACCCGCGTCCACTGCGCCTTCGGGGGGATCTCCAGGCCCAGCAGCCCCTCCACCGCCAGGCAGAAGCAGAGGTTGTTCATCATCGGGCAGAGATAGTCCACCCGGTCGGTGAGGGTGAGGGCCTGCGCGTAGGTCTTCGACTCGATGGTCTTCTCGATGCCGGTGTGCAGATAGCCCAGCTCCGGCCGGACCC
>Ga0247727_10010334_pt1 | contig 16570 bp, 13 predicted proteins | sample WisWelCaveWW1625_FD_202498 | JGI IMG/M metagenome (GOLD analysis project Ga0247727, IMG submission 202498) | Biofilm microbial communities from Wishing Well Cave, Virginia, United States - WW16-25 | ecosystem: Environmental > Aquatic > Deep subsurface > Groundwater > Cave microbial mat | place... | reverse complement strand
AAGACACAGTCGACGATATGTTCGAGTGTTTTTGGTCCCGCAATATCTCCACCCTTAGTGATGTGGCCGACGATAAGCACGACGATTTTGTTTTTCTTAGCAAAAGCCGTTAGGAGATTGGCACATTCACGTAGTTGACTCACATTTCCGGGCGGTGAGTCAACTGACTTGGTATATACGGTCTGTATAGAATCAATAACGAGGATATCTGGCTTTTCATCCATTGCTTCTATGCCAGACGTAATTCCTTCTATCTGAAGATCGTCGGAAAACAGAAGATTTGCAAGCGGTATCTTGAGTCGCTCTGCCCGCTCTTTGACCTGTTCCGCTGCTTCCTCTCCAGAAATATAGACAGTTCTAAATTTTTTCAAGGACTGCAGAAGAAGGGTGGACTTACCAACGCCCGGCTCACCACTCAAAAGTAATACTTCGCCAGGAATCATACCACCACCCGTCACACGATCAAATTCGTAGATACCTGTTGCGAGTCTGCCTTTTGCGAGCGGTTTAATATCTTTAAATGACTTTAGTGTTATTTTTTTTACAGCTTCGTTTTTTTTTGATGTTTCTTCTTCATGTTTTGCAAGCGTGTTAAATTCTCCGCAGTCCGGACATTTACCTAACCAAGAGCCAGATCCATACCCGCAGTTTGAACAAATAAAAAATGACATAGGTTACATTTTTTCAACAGTTTCTATCGCCAACAGATGCAGTCCTTTTTTTAAAACGAGAGATGTGGCTAACGTCAGAGAAAGTCTAAATTCCTTTTCAGCGTCTTCTGCTTTTAGAATCGGACAGTTTTCATAAAATGCGCTGTATTTTTGAGCAACGGAAAAAAGATATCCTGCGATTATGTGGGGAGCATTTTTTTGTCCTGCTTCAAAAACTGTTTCTGAAAATTGCACTAACGTTCGAAGAAGATCATTTTCTTCTTGACCAATTGGATTATCCAGATTAATCGTCTTTGACGTAAAAGACGTTTGCTTCAAGACTGATTGGCAGCGTACATAAGTATATTGAATGTAAGGACCAGAGTTACCTGAGAAACTTACAGACTCGTTGAGATTGAACTCAATATTACTCCCGATGCCTTGGCGAAGTAGTGCAAATTTTATAGCTCCGATAGCAATTTTTCCAACAGTTTGTCGTCTATTTTCAGATCCTACCTCTGTATTTTCCATGACTTTTTCGACCTCTTGTTCAGTTGTATTAATCAGAAATTCTCCGGTCATGATCTTTCCCGTTCTACTCGACATCTTTCCTTCCGGTAGGCGGACCATGCCATGTCCGATATGTATTGTTTTTTTTGCGAGCGACAGATTTATTTTAGAAAGAGCATTAAGCACAACCTTAAAATACTCATTAATCTCATTGGCCGTTATGATGTAGGACAAGTCGTATGGGAAGTCTTTGAATTTAGTCGGTGCATTTCCGAGATCTTTTGCTTCATACGTTGGTAACCCAAGAGAGTTAATGAACACTCTATTATGTAGTCCATATTTTTCCCCTTCAAAAATCACCGCACCTTCACTTTTTTTAAAAACGCCTTTTTCCAAATATTCCAGCACCATCTTTTGACCAAGTTCAGCCATCATACTTTCCGGATAATCATAGTCAAAGTTTGTTCCTAGTATTTTGTACATTTCGTCAAATGCTTGTAGGCTCCATGTTTTGCCTTTCATATAGAGCTTGGACAGGCTATCTAGATTAACATGTTTTCCCGTTAAATATTTCCGATAATCAACCGTTGGCTGGATCCCTTTTTTTTGCTTCAAATATTCTTGTCCTGCAACAAAGACAGCATAATTTATATCTTTCATTTCCTCTTTCGCTTTTTCGTCGCCTTCGTATGCTTGGGCACCAATGGCATATGACTGACCCAAAAACTGCACACGCTCTTTAAGTAGTTTTTTTTCAAGGTCAACGAGAGACACATTCTCGTCACGCATCTTTTTTTTCATCCCCCATAATGACTTTGCGACATGCATGCCAACATCTCCATAGTAGTTTGCGCGCTTGACAGTCGCTCCTAAAAACGAGGCAATACGCGCCAGTGATTCGCCGACAGCATTGCTATACAGGTGGCCGATATGAAATTCCTTAAAAGGATTTGGATCGGTATATTCAAACATCATTTTTTTGCCAACATACATCGAAGACTGAAAAAAGATATCATCCGATTGAATTATCTTTTGAAGCTCTTCAAGATGAAATCGTTTTGATATCCAGAAATTTATAAATCCGGGCTTCATAACTTCTGCCCTTTCAAGCCAGGCTTCTTTTGGGAGATTAGCAATTATATGATCCGCAAGCCAGACGGGGTTTTTATTGTATTTTTTAGCTAATTTGAGTGCGACGTTTGAGGTATAGTCACCAAAGGAGGGGTTTTGAGGTGGATCAACGGGTACCTCTTCGTTTTGAATATTAAGTACGGCAAGAGCAATCTTTATATTGTTGGCGATTTGAAGCTTCATAGTATCCACATATGATAACAAAAAAGGCGATCAGATACTTACTCTTTTCCGATAAGGTCGTACACGATATTACTCAATCTTTCAAGGTCTTTAATCGCGACAGACTCATTTATTGTATGAGGATCTTTGACTCCGTCAGTCAGATTAATTGTTTGAATATTTTTTGAGTTTAGGATATTTGCGTCGCTCACTCCTGACTTTCCGTAAAACGTTGTTTTTAGATCATACCGCTCATATATCTTGTTTATTTGATGAGCGGATGGACTGTTTTTACTGTGTGTATAGCCTGGGCAATAGGCATCAGTCTCAATAATTATTTTATATTTTGAATTTCCTGATCGAGCTAATTTCTGTAGCATCAAAAGATGCTTATTAAATAGTTTTTTATCATAGCTTCGTACCTCTCCCGAAAATGAGATAAGGTCGGGGATTGTATTGATTCCTGTTCCTCCCTTTATCGTGCCGATATTGATGGTCGTCTCTCCTCGATCAACTTCGCCGCATTTTATTTTGTTGAGTATCTTTAATGCTTCATTCAGTGCACTATTCCCTAGTTGCGGTGTTGAGGAATGTGCTGCTTTACCATGAATAGTAAAGTGGAAGTTTATGATGTATGGCGACGCGAGAACGACGCCGCCAAGCGGTTTAGCTGAATCAAAAATGTAGCCATGCTTTGAACGAATCCATTTGAATGGCAAGTACTCTATACCTCCTCCCGTTTCTTCCTTTACTGTGAAAAGAAGTTCAATAGAGCGAGGGCTCTTATTTTCTTCAAGATATTTCTCGACTCCAACTAAAATAGCGGCAAGTGCCGCTTTATTATCAGCACCAAGTATTGTGTTGCCGGAACTTTTTATCATTCCTGCCTTTACTACTGGTTTGATATTTTTTCCCGGTTCGACTGTGTCCATGTGTGCGCAGAAAAGGATCGGTTTATTTTTATTATTATTGATTGCGTATACATTACCAACACTATCTACCTTATGAGTAAATTTATTTTTAATAAGCCATGCGATGAGATATTTTCTCATCTCCTGTTCATTGCTGGATGGGCTATCAATCATTACGAGCTTTTTAAATACGAACTCAATATTATTCATACGGGTTTTTCTTTTAATTGTATAGACGAAGGATCAACAAAAATAGTTGATTCAGGTTCCCAGCCATCCAGTATGTCTATCCCCAAAAGTCTACATGCGTCCTCAGTTGATACCTGTACCCAATGAAGAGCATCGAAAACATGTAGTGATGGAGCATTGTCATTTGTTACAACTGCGACTCTCGGAACACCCAGGTATGAGTTCGCAATTTCTTTGCAGAGTTCATCTACGAGCTGTCTCCCTTTTTTCTTACGCTGTTCATCTTTGTGTATCACCAAGCTACCGATCTCTATTGCGGCAATTCTTGCGTCTCCATTCTCTAATGCTTTTAATGGACTCATCTTTATCATGTCGCCTTTTTTGTTTATGTCATCAGTTACAATCCAAGGTGTGGCTCTAACCGCTCCATGAACTTCTAGACCATCTTCATCGGTCAGAACCACGGCGTGTCGATGTTTCATACTTCCTGCAAGCTCCATTGGCGAGGGATGAAACGTGTGTTCGCCACCCAGCTCTTTTAATAGTCTATTTACCTGATGGCCATAAAATAACAATCTCTCAACAGGTTGCACTGAGAGATGGTCAGCTGTTTGAACGAGCGATCCGTTGAAATGTAATACTTTCTCGGTGGCCATATTTAAAAAAAAATTTAAACCAAAAAAAATCCCCCGATCGTTATCGGGGGTCAAGTAACAAAAAGTCTATTAGATCATAGACCTATTACTCACCCGTAGGGTTCTCCTCAAAGAAACGCTAATTGTGAGTAATATGTTTTTCATTAATAGCTATTGTATTCTATAGGTCAGTATTTGTCAACGACTATTTGTATGAGTTATAATAGGCATGTGGATCCAATAACGTCTGAAGACTGGAAAAAAATAGAAATGAAGGTCGGCAGAATTATATCTGCAGAGCGGATTGAAGGAACGGATAAACTCTATAAAATACAGGTAGACATAGGAGAGGAAGCCCCTCGACAAATCGTAAGCGGCATTGTCCCGTCTTATACAGAGGAAGAACTTACGGGTAAACGTGTTCCAGGTGCTTCCGTCAGGTAAGCTGCGGCGACTTGCATAACGCAGTCGCAAATTCTACAATTAACCTACTGTATGAGAACTCCGATAAAGAAAAAATTAATCCTCCTGCTTATTCTTGTAGTGTTGTTTGCCGGCTTTGTTGCAGTGAGGTTCTTTTTCCTAAACAGTCAGAATGTTTACGGACGTATCCGAGTCGTCTCATCACCGTCAGCCACAGTATTTATCAATAATTTAGTTGTGGGCAGGACTCCCTTCGAAGACAAATATAAAACGGGCGACTATATCATGAAGCTTATTCCAGAAAAAACGGCGACGGAGACAGCTTCTTGGCAGGGAAAAATACAGGTATATAAAAATGCCTTAACCTATGTAAATCGTGAGCTTGGCACATCGGATCTTGGATCGGCGGGAGAAATATTTGCCATTACAAAAATGGATAAATCATCATCTACGGGAGAGATCTATGTAGAAACGGAACCTCAAGGAGCTATTGTATACCTTGATAACGATGAAAAAGGCGTTGCTCCACTTATTCTTACGCAGGTCGTTAAGGGAGATCATGAATTATCAGTATTTATGCCAGGTTTCTTACGTCGCACTCAAAAAGTGAACGTTGATGCGGGCTACAAAGTGAATGCAAGCTTTAAACTCGGATTTGACCCGAATCAAAAACAGCTTTCAAGCCTGTCACCTCCACCTGACAAGACAGCCACCACAAGCGCTGTGTCCACAAAAGAGCAGGTCAAAATCAAAGACACGCCAACAGGTTGGCTTCGTGTCCGAACAGAGCCTTCAGTCAACGCTTCTGAATCGGCAAAAGTAAATCCTGGTGAGACGTACGATATACTTTCTGAAAAAGAAGGTTGGTACGAAATTCAGTACGATCTAAAAAATACCGGTTGGGTGTACTCACAATATGTTGAAAAAATAAACCCTTAAGAATTTTTCTTCTTCCAAATGAAGCGGTTATACATGAAGTATGAATAAGGAATTACAATGAATGCCACGATGAGGACGTTATATCCTATTGGGTAAAATAAATATTTTCCAAAAACGGCAGTCAAAACCACAATGCCGATTGTTTGGATAATAATGGAGGGCACTGAAACGAGATTAAATTTTAGAAATTTCCCCGCATAAACTTCTAATTTGTGTTCAAGCTGTTTGTGTGAGAAGGCCCAGAAATTATTAAGGAGAAAATTAGATAATATTGCGGTCTCAGCACTTATTACTTTGGCGACTTTGACGTCCAGTCGAAATATGTGATAGCCTACGTATAAAAGAAAAGAATCAACGAGGAAACCACTGCTCCCAACAATAATATATTTGATAAATGACGAGTGATTGAAGACATACATAAGGCTGTGTAAGCTATATTGAGCAGCATTGATTTTCGATACCCCAACGGTGCGATCACTAAAGTTGATTGGTATTTCTTTTACACGTGCACCATGATTAATAGCATAATCGAGGAGCGCAACCTGAAACACGTACCCACTATAGTTCTTAATATGTTCGAGTGAGTCTTTCACAATCCATGCTTTGATCGCTCTGAATCCTCCGGTCCAATCGGAGATAGACAACTTCATAAAGCCAAGGCGGATAATAATATTGCCGAATACCGATAAAAATTTACGATGAAGCCCCCAATTTGAAGGAATCGAACCGCCTCGGATATAGCGTGATCCGATTACAAAATCAGCGCCCTTTTCGATTTCTTTGAGAAACTCAGGGATCTCTTTTGAATCATGGGAAAGATCGGCATCCATTTCGAATATTACAAACGGCTGAATGGTCTGCAGTGCATTTTTAAAACCGTTAACATACGCTTTACCCAAGCCCTCTTTCTCAACCTTCATAAGGTGAAGGCGGGGAAGCTTCTTCACAAGTTTTTTCAGGTTAGCTTCGGTATTATCGGTTGAATTACTGTCGACGACGAGAATATGAAGTTCCCAATTGGGCGCGTTTTTCTGCTCCGCAAAAATTAAGTCGACCAATCGTTCGATATTTCCCTCTTCGTTATATGTTGGTAGGATAACAACTGCTTTTCTCATGCCACTTTGCTTAAAACAAATAATTGCCTCATGCTTCGTTGGGCATGATACCTAACGGAGTTATGATTTATAGTTTGGTAACAACGGAGTGGTATCATATTTTATTTTCTGAAACATAGCTTATCATTTTCTTTAATCCCTCTTCAAACGAAATTTTAGGTTCCCACCCCAAAAGTTTTTTTGCCTTTGATATATCAGGGCGTCGTCTCAGAGGATCGTCTTCAGGGAGTTTCTCACTGAGGGTAATTTTACTTTTTGATCCGGTTGCTTGTAGTACATACTGAGCATATTCCAAAACAGAATGCTCAACCGGAGATCCGATATTTATGATTTCTCCATCAAGGTTCGAAAACATAAAGGCTTTTAATCCATCAACTGTATCATCTACATAACAAAGTGATCTCGTTTGTGTGCCGTCACCGTAAACAGTGATTGGCAGACCCGCTATGGCCTGATTTATAAAAATAACAATCATGCGCATGTCGTCTTTTAACATTCTCGGACCAAAGGTGTTGAAGATTCTTGCCGTTCGCGTACGTGTCTTGTAATTGCGGTTATAATATGAGACTAATGTCTCTCCAAATCGCTTTGCTTCATCATACACAGACCGTGGTCCGGTTGTTGAGACGTTGCCTCGGTAGGTTTCGGGCTGGGGGTGTTTTTCTGGATCGCCATACACCTCTGAGGTGGACGCAAAAAGAAACGAGGCTTTATGCTTGTTAGCAAGTTTTAAAAGTTCAAGTGTGCCGGTGGTGTTAACCAACATAGTTTCCATAGGGAGCGCGTGGTAACTAAGGCGACTGTGATGATTAGGTGACGCAGGAGAAGCAAGGTGAAATAACGCGTCAATTTTGTCGCTCAGTTCTAACGGTTGGACGACATTGTGATTTATGAAACGAAAGTTTCTTGACGCTTCCAGATGTTCAATATTTTTTTTAGTGCCGGTCAACAGGTTGTCAACGCATATAACCGTGTGATTTTCTTTAAGTAGCGATTCAGCTAGGTGAGAACCGATAAAGCCGGCGCCGCCAGCAATGAGGATATTCATATGAGTTACACAACGGGCTGTCTCCCAGTCGAGATATAAGTAAATCCTATTTTTTTCAGCGTCTCTTTATCGTAAATATTTCTTCCGTCCAGGATCACCGCATGTTTCATGAGTGATTTTACCCGTTCCAAATCTGCTTGTTTAAACTCGTTCCATTCAGTCAAGATACAGAGAGCACTTGTATTTTTTACTGCGTCATACGGATTATCGTGGAACTGAATTTTATTCTTAAAAATGTTCTTGATGTTATCCATTGCGACCGGATCATAAACGTTAATTGTATAATCCTCTTCCAAAAGCTTTTCTATAACCGAAAGAGATGGAGCCATGCGGATATCATCTGTGTTTGGTTTAAAGCTCAATCCCCATATAGCGACTTTTTTCCCAGCAGATTTATTAGTAGCAAAGTGACTTTTAACTTTCTTGATAAAGTTAGCTCTCGTTTCATCATTTATGGAGTCGACAGATTGGAGAAGTGTTGTGTCGACACCGTTGGCCATGCCGATCTGTATCAGAGCTTTAACGTCTTTGGGAAAACATGATCCGCCGTATCCGATGCCGGGATCGATAAATACGTTGCCAATTCGTTTGTCGAGTCCGACGCCATCTAAGACTGTTTCGACATCTGCTCCGACTTTTTCGCAATAGAATGAAATAAGATTTGCAAAAGATATTTTAGTTGCAAGCATCGCGTTTGAGGTATATTTTATAAGCTCAGCAGAAGGAAGATCGGTTAGTACTCGTTTGCCGGTCAGCGGTTCGTGTAGCACAACCAAAAGGTCACTTGCTTTTTTAGATTCTGATCCAATTACAACGCGGTCCGTATAGAGTGTGTCGTTTATAGCGGTGCCTTCTCTTAAAAATTCCGGGCATGAGGCGACCGCAAACTCGGCATCCTTTGCTTTGTGTTCGGCGAGAATTTTTTCAACTTTTTTGTTTGTGCCAACAGGAACGGTGCTTTTACAGGAAACAACAGTAAAACCTTTTTTCAAATGCTTTGCTATCAGTTTCGAGACATTGAGAACCGCACTAAGATCGGCTTCGCCATTTTCTTTTGGCGGAGTTCCCACAGTTATAAAAACAATTTCAGATTCTTTTATCGCCGACTCATATGAGGTCGTGAAAAGAAGCCTCTTTGCGGCTATATTTTTTTTCAAAAGCTCTTGAAGGCCAGGCTCGTAGATAATTGGATCGCCTTTTTTAAGTCTCTCAATCTTTTCGGGTGTATGTCCGATGACCCATACTTTGTTACCAAAATCCGCAAAAATGCAGGCAGTTACGAGACCGACATATCCATGACCGATAAATGATATCACCATAGGGTTACATGATATAAAAATTAACCCGAAAAAACAAGCATTATCACGACGTAATAATTCTTAATCCTTCGTCGTATGGCTTCATAGGATGAAATGTATTTTTAGTTGATTTTATGATCGAATACTGGGATCGAGGCGCTTTTCCTTTTGAATACTCTGCGAATGATATTGGCATGATCTGTTTTTTGGACAAGGCATAGGTATCTGCAATTTCCAACGCAAGTTGGAGAGGTGATACGCTTTTGGAGCCGACGATATGATAAATAGAAGAATTGAAGTTTTTAAGTAGGTGTTCAGTCGCTACGGCGATATCGTCGATAAACGTTGGCGTAATACTGGCATCTTCAATCATGGTGAGAGTTTTTCCTGATTCGATAAGATGCAGTAATGTTTGGAACAAATCACGCTTTGGCTCAAAATTCTTGCGGTATGGATACGAAATGCGTATAAGCATAGCCTCATTTTCTACGATTTTTTCTGCTTCTCGTTTTGTGTATGCATATTGTCCGAGCGGATTCGGCAGGCTGTCCTCAACGAAAGGAGGATTAACTCCGTCAAATACAAAGTCAGTCGAGAAAAGTACAAAATGTTTTTCTTTTTTTCGGGTTTCTTCAAATACGTTTCGTGTTCCCTCAACATTGATCTTCCAGGCGATTTCTTTTTCCGTTTCAGCTTTATCAACGGCGGTATAGGCGGCAAGATGCAAGAAGATGTCAAAATCAATTTTGGAAAGCACATGAGAGACTGCTTTGTGGTCTGTTATATCAACGTGGTCTTGAGTCAGGGGAATAAAAGTAAACGAATCTTTGAGAAGTTCAACGATACGTGATCCAACAAGACCGGTGCTCCCCGTGATAGCAACTTTCATCATACGGACGCTTTGTATTGAAGCTTGTAATAATCCTTATATTCTCCTGATTTAACCTTTTTCCACCAGCCTTCATTCTCTTTGTACCACTTAATCGTTTTTGCGAGTCCCGTTTTAAGTGAATATTGAGGACTCCACCCAAGACTTTTATTTGTTTCCGACCAGTCGATAGCATATCTTCTGTCGTGGCTCGGCCTATCCTTGACATACTCAATAGCACTTTGGTCTTTACCCATAAGGCGCAGGATTTGGTTTATGACGTCTTTATTGGATACTTCCTCTTCCATTCCGCCAATCAGGTATGTTTTTCCAACTGTGCCTTTCTGAATGATTAAGTCAATAGCGGCACAATGGTCTTCAACATAGAGCCAGTCCCGCACATTTAGGCCGTCACCATAGAGAGGAACCTTTTTGCCTTCGATCAAATTAGTGATTGCTAATGAAAATAATTTTTCTGGAAATTGATACGGTCCATAGTTATTTGAACAGTTTGAAAGTGTTGCCTGTAGGCCGTATGTCGCAATATATGCGCGCACCAGATGATCAGAGGAAGCTTTGGACGCGGAATAGGGACTGCGCGGATCATAGGGGGTTTTGAGAGTAAACTTTTCTTTTGTGTCCAAGGGTAGTGATCCGAATACTTCGTCAGTCGATATGTGATGAAATCTTTTTTTCATCTTAGTTGCCCCTTCCAGAAGAATATATGTTCCTTCAATGTTAGTCTTAATAAAAGGAGATGCATCCTGTATCGATCTGTCGACGTGTGATTCTGCCGCGAAATGAACAACTATGTCGACGTTTGTAACTGCTTCCTGCACTTGGTGCGGATCGCAGATATCGCCCTTTATAAACGTATAGTTTGGGCGTGTTTGTATTGATTTAAGATTCTCCAAGTTGCCTGCATAGGTAAGCTTATCGAAGTTGCAGATTGAGTCCTGTGGATATCTATTAAGCCAGTAGAGGATAAAGTTTGAACCGATGAAGCCGGCACCGCCCGTAACTAAGAGTTTCATAGATGAAATTGTATCAGAACGCAGTCATTTGGTAAAATCAATCACCTGTACTATGGCAAAACCAATACACTACCACATTGCTATCGAACCGGATCTAGATTCTTTTTCTTTCAGAGCTTCAGTTGACATAGACATCGAAAAAGAGAAATCAGAAGAGAGCATTCGGCTGGACGCTCATGCCGATCTTCTTATTCTCTCATGTTTTTTGGTGGAGGGAGACGTTAGGGTTTCGACACTTCATAAGAGAAATAAGTCTCAAAACCGCTTGACCATTGATGTGCCACAACGTGAAAACAAACTAAAGATTGCAATTGAGTTTAGCGGCATCCTTAATGAGTCGCTGGCGGGTTTTTATCGGAGCGGCTATATGCACGAGAATAAAAAGCGTTATATAGCCACAACTCAATTTGAAGCCGCTGAGGCAAAAAGAGCGTTCCCTTGTTTTGATGAGCCTGCCATGAAGGCAACTTTCGATGTGTCATTCGTGATAGACAAAAAACTGCAAGCAGTCTCAAATACCTTACCGAAGAGTGAATATGCAGTATCGAATACAAAAAAACGGATTGATTTTGAGCGAACACCGAAGATGTCTACGTATCTTTTGTATTTTGGAATAGGCAATTGGGAAATGATCGAAAAGAAATTTGGATCATTATTGATTCGAGGTATCGCGACTCCTGGAAAATCAGAGCAGACTCGTTTCGCCATCGACTGGGCAGCACGATGTCTTGCTTTTTACGAAACATATTTTGGAAAAAAATACCCGTTACAAAAATTAGACCTCATAGCTGTTCCAGATTTTGCTGCTGGGGCAATGGAAAACTGGGGAGCGATAACATTTCGGGAAAATGCACTTTTGTATTATGAAGGCACAAGTTCTGTGGCGACAAAGCAGAGGGTTGCGGAAGTTGTGGCACATGAGTTGGTGCACCAATGGTTTGGGAATCTTGTCACCATGAAATGGTGGGATGATTTATGGCTCAATGAAAGTTTTGCCACTTACATGGCCTATAAAGCGATTGATCGCTTCTTTCCGGAATGGGATATTTGGTCTGAGTATGTATCATACGCCTATTTTGGGGGGATGGCTCTCGATTCTTTACGTGCGTCACATCCTATTCATGTAGCGGTAAAAAAAGTAGAGGATATTGATGAACTTTTTGATGAGATTGCGTATGAAAAAGGAGGAAGCGTTTTGAGAATGCTTGATGAATATCTTTCAGAACCAGTATTTATGAAAGGACTTCAAAAATATATCGCGAGATATGCGTATATGAATGCCGAAGCGCAGGATCTGTGGAAGTCTCTTGAGTCTGTATCAAAAACTCCGGTTGTTTCAATCATCCAAAAATATCTGCAACAAACAGGATTTCCACTTCTTCAGGTCGATGTAAAAAATAACAAGATAGAGTTATCTCAGAAAAGATTTTTATTTATTGATGGCGAGAGCAAAGGCACATGGGACATCCCTCTCGTTATTAAAACCGAAAAACCTAAGGAGACACGCCTTTTATTTTCAGGAAAAACAAGCAAGCACGATTTTTCTTTTAATAAATATATGTATATGAATAATGATTACGGTGGATTTTTTATCACCTCATACACTGAAGAACTGCTAAAAAATTTAGGGAGATTCCGTAAAGATCTGTCATCGACGAACAAGGTAGGATTACTTCATGATCTTTTTGCGCTCCATCTTTCACTCCGGTACGATAAGTTGGCACTTCTTAATTTTATTGAATCTTATTTTCTACAGGAAGAAGATCCTGAATGTCTTTCGTATTGCATCGGGAAGTTGATGGGTATGTATCTTTTAGTGCCAGATGATAAAGCAAAAGAACTTGTCGTATGTTTTTCAAAGAAGGCATTACGCAATATTGGTTACACACCGGAAAAAGATGAAAATCCAAAAGTGACGGCCCTACGGAACGGATCCTTATCTGCACTGTCATTCTTTGATGATGGTGAAGTTTCCGCTTTTATCTTAAAAAAGTTCACTGGTTTTATTTCTGGAAATAAGACAATCGAGCCGGATCTAAGAGGTATTGTTTACTCGGGTGTCGTATGGCACAATGAGGTGTATTATGAAACCGTCAAAAAAATGTATATGCGCTCTCATGTAATAGAAGAACAAGTTAAGCTTCTTATGGCAATGGGAAATGTTAAATCGCCGAAACATATTAAGAAAACACTTGATTTTGCTTTAAGTTCTGAAGTTCGGTTTGCGAACATTTTATATGTTATAGTCTCCGTGAGCCGTAACCCGTATGGAAAAAATGTTGTATTCGGGTGGGTAAAAGAAAACTGGAAAGAGTTAAATAGCCGTACCGGAGGACATGCAAACACACTGCTTCGAAGGATATTAAAAACAGTGATTCCTGTGTCCTGCGCTCACAATGAAACCGAGGCACTGGCATTCCTTGACGAGAATCCTACTTCCGGATTGGAACAAACTTACAAGCAAATTAAAGAAGAATTGCGGGTATATGCGAGGTTTATGAAACATTACGTTTCAGGTTCGGCACATTGATTAGATTTTCTAAAACATCCCATCTCATTTTTTTTACTTCGTGAGGCACATCATCTTCGAGTATCTTTGTAGCCGCGGTCATCGGGCGCACCGAATAGATTGATATGTAGGCTTTCTCAAATCCTACCTGTTTACACAATGACAGAGTATTGTTGAATTCGTCATCAGTTTCTCCACAAAAGCCAACAATGATATCAGTAGTTAATTTTACATCTTTAATTTTTAATTTTAAATTTGAGACGAGGTTAAGGTATTCATTTGATGTATACCAACGGTTCATACGCTTGAGAACTACGTCATCTCCTGATTGAACCGGCAGATGGATACTACGAGATATGTTCGGATTGTGGGCGATTACTTCTATAAGTTCGTCAGTAAAATCCCATGGATTTGAAGAGAAGAAATCAACCTTCTTAAAACCAAGTTTGGCAACCGAATCGAGGAGATGGGGAAAAAGTGTGGGGATACGATAGCGGCCAAGATGTTTAACGAATGTTGGTTTTATTTTTGTAGGGACAGGTTTTAAACCTGTCCCGATGTTTGTGCGTTGATTTTCAAAATAGGTCTTACCCAAATCCCTCATTACCTGCACGTTTTCTTTTCCGAGTATGAGGTCGGCACCATAGGAATTAACGTTCTGCCCAAGAAGCGTAACATTTTTTGTTCCGTTTTTTATCAATTTTTTGCATTCCGATATGATGGATTCAAACGGTCGACTTATCTCTCGACCCCGCGTGAAAGGAACAACACAAAACGTGCAGAAGTTATTGCAGCCATTTGAAATAGGCACCCACGCTGATTCAGCGTTCGATTGATGGGGCATTATATCAAAGCCAACTTCTTCAATCGGCATGAATTCATCAACGTCCGGCATAAGGCCGCGGATTTTCGAAAGATATTCCCCGGTTGTATCACGAAATGCTAAGCCTACCATACAGCCAGTTACAATAATCTTGAAAAACTTTTTCTTTTTTTTGAGCTCGGCAAGATTTCGTACGAGTCCATAAACCCTGTCCTCCGCAGATCTTCGTACCATGCAGGTATTTATGATCGCATAGTCGGCATCGTTATAATCAAGCGCTTCTCGAAACCCGCGAGCCATAAAAGCAGAACTAATGCGTTCGGAATCCGCCTTGTTTTGTTGACACCCGAAGGTCTTGATGTAATATTTCATGTGGAAATTAAACGTGGTTTTTTTTTATCCTCTGAATGATGAAAATAAATGCAAATAGTATAAGAGCAACTGATGCAAAGACAAGTAGCTTTTCGTTTCCCTCCAAAAAAAGACTCGAGATACCCAGTATCAGAGACACGGTCCAATAAAAAACCGCTATGCGACGTTTGCCCCAACCGATCTCAAGTAGTCTGTGATGAAAATGACCCCAATCTGCCCTAAAGGGCGACTGCCTGTTTTTCAGGCGTCGCAGTATTGTGTAGACAGCGTCTATGGTCGGCACTGCAAGAACGAGAAGCGCGGTGCCAACTTTACCAAAAGAGAGAATGGCAAGAATGCCAAGTAAGAATCCGGCCAGCGCCCCGCCCCCGTATCCCGGCATGATTTTTTGAGGGAAAAAGTTGTGAGGTAGAAATCCTAAGTAACTGCCGGCAACAATAAAAGAAAATAGAGATACTGTAGTTACCGATATATCATGATGAGTAAATCGCTGAGCTACTATTCCCAAAAAAAGAGCGGTAATTCCAACAAACCCCGGAAGTTGACCATCTACTCCCTTGCTCCAATTGACCATGTTCATAGTCCAGGTGAGCCATAAAATTGACAACAGATCTGCAACGATCAGTATCGAATGTACACCACCAAGATCGAAGGCAATTTTCCATTGATCGGTATGAACGATTCCGAAAAAGGGAATAGAGATAAAGGGGATACCCAGTCCAAAACCTATAACGATCACGGATATAATGATATTGGTAACGAATCTAAAATACGGAGATAAGTCAAAATAATCGTCCAATAAACCAATGATGATAAGTAGCGTGCTTGAGAGAAGAATACCGATCATTATCTTATTGAGTGGAAGAAACATAAGTGAGGTGCAAACAAGGGCTAAAAATATCGGTAGACCGCCTGCACGTGGTATGACCCCTAAGTGAGTATGTGCCGGGTGCGCTCTTTTTTTCTTATCGGTCACTAGATTAAATTTTTTTGCAATCGATATGGTCGGTATGGTTAAAAGATAGGAGAGCATGAATGATGTTAGTAAAACGGCGATTTCCATATCAACTGACGGTAAATAAAATTTTGAAAAAAATAATAGTAAAGGAAGATATCAGAAAAATATTAAGAACAAAAAATAAATGTTTTACAAAGATATTTTCTTTAAAATAGTTCCGATAAATATACGTATTTATAAGTATGAGAAGATTCATAAGAATAGGTAGAGTAGCGATCATCCATAAGTCACCCAACTGTTCTTCTCCTTGGTTTTTCGAGTAAAATATCGGAATCTGCGGGGGTAATGACTTATAGGTATAGATAAACAATCCTATCTGTGCAAGGTTGGCTGTGATTAGAGCGTACCACATGAAGCATATTATACGGCTAATTACCAGGCGAAGATAGGGTATTTTGAAGCGAAGGTTTTTACTTCTTTTTGGATTTTTTTTAGTTTTTTGTTGAGTACAATTGTTTTTCTAAATCGTGCAATGTAATCTTTGCGTTCATTCTTGCCTGCTGGTAAACGATATTCTTTTGTTTCATTGATTGCCTCGGATATCCATGTGGCTATTTTTTTCATCTGCCCTTCTTTCATCCCGCGGGTGGTGAGAGCCGGAGTGCCGAGGCGTAATCCTGAAGGATAAAACGGCGAAGACGGTTCGCCGGGAATAGTATTTTTATTCATGGTAATACCTGCTAGATCGAGCGCATATTGGGCAAACATACCGCCGCCTGGTCCCAATGTAGGAGTAAGATCAATTAAGATGAGATGATTTTCAGTTCCATTTCCAACAAGTGTTAGTCCGTTTTTTTTGAGCTCGGCAGCCAACGCTTTTGCATTTTTTACAATTTGTTTTCCGTATCTGATAAAAGACGGCGTACTTGCCTGTTTAAGTGCAACAGCAATAGCGGCAGTTGTATGATCATGCGGTCCACCCTGTAAGCCGGGAA
>Ga0247727_10010333_pt1 | contig 16570 bp, 15 predicted proteins | sample WisWelCaveWW1625_FD_202498 | JGI IMG/M metagenome (GOLD analysis project Ga0247727, IMG submission 202498) | Biofilm microbial communities from Wishing Well Cave, Virginia, United States - WW16-25 | ecosystem: Environmental > Aquatic > Deep subsurface > Groundwater > Cave microbial mat | place... | reverse complement strand
CATCAGGGCCATGCCTACGAGCGGGTCGGTGTCGGCACAGTCGATGGGGATTAGACGGTGCTGTCCCTCCCATTCGACAATGCCTTCATGAATGTCAAAGTTCGCTTTGCTTCCGTCTGCAAGCTCATCCTGGCCAACGCGTTGCCAGGGAAAACCGAATGCCTCAATGAGCGATGCCGGCAGGGTGAGCCATCCGCTGAAACCGGTATCGACCACTGCCTCAATCTCATGCACTTCACGCCGAACGTCGATCAATCTTACGGTAACGATGGCTTCCAGGAATGTGCTTACAGTTCCAGAGATCATGACGTGGGGCGAAGTCGCGGCCCAAATCGTCGCGCCGCGCGGAATCCCACGCGCGCCAACCAGGTCTGCGCTTCGGGAATGCGGGCGAGGAGTCGGTCGCACGCTGTCATCTCGCTCACGTCCATCTCCCACTGTCCGGTCTCGATGTCGATGGCGACGAACTTGCCCTTGTGCTCGGCTTCGACCAGCGGACGAATGTCGCGGTCGTAAATCTCATCGCCGCGTCGGGCGAACTCTTCCTTGCGGTAGCGGGGCTGGCGTACGGTCATGAAAGTTGCACCGATGGTGATTATACGGCAGGGCGTGGAAACCGACAACCATTGCGCGCCCCACCAGCGACCTCCGGTGCCGATGCTCCATGTGACCAGCGCCGTGCGCGAGGACGAGAACGGAATTACCGAGCGGCGCTGGCGCTGGTTCGAACAATGCGCTGACACTGGCCTCTCCAACCGCTACCTGCCAGCGGGCGATCTCATTCGTCATCGCTACTGTTGCGCCGCATTCCGGTCCGGAGGCTCGACGCCGAGCAGGTGGCGCACGAAGAAATCGCGCCGCCGGCGCTCGCCATACGCACCGCCGTTGGTGTGGTCCATCCCCGGCAGCACGATTAGATCGAAGTCCTTGCCGGCCTTGATGAGCGCGTCGGCCAGTCGGAACGTCGACTCCGGCGGGACGTTGGTGTCCATCTCGCCGACCAGCAGCAGCAGCTTGCCGCGCAGCTTGCTCGCATTGGTGAGGTTGGAGCTTGCCGCGTACTGCGGGCCCACGGGATAGCCCATCCACTGGCCGAGCCATCGCTCTTCCACTGCAAGCGCGGGAAGCCGAGGTCGATGGCGTCCACTTGCGCCTTCGTCGCCTGCGCGCTTTCGACGTCGAACCGCCACGGCTCGTATCTGGTGAACTTGTCGCCGGGCAACGCGTAGGGTCGCGTGTGCAGCTTCGCGCGACCGCCCTCACTCGGCGACGACTGGACGAAGCTCACTTCCTTGCGCTCGCCCGGCTCGATGCGATGGGCCGCCAGCGCCTTCGAGTCGGGTGACCACGACATCGCGCCGTAGTATTTCCCGGCCGCGCCATCTTCGCTGAGTTGCGTCTCCTTGCCGTCGCCGTTACGGACGACGAGGTTGAAGTTCTTGACGAACGCCGTCCACTTGCCCTCGGGCGAGCGCACGGACGGGGAGGCATTCTGCCCGCCTCCGAATTGCGGCGGACGACCGGGTCCGACCGGCGCGCTGGCTGCAGGCGCGATTGTGCCGGTCGACTTCAGACACTCGTAGAGCGCAAGGTCGCACTGCCACACCGCGTCGCCGACTTTGAATCGCACGGCGTTCGCATCGCTCGCAAACTCGATGCGCTCGAACGGGAGGCGCTCGGCTTTGTAGTTCGTCCCTGCGGCCTTCGACAGCGCTGCCGCCAGCTTCGCGTGATCGAACGCCGGCCCTCGCGCGCCGCGCTCGCAATCGACCACGATGAACTCGCTCGCGCCACCGCGTAACTCGTTGCGATACCAGAACCGCGTGCTGTTGGCAAACCAGTTCAGCGCGATTTGCGCTTTGAAAACGCGGTTAGGACCGAGGTTGCCGAACCCGCCCGCGCGTGCAGTGCTCGCGCGCGGCTCAGACAGGGTCGGGATCTGCGAAGCGGAGGCGCACCATGCGGCGATGGTCGAGACGGCGAGCGCCGACAGCAGCGCGGCTTGGCAGTGAGGCTTGGACATTACTTCCTCCCGGAACTCGTTCCGTAGAACTTCCACGCCGACTTAAAGTCGCGCGTGAGCGGCTGCTTCGTCAGGCTCGCGCGCAGCAGCTCGATGGGGATGCGGCCCTCCCTCAGAATCGCGTCGTGGAACTGGCGGTTGGTCAGCTTGCCGGAATTCACGAGCTCCCTGTGCAGCGCATACGTCTGCAAACCGCCGAGCATATAGGCGCACTGGTAAAGCGGGCCGTAGGCGCCGCCGAATGAGCGCCGCACTTCGGCGGTGGCGTTGTCGCGCTCGTGGCCGACTTTGGTGACGAGCAGCTCGATGCACTCCTGCGGCGTCATTTTATCGAGATGGAAGCTGAGCGAGAAGATGATGCGCGCACAGCGGTGCATGCGCCAGAACAACATGCCAATGCGGTTCTCGGCGAACTTGTCAGGATCAGTGAGGCTGGGAAAGCCGAGGTCCCATAGCAGGAACTCCCAGTAGAGCGCATTGCCCTCGGTCCAGAATGGCGTGCTGAACAGGCTGCGATAGGCCTTGTAACGCGCGGTCATGAATCCCTGCAGGTGGTGGCCGGGGATGAGCTCGTGGTGGACGGTGGCGCGCGAGAAGTGGAGGTTGTTGCCGCGCATGCTCATCCGCTTCGCCTCGTGGCTCATGGTATTGGTCGGGAACGAAACCATGATCGTCTCGCCACCGAGAAAGAACGGACTCACGAGTTGTTGCTGCGGCGACATCATTTCCATCCGCCAGGTTTCCTTCGCGAGCGGCGGCACCGTGACCAGGTCCCTCTCCTCGACAAACTTGATGGCCTCCAGCGCCAGGCCGCGAATCATCTCCGGTTGTTTGCCCGGCTCGACGTGCAACGTTTTCACGTGCTCCAGCGCGGCGTGCCAGTCGTCGCCGAAGCCGAGGTCGCGCGCGGCCTTTTTCATCTCGCTCTCACACCACTCGTACTCTTTGTTGGCGATCGCGATGAGCTCGTCCGGCGTGTACGGGATCATCTCGTAGGCCAGCTCGCTGAGCAGCGCCTCGCGCCCGAGGGGATTGCCGATTATGTCGCCGCTGCGACTGCTACGAGGCGCGCCCGCTGGAGTCGTCGCTACGGGGGGCGCAGCTGCGCCGGCCGGAGCGCCGAGAGCGTTCGCGTAGTTCTGCAGCGCCGCGTCGACAACTTTGTACGGTTCACCGTTCCACCACGTGAAGACGGGGTCGTAACCGTTGTAAAACTCAAACCAGTTTCGCAACGTGTTGCGCAGGCTGGTGACGGTGCCAGCCGCGCGGAGGAGGAGATGGCGTTTCGTGCGTGCGAGCGCCGGGTCTGCTATCCGGCTTGCGGTTTCTACTTCCCGTGCAAGGGTCGTCAGCGTGGCCGCCAGCCTGGCCGAGTCAATCGGGTCGAGGCGTTTGCGGCCCTCTTCCAGCCCGACAATGGTGGCGGCGAATGGAATGAACGAGGCAATCTCCGCCTGCCCTCTGGCGCGCAATTCGAACTGACGCACTTCGTGGTCGAGATGGTTCTTGAAGAGCAGATAGTCGATCTTGCCCTCGTGGCTCAACGCCTCGAAATTCAGCACGCGCAACCCGGCGAGCCATTCGGAGTGGAAGTCTTTCAACCGCGCAGTGCGCGCTGGCGCCAGCTCCACCGGGTAGTAGCGCAACAGGCTTCCGCGGTCGGCGAGGTACCGCTCGATGGCAGATTTCACTTCGCTCGTCGAGCGGTCGAGTTCCGCCACGGAGGGACCCGAGCGAGCCACCTGAACGACGACGAGCGGCAGCAGGACCGCGACCAAACTGCGCATGCCGCGGAGCGCGAGGGGGTTGGTACTCATCGTTGACTCCTTGGATTACTCCAGTTCGTAGACGCCGCCTTCGCGCGCGGGCTCGCCGGGAACATTGCTGCCGAGGGCCTCACAAGCGGCGGCGTATTCGCCGGCGATGGCCTGCACCTGTTCGTCGGAACTGTCAGGGTCGTGATGGAATAGCAGCACGCGCTGCAACTGCGCCTGCGCGGCCACGGCGGCGATGGCGGCCGGGCCCGAATGCCCCCAGCCGCGATGCCGCTCGTACGACGCGCGTGAGTAGGTGCAGTCGTGGAGGAGCAGCGAGGCGCCCGCGCAGAAGTTCGCCAACCGCAGCGCTTCGCCCGTGAGCTGCGGGTGGGTGGTCTCCGGCACCAGTTCATTATCGGGAGCGTAGACCAGCGAACTGCCGCGAACGTGCGCACGGTAGGCCAGCGTGCGGCACGGGTGCATGGCCTGGAACGTGGAAATGGAAACGTTCAGCGCTTCAAAAGTCTGTTCCTGCAAACCGACGAAGCGCACCCGGGCCTGAAAGGCCTCGGTGGAGACCGGAAAATAATGACTGCTCATCTGGATTTCGATGAGCTCCCGCAGCGCGTCGTTGCTTTCCGCCGGGCCGTAAATGGTGACCTCGTTGCCCGGCACGTAGAGCGGAACGAAAAACGGCAAGCCAAAGATATGATCCCAGTGGAAATGGCTGAAACAAAGCGCGATTTGCAGCGCCGAGTGCTGCGCGAGACTCTGGCCCAGCAGTCGGATGCCGGTGCCGGCGTCGAACACGAGATGCCGACTCCCGCCCAGACTCAGCGACACGCACGCCGTGTTGCCGCCGTACAGTCCGCCGTGTTTTTCGGGTGCGCAGATAGAGCCGCGGCAACCCCACACGCGAACTTTCATCGACGCCAGCGCGTCGCGGACCACGGCGAGCAAATGATCCAGATCGAACGGCTTCACCAGGTAGCCGACGGCGCCGGCGGCGAGCGCGCTGCTAATGTCCATTTCAAAGGACTTGGCGCTGATGACAACGACGGGCAGGTCGCGCGTTTTCGAGTTGGCGCGCAAGTCGCGACACACGCTCAAGCCATCCCGCCCCGGCAGTATCAGATCGCACAACACGAGCGCCGGCTGGAACTCGATAATTGCGGCTTCGAGTCCTTCCGCGGAGGTGAGCTGGTGCAGCGTGTAGCCGTGCGACTGGAGAATCGCGCGAATCAAAGTTTGCTGGTCAAGGTCGTCGTCGATATGCAAAATACGAGCGCTCATGTCGGAAACCTCGACTCGACTCGATCCAGATACTCTTGCAGCGCGGCGATCTGCGCGCGGATGGTCACGACCTCGTTAGAGTCTGCCGCGCGCTCGAGCGCCGCCCCGATTTCCGTGATGTCATCGAACCCGTAAGAAGCCCCGCTGCCCCGCATCCGATGGCCGCGCACCCTTACCGTCTCGAAGTCGTTCTCCGCCAGCGCCCGGGTAAGATCGGCGACGTCCTCATGGCGATGGCGAAGGTAGCCCGGGATGATTTCCGCCAGCGCCGGATTGCCGGCAATGAGCACTCGCACGTCCGGCACGCTCGATTCGGTGACGGTCAGCATCCCGGCCAACAACTCCGCGCGCTTGATCGGTTTGCTCAAATGCAACGAGCAACCCGCGTCGAGGCACTTTTGCGCCTCTTCTTCAAGTGCCGAGGCAGTTAGCGCAATGATGGGCGTGGGCATGGCCTTGTGGTCGCGCTCCCAGCAGCGAATGCGCCGCGTGGCCTCCAACCCATCCATGACCGGCATTTGTATATCCATCAGTACGAGATCGAATTTGCCTCCCAGAAACCGTGCGACCGCCGCTTCGCCATTCACGGCCTCGACCAGTTGATACGGCAGTGACTTTAGGTAGGTGGTTACCAACAGGCGATTGTCGTCGGAGTCGTCCACCAGTAGAACCCGCAGCGGGCGCAGCAGCGCGGGCGTCGCGTCTTCCGTCGCTCCCGCCGTCCCGCTTGAGAGTGGCGGCGCCGGCGCCGTCAGCGCGCGAGCGAACCGCGCGGTGAACGAGAACGTGCTTCCCTGGCCGACTACGCTTTCAACCCAGAGACGCCCGTCCATCAGGCTCACCAGTCGGCGACAAATGGCTAACCCGAGGCCAGTGCCGCCATATTGCCGCGTTGTGCTCGAATCGCCCTGGACGAAGTCGGCGAAAATGGCTTCGAGTTTGTTGGCGGGAATGCCGATGCCGGGGTCGCGAACGGAGAACTGAAGCAGGATCGTGTCGGCGCCCACCTCGGCCAACGGTGCGACCAGGATCGCCACTTCGCCGCGCTCGGTGAACTTGAGGGCATTGCCCACCAGGTTCACAATGACCTGACGCAACCGGTGCGCATCGCCATTGAGCCGCGAGGGAAGCTCGGACGCAATGCTGAGCGAGAGCTTCAAACCCTTGGGCTCGGCCCGCGCGTTGAGGATTTCCGTGGTGCGTTCCAACAGCTCGCGCAGGTCGAAATCGGCGCGCTCCAACTCGAGGTGGCCAGCCTCGACCTTGCTCAAGTCCAGGATGTCGTTGATCAGGGTGAGCAGGGTCTCGCCGGCGCGGGAGAAGACGTCAACATATTTCCGCTGGTCCGGCGTGAGCTCGGTTTCCGACAGCACCTCCGCCATGCCCATGATAGCGTTCATCGGAGTGCGGATTTCGTGACTCATGCCGGCCAGGAACTCGCTCTTCGAACGGTTGGCGGCCTCGGCCGCTTCCCGCGCGGCGATGATGCTGACTTCGGCCTCTTTCTGCACCCGAAATGCGTGGTCGATACGACCGAGCATGCTGTTGATGGTGCGGGCCAGTGACGAGAACTCATCCTGCCCCGGCGCCGGCAGTCGTTCGGAGAGATTCTCAGCGCCGATCTGCTCGGCGGCGTGGGCCAATTCGCGCACGGGCCGCAGCACGCGGCTGGTCATCAGCAAACCAGTGAACGCCGCCACCACCAGCGCGAACGGAATAATTTCAAGCAAAGTCCGGCGCACGATGGAGAGCGCTTCATTCTCGGCCAACGGCTCGGAAATCTGAACAACACGAACCAGCCGTCCCCCCGTCTTCAGCGGCCAACTCACCACGCGGTACTCCTCGTCGTTGTGCAATTCGGTGGTGAAGACCGGCTTCCCGGTGCGCGCAACGAGTTCGATTGCTTCCCGGTTCCACGGCTTGTCGTTCGGGTCGGCGAGTGGGTTGCCCTGCAAGTCAAACAGCCGGCCGGAGGTGGGGGGTCGGCGTGAAGGAGGGCGTCGAAAACCGAGAGTTGCGGAGGACGGCCCACCAGGGGGAGGCTTGCCCGGCCCGGTTTTGCCGGGTCCGCTGAACCCCGCGTCGTCGCCCGGAGGCATGGGAAATTCATTCAGCTCGGGGAATTGCTTTGCGAGCGACCGGGCGGGTTCGCCGGGTCGCGGCGCACCCGGCGGAGGATTCAAAGCACGGCGGGTGAGCTTGCGATCGACATCCGCAATCATGGCGTTGCTCGTGCGATGCAGCACCGCGAGGCCCATCCCGCATAGCGCCATCGACATCAAGCCGACGCTAAGCAGAATCAGTTGTACTCGGACGGTGAGGCGGCGAGATAGCATTGCGGGGCGAAAGTATTATTCATCGCCCGCCAGCGGAAAGCCGGGCGCGGGCTCCACCCGGCTTGGCGTGACGACGGCCGACGACGGACTGGGCGCGGTGCGCTTGGCTACCAGCAGTCCCAAAACCCGGTCAAAACCAAACTGAACGGCAAGACGAAGGCGAGTGTGTTTCATGGAGATTCCATTCGACGGAGCAAACTGTGAATCCCCCTCGTCCGCGAACGCCGCCCAGCCTTTCTCAGCGGCACAAACTCGTGTGCGAGCAGTGCGTTGGCCGCTATCCCGTGCGGTTCGGCTAAGTTGCGCGGTTCCACGCCACTGGCTTGACACGCCTTGACCCAACGCGTACAATGAACCAATTCAGCGGGTGGGAATCGGCAGGCTTCGGCACGCCGTCATCGCAATCCAACGCAAACACTGCCCACCACAGGAGAACCAGAACATGCCGAGCATTCGTGACGGGGCTTCGTACGCAAACATCAAGGTCGTGGGGGTTGGAGGTGCTGGCAGCAATGCCGTGACCCGGATGATCGAAGCCGGCCTGCGCGGGGTAGAGTTCATCGCCATCAACACCGACCGTCAGGCGCTGGACCTGGCCACCGCCGAGAAGAAAATCCAGATCGGAATCAACGTTACCCACGGCCTGGGCAGCGGCGGCAATCCCGAAGTCGGCACTCGCTCGGCGGAAGAGAACCGCGACGAAATCGCCGATGTGCTCAACAAGCCCGACATGGTCTTCATCACCGCGGGCATGGGCGGAGGCACCGGCACCGGCTCGGCGCCGGTGGTTGCAGAGATTGCCAAGCAGGCCGGCGCACTCACGGTGGCCGTGGTGACCCGACCGTTTCATATGGAAGGACCGAAGCGCAAGGAAAACGCCGAGGCCGGCATCGAGCGGCTCAAATCCAGTGTCGATACGCTCATCATCATCCCGAATCAAAAGCTGCTGGAGGTGCTGGAGAAGGGCACCCCCATTCACACCGCGTTTAGCGCCGCCGACGATATCCTTCGGCAGGGTGTGCAGGGAATCAGCGACCTGATCGGCGTGGCTGGCACGGTCAACCTCGACTTCGCCGACGTCAAGTCGGTGATGCAGGACGCCGGTGCCGCGCTGATGGGCATCGGTAGGGCCACGGGTGAAAACCGCGCCGCCGAAGCTGCGCGCAATGCCATCTCCAGTCCGTTGTTGGAGCGGAGCATCGAAGGCGCGCGCCAGATGCTGATCAACATCACAGCCGGCGAGAACCTGACCACCGGCGAAATGGAAGAAGTCGTCAACATCATCCGAGCAGCCTCCGAGGTGGAGGATTGCAACGTCTTCATGGGCCTGATCTTGAGCCCGGAGATGGAGCAGGAAGTCCGCGTCACCGTGGTAGCCACCGGCTTCGACACCAAGCACAAACCGCGAACGGCGATCAAGACCGGGACGCGCGAAGTCAATTCGACCGAAGAATTGGAAGTCCCGATCCCGTCGTTCTTACGCAAGGGTTCAGGTTAATTCGTCAGGCCGACGACCTCGAACTGTCCGTTCCGCCAACCCAGGCGCGCGACGGTGGCGTTGTCCACGCGCAAGTGCTTCCAGGCGGAGTCATTGGCCTCGAGCGCGCACATCACCGCACACTTCACCGGCCCGCCGTGGGTAACCACCGCGACCGTCTGACCGTCATGCGTCGCCGCGATTTCGCGCAGCATCGCCATGAGGCGCTCGACGAGGCTGGCACGCGACTCGGCGTCGCGCGGTCGGTTGCGCGCCGGATCGCGCAACCAGCCTTCCGCCTCCACCGGATGGCGTTGCTTTACTTCGGCGAACGTCAACCCCTCCCACGAGCCGAACGAAACTTCGCGAAGCCGGGAATCGGTGACGACCGGCAGTCCACGCGATTCGGCCAGGGGCCTCGCCGTTTCGATCGCGCGTTGCAGGTCGCTGGCGTAGACCGCCGCAATCGGATCCCTCGCCAGCCGTTCGGTGAGTTGCCGGGCCTGGGCGCGTCCGAGTTCATTGAGCGGAATGTCGGTCTGCCCCTGAAAGCGTCCTTCGCTATTCCACGCCGTTTCGCCGTGGCGCACAATCAACAGTGTCGTCATGCGCACAGATTGGCGCGAGCGACTGTCAAATCGATCATTACCTCGCACGGAGTCATAGCTTGAGGAAACCCGTTCTCGGATTGCTGTGTCTGATGGTTGGCGCAGGGTGGACGACCGTGCGCGGCGCGGACGAGGTGCGATTGCTCAAGGGCCCGTACTTGCAAGCGATGACCTCGACCTCCGCGGTCGTGATGTGGGAGACGAACGTCGCCTCGAACTCGGCGGTGGAACTGACGACCGGCGGCGGCACCAAGAGCACCCTGGTCGGCCCGGCCAACGTAACCGTCCATGAAGTGCTGCTGACCGGTCTCTCCGCGGCGACGCCCTACACGTATCGCGTCGCAATCGGCGCCAGCCACACCGAAGCAGCCCGCTTTCGCACCGCGCCCGGCCGCAACGCGCCCAGCACGTTTGCGGTCTTCGGAGACAACCGTTCGCAGCCGGAGGTCTTCGCAAAAATCGCCGCTGGCATTCATGCCAGGAAGCCAGACTTCTTGCTGCACACCGGCGACCTCGTGGCCGACGGCACCAAGTACGAGCAGTGGGGAGCGATGTTCTTCGGTCCAGCGCAAGCGCTGCTCGCGACGGCGCCGATCTTCCCGTCGCGCGGCAATCACGAACGCAACTCCGAATTGTTCGGCAAGTTCTTCAGCCTGCCGGGTAACGAGCGCTGGTACTCGTTCGATTGGGCCAATGCGCACTTCGCCGCGCTCGACAGTTGCGGCGACCAATCAATCTGGGAGCGCGACAGCGAGCAGACCCGCTGGCTCGACTGTGATCTCGCCGCCTCGAAGGCGAAGTGGAAGTTCGTGTACTTTCACCATCCGCTCTACAGCAGCGGCAACCACGGCAGTTCGCAGCCGCATCGCGCCGCCTGGGAAGAGCTATTCTCGAAGCATTTGGTGGACGTTGTCTTCCAGGGCCACGACCACACCTACGAGCGCACGTATCGGGTCTTCAATGGCAAACGCGACGAACTGCTCGGTGTGACCTACGTCGTGGCCGGCGGCGGCGGGGCGCCGCTCTACGACGTAACCGCCAACGATTGGACTGCCTTCTCGCGGAAGACGCACAGCTTCACGCTGGCAAAGCTCGAACCTGATAGGCTGCGGCTGGAGACGTACGATCTCGACGGGCGCCTGATCGACCACCTCGCCATCAGCAAGGACCCCGCAGAACTGCCGCGGCTGCTGGAGCAAGTCCAACAGGTGGCGACGAACTCGCGCCTGGAGGCGGTGCGGGGACTGTCTGAGCTGGCGACGAGTGCCGTGCTGTTTTACGCGCCCGCGCTGGCCGGACATCCCGATTCAGCGCTGCGCCGCGCATTGGCCGAAGCGCTCAACCGCGCCGGAGCGCCGGAAGGCGTACCCCACGCGCTGCTACTGCTGCGCAATGCCGACCCCATCATCAAACGCGAAGTTGCCGCGCTGCTTGGCAAAGTGGCCGACGAGAAAACCGCCGAAAAAGCCTTGCCCCTGCTGGCCGAACCTGACGCGCAAACCCGCATCGGCGCGGCGCGAGCGCTGAGTCGCGGAAAGCTGTCGAAGGCGCGCCCCGCGCTGATGAAATCGCTGGCGGACGAAGACCCGCTGGTCCGCTACTGGTCGGCGTTCGCGTTTGCCCGCCTCGCGACCAAGGACGACCTGTCAATTCTCGCCGCTCGACTGAAGCAGGACGAACACGCGCTGCCCCGCACAGCAATCGTCACCGCGCTGGGCGACAGCGGCCTGCGCGCCGCGGTGCCGATTCTCCTCGACGCGCTCGGCGACTCCAGCGCAAAAGTAAAGGCCGCGGCGCTGATCTCACTCCGATCGCTGACCCAACAGGACTTCGGCCTCGACGCGACCCGCTGGCGGCAGTGGTGGGAAACGACCGGCGGAAAGTAAACTTCGGCGCAACCGCGCCAAACTACCGGAAGTCAAACCAACCGTCTCTGAACCAACGGAGTTCTCACCATGCTGACGATTCTGGGCGATCACAGTCCCAACGTTTTTGTGACGGTCACTCACGCCGCGACTTTTTGAAGATCGGCGGACTGGCCATGGGCGGCCTGTCGATGACCGACGTGCTGCGCGCCGAAGAACGCAAGGGCGTGAAACGCGGCCACAAGGCCGTTATTATGGTTTTCCTCGCAGGCGGCCCGGCCCACCTTGACATGTTTGATTTGAAGCCGAATGCGCCGGCCGAAATCCGCGGCGACTTCAAACCGATCTCAACCAAAGTGCCGGGCGTTCAAATCGGCGAAACCTTTCCGAAAATCGCGGCCATGATGGACAAGTTCGCCATTGTCCGCTCGCTCTACGGCGGACGCGACGAGCACGCTCCGCACCAGTGCTTCAGCGGGTTTTCGATGCAGGATAGCATGGCGAAAAGGAAGCCGTCGATCGGCGCGGTGCTGTCGAAGCTCAACGGACCGGTCGACAAGGCGGTACCGCCATTTGTCGGTTTGTGCCAGAAGACCCAGCACATGCCGTGGAGCAACTCCGGCGAGGCGGGTTTCCTCGGCTTGCCGCATGCGCCGGTCAAAACCGAAGGCCCGATGATGACCGACATGACGCTGAACGGCATCTCATTGAATCGGCTGGCCGAATCGCCGCACACTGCTTTCCAGCCTGGACCGTTATCGCCGCGCGCTGGAGTCGCCCACCGTCGTTGACGGCATGGACAGCGTCCAGCAACGCGCGTTCGACGTGCTGTCCTCCAACAAGCTGTTGCAGGCGATGGACCTGTCGAAGGAAGACCCGAAGATTCGCGCGCGCTACGGCGACGGCAAGCCGTACCTGTTCCAGTACGACGGGGCGCCGACAACCAATGACCATCTGCTCATCGCTCGCAGGCTCGTCGAAGTCGGCGCGCGCTGTGTGACGTTGACCTTCGGTCGTTGGGACAGTCACAGTAAGAACTCCGATCTCGTGCGTGATCACGGCGGCAAGCTCGACCAGTGCCTGAGCGCGCTGGTCGAAGACCTCGACCAGCGCGGTATGCTGGATGACGTGGCTGTAGTGACCTGGGGCGAATTCGGTCGCACCCCGCGCATCAACAAGGAAGGCGGGCGCGACCACTGGCCGCAGTCCAACTTCTGCCTGCTAGCCGGCGGCGGCATGAAGACCGGTCAGGTCATCGGCAGCACCGACGAAACCGGTAGCTATCCGAAAGACCGCCCGGTGCACTTCCAGGAAATCTTCGCCACGCTCTACACCAGCCTGGGCATTGATCTCGAAACCGCCACTGTGCCCGACACCGATAGCCGCCCACATTACTTGCTCGACGGCCAGTATCGAGCCTTGCCGGAACTGGTGTAGGCGCTACAACTGCCGCGTCAAGCGACCAATCCAGTCGCCCATCAACTTAAGCGCGGCGGGCGAGAAGGTTTCTTCGATCTGCGCGTACTCGCCGGGTGACCCGGTTTTGCAGGTCTGGAACAAGTGATTGAGGCCGGGCAGTTCTTTCGTCACGAAGCTCTTGTTGTTGGCGGCCATGAGCGCGCGTCGAATCTCGCTGAGGTTCTCCTTCGCCGGCACCTGAAGGTCCTTCTCGCCGTTGAGCGCGAGCACCGGGCATTTCACATGGCGCAGCGCGGTCTTGGGGTCGAACGTGAGAAAGTAGCGGAACCAGGGTGACAGCACCATGCGCAATTGGGCTTGCGCCGCTTCCGATGCGGCTTCGGGACCGACGGTCGTTCGCAACTGCCTTTCCACCTCGACGGGGTCACGCTCCTTGCGCAGCAGCGCAAACAGTTGCTGTTGTCGTTCGCGCGCCGCGTGAATGATTGCTTCACTGGCGCCGTTGGCCTTCGCGATGAGCGCGGACTGCGCGTAGATAATCTCTTCGCCCGTCGTCCCCGGTCCGGCCAGCAGCACGAGGAAGGCGAGGTCTTTCGGATTGCGCGCCGCGACGATGGGCGCGATGAGCCCGCCCTCGCTGTGGCCGATGAGCCCGATGCGTTGCGCGTCAATGTCCTTGCGACTCTTCAGGTAGCGCACACCGCACGTCACATCGTCAGCGAGGTCGAGCGAGGTGGCGGTGGCGAAGTCGCCCGTGCTCTTGCCGACACTGCGGTCGTCAACGCGCAGCACCGCGAGGCCGCGCCGCGTGAGCGAGTCGGCGATGACGAGGAACGGTTTGTGTCCCATCAGTGACTCGTCACGGTCCTGCGCGCCGGAGCCGGTGATGAGCAGCGCGGCCGCAAACGGCCCGTTGCCCTTCGGCTTGGTCAGCGTGCCGGCGAGCGTGTGCTTGCCGCGCGGGTTGAGGTACGACACTTCCTCTTCTTCATACGGATACGGCTTCTGCGGCAGCTGCGGACGCCGAGGCGCTTCGACTTGCGCAACGCGCTTGAGCGTGAGCGGCATCGTCACGCCGGCCTGCCGGAACGTACCGACGATCTCGCCACCGTCTGCCGACAGCTTCCCGTCGAACGCCGCCTGCAGTTGCATCATCACAAAGCGCGCGTTGCCGTCCTTCAACGTCGCTTCATCCACCGCCAACCCGGTCGCGCCCTGATCGGGACTGTCGGCCTTCGCAGCGTACGAGCCGTCTGCATTCCTGGTTACATGAAAGACGAGGCGGAGCTTCGCGCCGGGCAACTCGAGCGTGCCCTGCCAGAGGCCGGCGAGGTCGCGCGATTGCGCGAAGACAATCACCACGAGAGCGAGAGACGAGAAGACGATGCAGAGCGTTCTGAACAAGCGTGACTCCTTTGCGAGACGAACTTCATCACAATTCCACGTGCGCGCCGCGCACCGCATAAGCTTGCGGCTGCTACAACGGCAGGAAGGCTACCACGCCGCGCCATTCTTCCGCCTCGCTCGCCGACCAAATCAGCACCAGGCTGTCGATGACCGTTCCGACCGGTTGGCGTTGATTCAACATCAACAGGCCGTGGAACGGTTCGCCGCGGGCGAACGCGCGCGCGCGCATGTGCGGGCATCGTGTTCACATCATGCGATACCAAGGGAAGCCGTGGCGTGCTGCGTAGTCCAGCACTTCCGGGTCGCGTTTCGCGGCCAGACCGACCTCGCGCGCTCGCACGAATTCGATGTTCGGTTCACGCCGCAGCACGCCGTCGACGAGGTGGTCGTTGACATCATTGTCGGCCAGAAAGCGCGGACGACTCACGACGGCCTACGCGGCGCGGGCGTGTTGAGTGGCGCGGAGCCGCTGCGCCACTGCATTGGGTTGCCCCTCCGCAAGGTCAAGCTCCTGCTGCCAGACGCCGTCTTGCCGTTGCAGGTAGGCACGCAACTCCTCGGCATGCGACAGGTAATACGTGATGGCGCCGTACACCTCTTCCAGACGCAGCGACGGAAACTGCTGCCGAATCGTCTCGGCGGAATAGCCCTGCTGGAACGCGGCGACGACCGAGTCCAGCATCACGTGGGTGCCGCCCACGCGCAGAACGCCGTGGTCATCCGTTCTGACGTACGTTCCGATTTCATTCATGCCGCTCACCGCGTTTCATTGTGGCACCAGCGGCGCGCGGGATTGTATCGTCCCACCGCTTGAAATCCGGTTTCGCCATGCGCCGCTCCGTGAAGAGCTGAGGGGTGATTCGACGAGGGGCGGCCAAACCCTACGCGGACTGCGATCCACCACCCCATCAGCCGGTGCGCCATCACGCGCGAGTTCCCACTTGCCGCTTGACGGGTAACTCCCTCCCATTCATAATTCAGGCCTGCCCATTGCTTCCTCAGGATCCGAAAGGTGGCTGTTGAATGCCGGATTTTGTCCCCGTCCAAGACAAGCAAAGCGTCACCGAGGACTGGCAGTCGGTGGAGCCCCTCATCGATGGTGTGGTGATCAAACGACTTCCACCGGTCGAAGATGATCGAGGTGAGATTTGCGAAATCTACCGGCCTTCCTGGAATGTTCATTCCGCACCGCTGGTGTTTGTCTACCAAGTTTGCATCCGCCCTGGCAAGGTCAAGGGCTGGGTCGTTCACCGGCGGCAGGACGACCGCATTTTTGTGAGCCGGGGAACCTTGCAGTTCGCCCTGTTTGATGACCGCGACAAGTCGTCGACTCGCGGACTCTTGAACAAGTTCACCTTCAGCGATCGCAGCCGCGTCCTGATCGTGATCCCTCACGGTATCTATCACGGGGTCAAGAACCTCGGCACTGCGGAGGCGGTATTCGTGAACATGCCGACCGAGCCTTACTGTTATGAGAATCCAGACAAGTACCGCCTGCCGCTGCGGAACGACTTGATCCCGTTTGCCTTTGAGGAGGAGCCCGGATGGTAGTCTGACCATGGCCGATCTTCATGATCCGACGGTCACGGTGATCATCGCAACCTACAACCGAAGCGAAACCCTGAAAACCGCGATTGAAAGCGTCCTGGATCAGGACTTTGGCGATTTCGAAGTCTGGGTCCTCGGAGATGCCTGCACAGATGATAGTGAGGCGGTGATTCATTCGTTCCAGGACACCCGCCTGCGCTGGAAGAATCTGCCCGCAAATTCCGGGAGTCAAGCCCAGCCCAACAACGAAGGATTGCGACTCTCCCGCGGTAAGTACCTCGCCTACCTGGGCCACGACGATCTGTGGTTGCCCTGGCATCTTTCCGGGTTGATCCGCTATTGTGAAGAGACCGGGTCGGACTTTGTCCATTCCCTCTGCGCGATGATCGGTCCGCATGCGGAACTGCGTGAGTGCATCGGGCCCCCCCGGGGCAACCTGACGTACCGCCACTCGTTCGTGCCTCCTTCCTGCTGGCTGCATCGTCGCGAGCTGGTGCAGACCTGCGGCGGGTGGGCGGATCCGAATCGGCTACCGATGGGCGTAGACTTCGAATACCAGCGGCGGATATTTGCCTCGGGCGCCAAGATGCGCTTTTATCCGCGCCTGTCAGTGTTGAAGTTCAAATCGGAGTACTTTCCGGGCATTTATGCCACCCGCGATGACTCCATCCAGGTGGACTATCGTCGTCGGATCACGGAGAGTCCGACGACGCTGGAACGTGACGTGCTAACGGAACAGGCCATCGCCTATGCTCGCGAGCGGCGCGGTGGCGATCCTCCACTTCGCACGGCGCTCGCGCAAGTCGCGAGCGTGGCACTCCGACGTCTGAGGGATTT
>Ga0247727_10010332_pt1 | contig 16571 bp, 11 predicted proteins | sample WisWelCaveWW1625_FD_202498 | JGI IMG/M metagenome (GOLD analysis project Ga0247727, IMG submission 202498) | Biofilm microbial communities from Wishing Well Cave, Virginia, United States - WW16-25 | ecosystem: Environmental > Aquatic > Deep subsurface > Groundwater > Cave microbial mat | place... | reverse complement strand
TCGAACCACCGGTCGGCACGACCGTCACGATCCCCGCCGGAACCCTCACCAAGACGATCAACGTCGTGCCCGAGGACGACTCAGTGGCCCTGGAAGGGATCGAGAAGGTTGTCGTCCGCGTAGCCCCCGGCGCGGGCTACACCCTGGCCACTCCGAACGACCCTGCCACAGTAACGATCACCGACAACGAGTGCGTACCCGTTCGCCTGACCGGTCTGACTCACAACGGCCGCCGCCCCATCTACGTCGGCGACACCGTCACCTATCGAGCCCTCACAGGCCGCATCGATCCCTGGCGGGTAACCGGCACGTACACCTGGCAATTCCGCGAGCGACTCCCATCCACCGGCCACAAACGGCGCTACGTTTCGCCCTGGGAGTCAGCTTCTGGACCGACCAGCAATAATACACTCACGGTGACCTAGAACGTGGCTAGAGAAGGCCAGTACCAAGTCACGTTAGTTTCGTGCGGTGTCGAATCGTATAAACAGGTTTCGGTCAAAGTGGAGCCTGGCCGGCTGCAGTTCAGCCCAGCGAGTTACGCTGTGCGTGAGGATGGACTTGCGGTTACCGTCACGGTCACTCGCACTGGTTCTAGCAAGGGAGCCGCCTCCGTCGACTACAGTACGGCGGATGGTTCCGCCAAGGCCGGCCAAGACTACGTTGCAACAAGCGATACGCTGTCCTGGGCTGATGGTGATATGTCACCCAAGCCTTTTATTGTGGACATCATTGACGACGCGCTCCCAGAGTCCAACGAGACAGTGCAAATTCGTTTGAGCAATCCGCGCGGCGCAACCATCTCGGGTGGGAACGCCACGCTAACGATTCTGAACGACGATACAGTAAATTCGGGATTGAATATTCTGTCGAAGTACCACCCCGTGCCGCTCGGATGGGACAACGAGTACACGCTGATCGTGAGTTCAGGGCAAGTACCAACCATCGTAAAATGGTGTTTCAAGGCAAAAAGTTTCTTGGACGTTGAGAGATGCACAGATGCGGGCGGGACCACTTATCGCATACATCATCAGGTGCCGGGAACATTCGAGGTCACGGCCATTGCCTCTTTTGGCCTATTTGGTCTCGGCGGAACGATTACGGCCCGGATTACCGTAGGTGTAAACCCACCTGGCTGGTGGGATGTGGTAAATAAGCTGAATCCGGCCCAGGGCGCGGAGTTTCCTAACGAATTTCCACGCCCGTTGGCTGGTTGGAGAGCAAAATACACGCTGGTTATCTATGACTCTCGGGGCAATGCAGTTCAGGGTCCAGACGAAGAAGATCGTTGGTTGCTCCAAAAGGAAATCTGGTTTGAACACGATCTTGGTGCTAGCCCCATTGGCGGCGAGCACGGCAGCCGATTCAATCTGGCCGACCCTGATCAACAAGGAAAACTTGAGAACCAGCAAACCTCCGTGGTAACCACTCAGGGCAGTTACCAACACATTGTCCAAGACCTGGACGTAGGGCAGATTGGACCTGGAGATGAGGCACATTGGCCTGGATTCAACAGAGTGTTCTTCAGAATTACTAGATACAACGGATCGGTAGTGGAATATCAACTCAACGACAAACGATTTTTCTGGAACAAAAACGGACCTAAAGGTACGGTGGACTGGTCGACATATCCACCGAAACCCACCTTACGAAGTTCCAGTAGTACGGTTGACCCGGAAACGGTTGACGATCTACGAATGGAGTTCAGGTAAAAAGGTTGAGTCTGCAAAGCACCATTTGCTTGTTCTCAGAAGCCGATGGCCGAAAAATCAAAACTGCGGTTTGGAACGCAATCTTTGCTACTCATGGTAGCTGGCTGCGCTATGCTCAGTTGGCTCATGGCTCACTTGGCTACGGAGCACGAGAGACGAAAGCCGATCAACAAATGGCTGGAGGCCAGGTGGACAAACAAGGACTGGGATTTTGAAGAGAGGCAGGTGCTAGCGACTGGTGCCGCCGCGATCCCTGAATTAGTTGGATTGCTGAGGGGCGATGATCAGCGCCTCCAGCTAGCAGCAGCACAACTGCTCGGACGCCTGGGAACCAAAGCAGTTCCGGCAATTTCGGAACTGATCCAGGTGCTGAATCGGGAGCACCAGAACAATGCATCGGATGTACAAAACGCTGCCGCGACGGCACTAGCCGAAATAGGCGCTTCCGCAGTGCCACATTTAATCAAGTCACTGAGTAACCCCCATTACCGCGTACGTGGCATTGCAGCCCGTGCCTTGGGTGAGATTGGACCAGATGCATTGCCGGCTAAGGGAACATTAGCCAAACTGTTGGATAACGAACACATTTTCGTGCGAGTGGAGGCGGCAAAGGCGTTGTGGAAAATAGAAAAGCAAGCCGATACCCCTGTGCGGATTCTTGTGGACATATTGGCTAACGAAGACGATGAAAGCTCTCAAGGTGCACAGTATGCACTGCAGCTTATCGGGCCGCAAGTCAAGCCGGTGCTGCCTCTGCTCGTCGAGTTGATCAATAGTCCCTCAGCTTTTCGGCGCGAAGCTGCAATAAAAGTCATCGAAAGTTCGGGCGACAAAGTTGTTCTGTTGGCTGCACTCCCTGGCGCCCTCTATGATCCTGAGCCGCGAGTTCGCCTTGCTGCCGCGCGGGCCCTGTCCAGAGTAGGGGTGTCTCTCGAAACCACCGTACCTGTTCTTGCCGACTTAGTGACAAACAGCGATCGGCACATCAGGCTTGATGCCGTTTCATCGCTTGCAGCGTTGGGTCCAGCAGCGTATGCGGCTGCCAGGCAAGTGATCGCTGCGCTGAAAGACCCCGACGAACATGTTCGAATGAAGGCAGCTTGGGCGCTGGGTGAAATTGGACTGGATGCCAAGGAGGCGGAACCGTCTTTGGTGGAAGCGTTGAGCGACGCTGACAATACCGTCAGGCAAAATGCTTTGAGATCTTTGAACAGAATTGAACCGAAAAAACGGGACAAACCGAAAAAACGGGACAGGTCTAATTATTGACGGACAGTTCTCAATAAAGACTCCCGACCCCATTCCTCCCGCTCCGCTCGCAGGCGGCGATGACGACGACTCGATACTGGGCGGCGACGGCGACGACTCGGTCACGGGCGATTCCGGCAATGACTCGATCGATGGCGGGGCCGGCAACGACACGATGGTCGGCGGCGAAGGCGACGATTTGGTCGATGGCCAGTCGGGTAACGACTCACTGTACGGCGGCCAGGGTAATGACCGCATTTCAGGCGGCGACGGCAACGACACGCTCGGCTCCGACCAGGGCGATGACAGTTTCTTCGGCGGCAATGGCGACGACCAGATCAGCGGCGGGGCCGACGACGACCTGCTCGACGGCGGCGAAGGCAACGACTTGCTCGACGGCGGTTTTGGTAGTGATCAACTGATCGGCGGGCGACGCGACATTCCACGCCGCGATCAGGTCGGCTGCGACAACGACACGCTCCGCGGTGCCAGCGACGACGACATCCTCGATGGCGGCCGCGGCCGCGACCTCCTGGACGGCGGCCTCGGTACGAGCGACATCACCGCCGATCTCGGCCGCGACACCGTGCTCGACTCCGGCGGCACGAACCGCATCTTGCACGTGCGCAAAAACGACGAGCAATGCCGGGGTGGCCGGCGTTCCTCGCGTGTCAGGCGACCCAACCGCACAAACGACCACCGAACTGATCAAGGTGAAAGGGCATCCAGACCGTCTGTTGAAGGCAACGGCGGTTCTGCAGTTATCCTGGCGCACAATGATGACTATGCGGAAGGTGACCGGAAGTCCGATTTGGCCATAATTCGAACCAGTTCACAGAATCCAATCAGAACAGAAGATTACTTCACATTCACTTACAACATATCGAATTCTGGCCCGAAGAAAGCTTTCATGGTGACAGTTTACAATACGTTGCCGCGTGCCGTTCAGATCATTGTGGCTACTCGAACACCACTGGCAGGGACGCCCGCAAAGTGCAAGTTGGACCATGCTACTAATGATGTTGTTTGCGAAATGGGAATTCTGCCTGCTAACAACACTGCCATTGCAAAGGTAGAAATGAAAGTTCTTGTCTACGCTGAGCCTGGGGTCAACCTTGTACACACGGCCGATGTTGTCAGCAGTTCAGTGGACAAGAACACCAGTAACAACACGGCGAGATCTTCAAACCAAGTAGCTTTGCCCCTCGCCAACGTATTCCTATCGGTACGTGACAACCAGGCGGCGGAACCCGGGAGTGACCAAGCCGAGTTTGACTTTTGCCATAACGAGACCGCCGCTTCCAGTGTGACGGTGAATTTCAAGACGGAAGGAAAAGCGATTCGAAATACTGACTACACTCTTTTGCCGAATTCCGTAACACTGCCCGCTGCCCCTGGCTGCGTCACCGTGTTCCTCACTGCGGTGAACGACACAGAGTTTGAGGGGACCGAGAGTGTGATCATCACGATCATCGAAGGGGATGGATATCAATTCACAAGTGTCAATTCAGGAACGGCGAACATTCTGGACAACGACAAGCCAACGGTCACGATTACCTCCACCGGCAACGACGCAAACGCCTCCGAAACCAACCAGAAGCAGGGAAAATTTACAATAAGCCGGACAGGTAATACGGATGCCGCGCTAACCGTCTATTATGATGTCGACGAGTTCGTTAAAGACGCCGCTGACCTTGGAGAGGACTATCTCGGCTCTGCTTTCACCGGATATGTAACAATTCCATCGACCTGGTCCTCTGTCCTACTTGTCGTTCATCCTATTGACGATGACGCCGAGGAGCCTAACGAAATTGTGCTTGTACAGTTAACAAATCCATTTGGCACATACGATTGGGGAAGCCAGAAGTCAGCCAGGGTCACGATCGAAGACAATGATGTTTCCATTCCCGAGATGAACATAAGCACGGAAGATGGTATCGCGGCGGAAGGCGACCTGACCGATAAAGCTGTGTTCCGCATCTCACGAACTCAACCCTTCGTTGGTCAATTAACCGTTTACCTTTCGACTTCTGGCGGAACCTGGGAATACGGGGATTTATCCTACGATCAGTGGCCAGCAACTATCCGGCACGGTGCTGAATTCGTGGATGTTAGGCTCACTGCCAGTGACGACTCAGATGAGGATGACGAAATCGTTGTGGTCTCAATCGTCGAACACCCGGCCACCTACCGAATCGGACCTCTCGCCAGTGCCAGTGCTACGATCGTGGACGATGACCCACCTCAGCAGGTGGCACTATTCACCAATGATGGTAGCGCAGCCGAAGGTACGCCACCAGATCCGGGCCTCATGCAGGTACAACGCTGGGGAGCGCTGAACAAACCACTAACGGTAAGCTTCAAGGTGGAAGGTACTGCAAAGGAAGTAGATGATTACGATCCGATTGGAATGAGCATGATTATTCCAGCAGGGTCGAATACTGCCGATATCCGAATTATGCCAAAGGATGATCAGATTCCTGAACTAACAGAGACAGTCATTGTGACTCTGCTGCCTGGTGTGGGATACGTGTTTGCACCTACAGTGACCGTTGGCACTGTTGAGATTGACGACAACGACGGCGCACTTTGTGGCAATACCGGCGCTCGCGTTGTCAATGTGAAATGGGAACCTGTATTCGCTCAGTTGACAGCGAATCCGAATCCGGGCGGTGGTCTCCGAGTGTTCCCAGACAAAAACAACCCCGCAGACGTGCCTCACAACACTGTTTGGGTGCGCGCACGGCTCAGACCTGCAGTACCTGGAGTGCGTTTGTACTTCCGTCCGCTTGATGTCGATGACCCGTTTGCCAATGAATCACCCCTTGATCCGAACGGGGCCGGAGGAAATGACAACAACGGTTCTCCACAGTCCGGTTCACTATTTCTTCCTTTCGGCGATACCGACGGAGTCGGCGAGGCGCTGGTAGGATTCAACACAACAGCCCAGCCCGGCGACAATTTCCGGGTCGCTGTCTCTTGCGTGCAAAGCGAAATCGACAAACTTCAAGTTACCAGTCCCACGCAACAGTTTTTCGTAGGGGCTGGTAGTAATCAGGTCGCTGGCTTTAACGGCAGGGTGAGCGACATGCTGACTGTGTGGCGTCGACTCTACGTGGAAACCGACTCGATGCAGGCTGTCCCAAACCCGAAACCGTTTCCCAGTAGTGTCATCAGTATGGGAAAAAGCTGGATTTTGAGCGCACGTTGGTTAAAGCCGGAGCACAGCGCTATCGAGCTGAAGTGGAGACTCCCACGAACTAACGATTTCTATGAAGGTGGAAAGATCATTACGGCTGCCGGGACTTTTGGTATTGCCGGAAATGACCGCACACGAATTGTTCTACCGTTTGTCCCCACCACTACACAGCAACAACAAATTCTGGCATCCACTTTTATTGTCGAGGACGACGACTCGCAGACCCTTCTGCCAAATCTCAACCTATTTTCGGAACTCGATTCTCTTCAGTTTCGACGAGCTTATATTGAACCTTGGGATGCCAATCTCGCCTTGCCGAATGAAACTGGGCCTAACCTCATTCCGTTCCAACTCAACAACGACGATAGTTTCTCACTAATGTCTGCCAAAAGGCTGAAGGATGAACCATGGTTTTGGGTGCAGCATTTGGTGGCAGCTTATCAACCGGCAGAAAAGGTTGACTGTGACCCCGATGGCGTTCGGCAAATTGGAGGTCAAATCTACTTTGCAAAGCCAGGGGAGGAATCCAAGAATGCAGTTTTTGCATGGACGTATCTTGATGGAGGTGATGTCAGCGCGATTTACCTAGGAGTCTGTCCGAGAATTCAAAAACTGCACCATATGTGGGACACGAAGGAGGTGGCTACCCCAACATATAGCCGAAAACCGGAATTCTCGGACAGACTCCTAGAAACAATTCGCGATTGCTTCTCGGGTGGTCTCGGTAACCTCACGATGGTAGTGACCCACGAAACCGGCCATGGTCCCGGACTGCAGGGCGGCCATCCTGAGACGCAGTTAATGGATGCAATACTCGCAAGTAACACCTTCAGCGAACACTCACTCGAACGCTTCCGAAAAACAAGTCGTTGGTACGGTCCACCGGTAAGGCCTCTGGTGCAGCCCCGCAGGTGATGAGAAGTGGCTTTACGTCATGAATCTTACAAGAGTCCGATTTGGTCTGAGGCTGCTTCTGCTGGCTGTGGCAGTCTGTGCTTTTCTCTCGTTGAGCCTTCGTAATTCTGGTCGTTATTATTTTCATGATCGACATGAAAACAAGTACGCCGGACCAGGCCACCATTTTGTGTACGTAAACTTTGAGGATGGCACACGACATGGCGAGATGCTCTACGATCCAGGTTGGATCATGGGACGCAGTGTCAAGGTTTCTGACCTAATCACTATTCTTGAAAAACGTATTTCCACAAGGCAGAAAGCATCTAGAATCCGCCTGACCAAAAGCGTTGACAGCCCTGCTAAGGCTGCGTTCGCATTGGAACTTCTCTCAAAGGTGCCGGAGCCGGACAAGAGAACATTCGATCTCTGCGTGAAGTTTCTGGATGACTCGGAACCGGGAGTCATTCGGGAGGCAGCTAAGGCGCTGGCAAGAATAAGTGACATAAGAGCATTGCCCCACTTACGTAAAGCGTTGCATAATGGGGTCCTAGTCGATGGCACTCTTGAGCGTATGATGGTTTCATTTGGTGATCCGTCGGTGATTCCTGAGCTAATCGATGCTATGCGGGAACAAGAGGGCGGCAGGTGTCAAGATTCGCTGGCAGCAATAGAAATGCTATCCGGGTCATCTGTGCAGGATATTGTGAGGCCGTGGTGGCCCTGTAACCGAGATACGGATTTTCCCGAGATGAAGAAAGCTATGTACCTGTGGTGGGAACAAAACAAGCACAGCATGCTGGAGGCACCAAGGGACTACCCTCCCCGAAACAATGATGGGCTCATCCGAACAACGCGTCCCTGGATTCCTGGATCCCCAAGATCATAGGTTTGAGACGCAGAAAAGCCTGCCGTGAAGGATTTAGGCGGGGACTAAGCTAAGTGCGTGTAATTTTCAGGGACCGTCCCTGGGGACGGTTTTTTCGGCTGGCGTCAGTTCAGCTACTCAGACAGCACGAGCGACTTCTTTCGCTTGCGTTACCACCGTTTCGCCATGCTGGTACATCAAAGGGCCTCAGCTCTTTGCATGACCCATCTGCTGGGCCACGGGCGGCTGTTCCCCTTGGTTAATTCGCCACGGCCGCGCGGGGCGGGGCGATAGGTCCGTCACCGAATGGAAGATAGCCCATGCCTTCGGGCTAACTTAACTTTCATTCGCTGATCTTCAATTCATAGAGTCGCGTGCGGCTGTCTGCATGGAGCAGCGAAAAAATCTCCGGATGTCGATCGGCCCATGTTCGCTCGATGGGAAATCCTTCGGCGTCGTGAATGTTGTGCAGCCCGCCGGAACGATTCGTGTGCCCGATAAACAGGAGATCGATCTCGGCCCTGCGCAGGTTTTCAATCCAGGCATACTCATCGGCTTCGCGGCGGTCCCAATCGGGTGTGGGCGTGCTCGACAACGATTCGCCACGTGCCACACTCGCGGCGTGATAATCGTGCAGGCGAAAACCGGCGTGGCTATTGATGTTCACGTACCTCACGTCGTTTTGAAGCTGCATCCCGAAAAGGTAGTAGGGAAGGTTGGTTCCCGCATAGGCGACTCGGGCGTGCGAGCCGCTGGCCGATTCCAACTGAACCCAACCCAGTGTGTAATTCAATTGTGGCCAGAGGGCGTAGAAACGGAGCCGTGGATCAACAATCCACGACCATCGAACAGCCAAGGCGCCTCCCGCTGCGAGCACGCCCACAAGCGCCACGGCGATGGCAAATCGTCTGCTCGCGGTCCCACGCCACCAGCCGCACAAGCTGGCAGCCATACATAATGCGACCAACAACACAATTCGCCTCAACGAAATCGCATCCAAGCCCGATGCCATCGACAAGGACCAATTCAAGTTCATCGGTGCACCAGGGCTTGGCGGAAAGCTCGACACTCCCAAGTTCACCTGGGGCAGCAGCAAGTGCCAAAAAACGAGTGCGGCAACGAATACCGAGACCATTGGCCGGCGCTCGACGACCAACGCCGCCGGCACCGCCAGCAGCCCCAGCGCCGCGAACAAAAACCGATCCTGGGTCTGGTAGGGATTCACCCACCAGAAAAGAACGATGTGAATCAGAGCCAAGCCGACGAGCAAAATCGGAAGCCATAGCTTGCGCGCGGCCGACCCTACCGCGGCCGCCACTCCGCCAAGCCAGAGGGGCATCAAGATCGGGTCGATTGCCCGAACCACAATCTGCACAAGCACGCGAGTTTGCTCCCAAAACGGGAACACTGGGATGTGATAGTCGTCGCTCTGGAGCATTGTCGCCCTCGTGTACCAGCCAGGAAACAAAACGCGACCAAACAACTCCGTGTGAAGGGGAAAAAGCGGATTGCCCGAAATCAAAATGTTGCGGCCGTACCAATAAACCGAGGGCACCAAGACGGCCAGCAACAGAACCGACAGGTGCACTCTGCGATGCGAATGCCGCCACGCAAACCAGCCGGCTGCCGCGATCAGCCAGAAGACAAATGGAATTGCGACATACTTCGTTCCCAGCACCGCCCCCATGGCCAATGCCCCGCAAGTCAAATCCGCCACATTTCCCTGGCGTCCATATCGAATCAGAAACCATGTGGCCATCAGGTAGAACGCTGCCATTATTAGATCGACGTCAGCAAAGCTCGAATGCAAAAGCTGCATCGTTCCCGTGCCCCAGAGTACCGCCGGCACTAACGCCGACTGACTACGCACTCCCAACTCGCGAGCCAACGCGAAAACGCCCGCCATGCCGACAATTAGAAATGGCCACTGTCCTACCTTTGCCGCAGTTTCTGATTCGAGTGGCAGCAACAGCCAGGTCAACCAAACGTCGCCATTGGCCGGAAAATACGGAGCGGCACTTTCTCCGAACGGAGTGGGCACGATCGAAAGCGTTGCTTCCTTCCACCATCGAATCGCAAAGTAGAGGTGATAGATCGGGGCATCACTCACCGGAAGCACAGGCGAACACAACCCCCGAACCAGGTAGTCCGCTGCCGACCACGCCGCCATTACCAACAAAAGACCGAACGACCAAGGCACGGCTCGCCCCATGAACGACAAGCGAGCGACTGCCGGCTCGTGTTCTTGAGCGCGCAACAATTCAGAGCCGGGGCGCATTCCATCCCGTATCAATTCGTCTTGAAACTTCGCATTTGCAACTCTCGTTCGATCCACCCACCAGCACGCTGCACCCGCAAGAATTGCGACAAAGGACATCACCAGCGCCGCCGGCAAGCGAATCAAGTCCATCAAACTCAAGAATTCCAGCCCGACGATCACGTACACCCACGCCAACACGACGGTGGCCAGACCGCAATCAAATCGCTCGCGCAACCGCAACCCAAAGCGCGCCACTAGCGCGGCGGCGCCGAAAACGAATCCGTTCAGCAGAAAAAAATACACAAGTCCGACCATGAGAAAACGGTACTGTCCGTTGGCGTTGGTCTCGAACCGGCAAGATCACTAGTAATTCTGCGGGAACAGCTCGCGTTCCACCAGTTCGATCACGATGTGTACGATCTTGATGTGAATTTCTTGAATCCGGTCCGAGGTCTGGGCCGGCACGACGATCGACAAATCACAAAGCGGTTTCAACTTGCCGCCGTCGCGGCCGAGCAAACCGACGACCTTCATCTGCCTTTCACGTGCCTTTTCAGCCGCCGCAATCACGTTGGGACTGTTGCCCGACGTGGAAAAACCGATCAGCAAGTCTCCCGCCCTGCCCCACGCCTCGACGCCGCGAGCGAACACCTGATCGAATCCGAAATCATTTGCCACGCAAGTCAGGTGGCTCGGGTCCGAAATCGCCATCGCCGCCAACGCAGGCCTATCCTTGCGATACCGCCCCGAAAGTTCCTCCGCAAAATGCATCGCATCGCACATTGACCCACCGTTGCCGCAAGTGATGATGCGGCCTCCGACCTGAAGGCACTGCACGACACATCGCGCGATTTCCGGCACGATCACCTGGCCTTCCCTGCCGCGCCAGAGCCAAGCTACGAGTTCCGATGCTGACGCGAGGTCGGCGTTCACGTGCTCATTCACGGCTCCTCCTTGGTGCTCAAAAAGCCAATCCGTTCAACTTTGGTAACTTTGCTCCTCGGTCGGGAACTTTTTCGCCTTCACATCACTCACGTACGACTCGATTCCAGCCTGCATAACCGAACGCACGTCGGCAAACTTCTTGAGATACTTGGCCTCGAAGTTTGTGATGCCGAGCATGTCGGGCGTGACGAGCACTTGTCCGTCGCAGTGCGGTCCGGCGCCGATGCCGATCGTGGGGATTGCGAGCGACGCGGTGACTTCGCCGGCCAACTCGCTCGGGATCGCTTCGAGCACGATCGCGAAACAGCCGGCGTCTTCGAGGGCCTTGGCCGCCTCGCGCAGCCGGATGGCGGATTCTTCATCTTTGCCCTGCACTCGAAAGCCGCCGAAGCGGTGAACCGATTGCGGAGTCAGCCCCAGATGGCCCATCACCGGAATGCCTGCCCGCAAGATTCGTTTGATCACCGGCACCATCGCCCGGCCGCCTTCCAGCTTCACCGCCTGCACCTTGCCGTCTTGCATAAGCCGCCCGGCGTTCTCCACCGCGTGGTCAATCGTGAGTTGGTACGTCAGGAACGGCATGTCGCCGATCACCATTGCCCGCTTCGATGCACGCGAGATGATTTCCGCGTGATAGACGATGTGGTCCAGTCGCACACCGACTGTTGTGTCGTGCCCGCCAAAGGCCATTCCCACGGTATCGCCCACCAAGATCACATCCACGCCGCAGGCGTCGAGCAGCCGGGCCGTGAAATAATCGTAGGCCGTGAGCATGGCGATCTTCTCGCCAGACTGTTTCAGTTCCCGCAGCGATTGAACGGTCAACCGGGTCTTGGGTTTCATCTGGTGACTCTCGGGTTTGGAGTGCGGTGGCTTGACACCGCTTTGGATTGAATCGCGCAAACGTCGCCGAAATCCAAAGCGGCGTCAAGCCGCCGCACTCCAAAGCTAAAGACTTTTCAGGAACGCGATCAGATCGCTCAAATCATCGTCCGAAAGCGCCGTGCGCAATCGGTGTTGATGGACGCGAAAAACAGCTTCCAGCGACTTGGCCCGGCCGTCGTGAAAATACGTTGCTCGGTGGGCCAGTCCGCGAAGCGAGGGCGGGTTAAACTGCCGGTTGCCTCCCTCGCCGTCGTCGAGCCCCACGTCGTAGACGTGAAAGTTCGAGTACAGTGGCGGCGCGTGACACGACGCACAGCCGCGTGCATTGAAAATGCGTTCGCCGCGCTCGATTGCAACTGCGTCCCGGCGCTGCCAATCGGCGATCGGGGCTGAAGCCAAGCTCCGCATATAAGCCGTCAGAGCGGCCACCGTTCCTTCGCCGGGCGGCACCTTGGGCTGCATCGTCATACGTAGCGACTCCCGCACCTGATCTTCCAACTGCTTCTTCGATCCGTTCCACGCCCAGGGTTCCGTGTCCGCCGTGCCGAGCAGAGTCAGCACGTTCTTGGGCGCCCCGTACGAGCCGTCGCCGAACGTATCGGCCCGTTGACCGTTGGAGTGTCCATCGGTGTGGCAACTGTGGCAACTGAACCAACCGTCGAGCGAGAGTTTCGCGTCATGAAACAGCCGCTCGCCTTCCTCGACTTGGCTGAGCACCGGCCCCGGCCCCAGCGAAATCGTTGCGGCCGCGGACCGGCGTTCGATGTCAACCACCGTGATCGAGTCGGAATGGGCATTGGCCACGTACGCGAATTTCTGTTTTTCATCCACCACCAAAGCCGTTGGTCGCTGCCCGACCGAAACGCGGCGAAAACCGTAGGGATAGTATCGACCAATGGCCACTTCCCCCACGCCGGCCAGGCAGATCAGCGTCGTGCCGTCGGGCAAGACCGCGAGGGCATCGGGGTCGCCCGCCGCGTTGCCGGGGTCGCCGAAGAAGTGCGTGTGCGCCTCGCGCACCGGATTCTTGCCCGCGTCAGACAACGCCGCGATCGGAATGACCCGCATGTTCGAGGTCATCGCGATTCCCCAAAACACGTTGTCGCGAGTCGTGGCCGCCGACTCGGTCACTATCATGTGCGTCACCAGCAAATCCTTGCCGTCCGGCGACAAGGCCAGCCCGCGCATGTTGTGACCCGGAATCTCGACTCGGCGAATCAATTGATTGCTTCGAGTGTCAATCAACGCGAGCTTGCCGCCGAACGCATCGACCACGACCAGCGTCTGGCCATCGGGCAAAAGGATGCACTCCCGCGGATCAAAATCGAGATCGATCGAAGCGGCAACCTTAGCCGTAGACAAATCGACGCGGGTCACTCGCCGCGACCAGAGAGATGTGACGAAGCAATTCCGGCCGTCCCCATCCACGATCACATCCACCGGCTTGGTGGGGACCGGCACACGTTCACGAATTCTCACATGCCGACCATTGCGGTCAATCAGCAAGACTTCATCGGCGGCTGCATCACACGCGATGAGCGTTCGGCCGTCGGGTGTTGCCGCCAGCGCGACCAGCGACTTGCCCAGCGAAACCTCCGCGATTAACTCTCGATTCTCCGTGTCAATCACGCTGACGGCACCGGACTTGGAACCGGCCGCGAACAGCGTCCCATCCGCTGCCAGCCAGAGCGCAGTCGGACTTCGCCAGCGCTGGACAGTGTCCGAATCGGCGCTCGTTCGAGACGATGAAGCGGCGGTTGGGCCAAGCAAAGAAATGACGACCGTTCCCAGGCCAAATAACACTATCAGCGCCCGCAGCACGGACGAACCGTGAACCATGACCTGGCCCTTACGTGCATTGAACCGGCAAGCCTTCGACCACGACAGAATGACACATCGGATAATATGCCACTCAAGGCACGACCGCAAGGTGAGCGAGCCTGGGCGTGAACATCTAACCGCAACGTGCGACTATCTCCCAGAAGGTCCCATCACCCAGGGGGAATAACCATGATTACGTCGCGACAATTGATTCCGCTGACCGCCGGGTTAATATCGTCTGTTCTCATTCTTGCCACGATCGCACCAGGTCAATCCGAGAGTACTCCCAAAAAGGCCGAGACTACCGGCGGGGTCGGCGAGACCAAGGCTGTTGCTGCAATTCCTCAAGGGCCAAGGGAACCCATCCGCAATCTTCCTGGCATCAAGTTGCCTAAGACCAACTTGTCGCCGCTTCCCCGCGAACTAGCCGAGCCGATCGGGTTGCCGGCCCAAGACCAGCAGATCTTCGATAAGCTCCGCAGCCTGCGAGTTTCCCTGACTGCCACGAACATGCCGCTGACCGATGTGGTTGCAAACCTGCGCGATCAGACGCGAATCAACGTGTTGCTCGATAAGCCGTCGCTCGAAGAAGAGGGTGTAACCACCAACACGCCCATAACCGCAAATATCACCGATGCCCGACTCGACCATGCCCTGGCCCGAATTCTCGATCAGTACAACCTGACTTTCATCGTGAAACACGGAGTGCTGATGATCACCTCTCAGCTTGCGGCCGGTAACGAACTGGTAACGCGGGTGTATCCCGTTGCCGACCTGGTGTGGTCTCAAGACCCCGGACCTGAGACACCGGCCGACTTCGACACGTTGATCGAGATCGTCGAACAAACGTTATCTCCCAACTCCTGGAGTTGTGTCGGCGGGGCGGGAACCATTGAGCCATTTACACGAACGCTTAGCCTGGTCGTCAACCAGACACTAGCAGTTCACAATCAGATTGCCGAGACGCTCGATATTTTGCGAATGTCTCGACAAGGAGCCGCGGAACCAAAAAGCCTGGTGCAAAATCGTGACAAACCGGAGCCTCCCACGTCTCGGCTCGTTGCTGGAATGGGTCTCAGGGAACTCGAATTGATCAAGTTCGCCCACGAAACACCCGTGAGCGTCAAGTTTGTTGAGACCCCATTGACCAACATTTTGGGTTTTCTGCGCGAATTCACCAAGCTTCAATTCGATCTGGACCGTGCTTCGTTGGAGGAGGAGGGTGTGACGTTAGACACTCCCATGTCGATCGAATTGACTGATCGCCCGCTGGCAAGCGTTCTGAACCTGCTGCTGAACCAGTACAACCTGACGTGGCTCATAAGAAACGACGTGATCGTCATCACCTCCATGCTCCAGGCAGGCAACGATCTGAGGACATTGGCGTACACGGTGCCCGACTTGGTTGTGTTGAGTGACGGAGTTGATCGCTGGAGCGTGTACCAGTGCGAGCTAATGGAAATCCTGCACCAGACGGCCAGTCCGAATTCCTGGTCATCAGTCGGCGGGGCCGGCACCGTCCAGTATTTCCCGGCTAGCCAAACACTCGTCGTCAATCAAACACGCGAGGTGCATCGTGAGATTCAAGAACTGCTGGGAATGCTTCGCGAATCCCTCGCACGACTACCCAGCATCGTTCAAGCGTCGGGGCTCCCGGCCGTTGAAAAACAGGACCAGTGGCGGCTGAAAGAGGCCCTGGCCGCGCCACACGCACGTTCGCAAAAAGCGGCCTCCGGCCATCGCGATATTTCGAAAGGCATGCAGCCAGTCGTCTGCCCGTACTGCCAAAAGGCAAAAACAAAGTGAGCGTTGATTGGTCAGTCTTTCGATCGCGGTGACTTCACGCACCGGAAACCGAGGTGATTGCTGCTGGTGCTGACTTCGCCCTTGCCGCGACTGCCGACCATGTATCGCGTGCAGTATTGGTCGGTGCAGAGAAATGATCCGCCGCGCTGAACGCGCTTGCGTTCGGTCGGTTCGGCGGGGTCGAACGATGTGTCGGGTCCTCGCGGATTGCGTGCGACTTTGTAGGCATCGGCGAGGAGTTCGTAATAATCGGGTCGGTACCAATCCGAGCACCATTCCCAAACGTTGCCGGCCATGTCGTAGAGTCCGTAGCCGTTCGGTGGAAACTGGGCGGGATGAAACAAAGGGATGAAACAAAGGGGGATGAAACAAAGGGGACGGGAGTCGTTTACCGATGTAATCATCCGCGGAAACGACTCCCGTCCCCTTTGATTCCCGGGGTTCTGAAGGGAAACTGTCCCGCACCCTCTTTTCCACCCCTTCTCTGCGCCCGGCGTCAAAGCCCAAGATTCCTCACAGTCGTCCGCTCCCATTCCTCAAGCAGTTTCTTTGCTTTTTGTGGATCGCTGCTGAGTCTCTCCCGCAACTGCTTGGCACGTTGTAACATTTCGGCTTGCCAAGGAATGCTCGCATCGATTGCATTCACCAGACGATCCAAGGCCAGCTGTGCGGAAGCAAACTCGTCGTGCATCACCATGGAGTAGGCGATCGTTTCCCACTTACGAGCTTCCTGTGCGGGAGGTAGCTCCCCAGCGGCTTCGACTAAACTTCTCGGCGATTCGATCCGGGTAAGGAACGGAATACCTGAGACTATCGCATCGTTACCGGGCTTCCAGTGACAAAATCAGGCAAATGGCGTAAGCTCTCCGCCCCAATGTACTTGCCAAGGAGGGCATCGCCATGCCAGGACCCGGAGAATATCTGCCGGATGCC
>Ga0247727_10010331_pt1 | contig 16571 bp, 17 predicted proteins | sample WisWelCaveWW1625_FD_202498 | JGI IMG/M metagenome (GOLD analysis project Ga0247727, IMG submission 202498) | Biofilm microbial communities from Wishing Well Cave, Virginia, United States - WW16-25 | ecosystem: Environmental > Aquatic > Deep subsurface > Groundwater > Cave microbial mat | place... | reverse complement strand
GGGAAATACGCTCGTTTCCCGGTCAAAGTCGCCTGCATTTCGATGAAAATTCCATTCGATTCACCATTTCCACAAAATCGCGACCTTCCGCCGCTCTATGCGGACAGTTGTTCAGCGATTCCCTAGGCCACCTTCTCCAGCGGCGCCTTCTCCACGCCCAGGCTGCCGAACATCGCGCCCAGGCCCGCGGTCGCCGCATGCGCCGCCGCCACGCGCACGCAATCGTCGGGCAGCTTGTCGTCCAGGGCCGCGGCGAGTTTCGCGCTGCCCGCGCCCTGCCGCACGATCACCGGCTGGCCCGGAACGACACCGAACTTCTGCAGCAGCTTCGCGTTCATCCACGCCTTGGGCGGCTTGGCGTCGCCAGTCTTCTGCAGCGAGGGCGCGCGGCGCACCAGCGGGTCGGCGAAGTAGATCGGCACGTCGGCGATGCGCTGGACGCCGGAGGGGTTCCAGGAAGCACTTGCTGCTGGATCAATCGCATTCGACAGAAGCTGCGCGACGTCGCGGCCGCCGAGACACGATTCACGCACCTGTTCGATGGTGTCGAATTCAAACCCGGGCAGCTTCATCAGGGTGCCCAGCACGCGCAGCACCTTCCAGGCCGGGCGCGCTTCGCCCAGCGGCTGCACGGTGGCTTGGAAGCTCTGCACCCGTCCCTCGGTGCTGACGAAGGTGCCCGCCGTTTCGCTGAACGGCGCGAGCGGCAGCAGGACATCGCCCACGTTCGATCTCCAGGAAGTCAGGTTGACGATGAATCCGGCGTTGTTCGCCACCTGCGGGTCCGCGCAATCGAGTGCCGGCTCCACGTTGAGCAGGAGCAGCGCGCGCTTTTGACTTGCTGCAGGCAGGCCGCCCCCGGTCGGCAATCCCGCCACGTAGCCGCCGACCGAGTTGGCGGCCTCGCCGAGGAATCCCAGCTTCACGCCCAGCGCCTGCGCCGCGGCGTGGATCTGCGCCGCCTGCGGGTGCTGCTGCGCGAAATTGCCAAGCAGCACCGCGGCGTTCTTGCCGCCTCCAAGCGGGTCCTTGAACGCGGCGATGGCGCTCGGAATCGCGGACGGTGCGACGATGGTCTTGCTCGCCACCGGCATCAGCCAGTCGTCGTCCACCGAATGCAGCACGTGGATCTGCGCGCCGTGCCTGGCGGCCTGGCGCAGGCGCTGCGCGATCAGCGGCTGGTCCTTGCGCAGGAAGGATCCCACCACCAGCACGCGGTCGAGCTTGCCCAACTCCGTGATCGGCATGCCGAGCCATGGAATGCCCGCGCGCCTGCCGTCGGCGGAGAAATCGCTGTGGCGCAGGCGGAAATCCGCCGCGCCCAGCTTGCCGGCGAGGTACAGCTCCTCCAGTGTTGCGTGAGGAGAGGCGAGGACGCCGGCGTCCTTGAGACCTGCGGCGGTGCGTTCCAACGCCAATTCCCAATCCACTGCTTCGAGCTTGCCGTTGTTCCTGACCATCGGACGGGTCAACCGGTCGGGAGCATTCAGGCCTTCATAGGAGAAGCGGTCCTTGTCCGACAGCCAGCATTCGTTGATGGCTTCGTTCTCCAGCGGCAGCACGCGCATCACCTTGCCCTGCTTCACCTGCACGACGAGGTTGGAGCCGAGGCCGTCGTGCGGCGACACCGACTTGCGGCGCGAAAGCTCCCAGGTGCGCGCGCTGTAGCGGAAGGGCTTCGAGGTCAGCGCGCCGACCGGGCACAGGTCGATCATGTTGCCGGAGAGCTCGGAATCCACGCTCTTGCCTACGAAGGCCACGATCTCGGCGTGCTCGCCGCGGCCGATCATGCCCAGTTCCATCACGCCGGCCACTTCCTGGCCGAAGCGCACGCAGCGCGTGCACTGGATGCAGCGGCTCATCTCCTCGGCGGCCACCAGAGGGCCGATGTCCTTGTGCAGGACCACGCGCTTTTCTTCCTGGTAGCGTGAGGCCGAGCCGCCGTAGCCCACCGCCAGGTCTTGCAGCTGGCACTCGCCGCCCTGGTCGCAGATCGGGCAGTCGAGCGGGTGGTTGATGAGCAGGAACTCCATGACGCCGTTCTGCGCGTTCCTGGCGGCGGGCGAATGCGTCTGCACTTTCATGCCGTCGGTGGCCGGCGTGGCGCAGGCGGGCAAGGGCTTGAGCGCCTTCTCCACCTCGACCAGGCACATGCGGCAGTTGGCGGCGATGGAGAGCTTCTTGTGGTAGCAGAAGTGCGGCACGTAGATGCCGAGCTTGTTCGCCGCGTCCATCACGGTGGCGCCGTGCAGGACTTCGACTACCCGGCCGTCGATCTCGAGCTTGAGCATCTAGGCGGCTTGCCTGACCGCGTGGATGGCGTGCGCGCCCGAGCGGCCCCATTTTGGTTCGCAGTCCGGACCCTGCACCAGGCAGTGCTTGTGCCGGATGTGATGCTCGAACTCGTGGCGGAAATGCTTGAGAAAGCTCTTCACCGGCAGCGCCGCCGCGTCGCCCAGCGCGCAGATGGTGCGGCCGGCGATGTTGTCGGCGACGTTGTCGAGCAGCGCCAGGTCTTCCATGCGCCCCTGGCCGTTCTCGATGCGGTTCACCACGCGGTACAGCCAGCCGGTGCCCTCGCGGCAGGGCGTGCACTGGCCGCAGGATTCCTCGAAGTAGAAGTAGGACAGGCGCTCGAGCGAGCGCACCATGCAGGTGGTCTCATCCATCACGATCACCGCGCCCGAGCCCAGCATCGAGCCCGCCTTGGCGATGGAGTCGTAGTCCATGTCGGTCCGCAACATGGTGTCGGCGGGGAGCACCGGCATCGAGGAACCGCCCGGGATCACGGCCTTCAGCTTCCTGCCGCCGCGCATGCCGCCCGCCATGCGCAGCAGTTCCGCGAACGGCGTGCCGAGCTTCACTTCGTAGTTGCCCGGCTTCGCCACGTGGCCGGTCACGGAGAACAGCTTGGTGCCGCCGTTGTTCGGCCTGCCCAGCGCGAGAAACGCATCGGCTCCCTTGCGCAGGATCCAGGGCACCGCGGCGAACGTCTCGGTGTTGTTGATCGTCGTGGGCTTGCCGTACAGACCGTAGCTCGCCGGGAACGGCGGCTTGAAGCGCGGCAGGCCCTTCTTGCCCTCGAGCGACTCGAGCAGCGCGGTCTCTTCGCCGCAGATGTAGGCGCCGTAGCCGGCGTGCGCGTACATGTCGAAGCTGAAATCGGAGCCGAGAATCTTCTTGCCGAGGAAACCCGCGGCGTAGGCTTCCCTGAGCGCTTCTTCGTACTGCTCGTACACCGCCCAGATCTCGCCGTGGATGTAGTTGTAGCCGGCGCTGGCGCCCATCGAGTAGCCGGCGATGATCATGCCCTCGATCACCGAATGCGGGTTGTAGCGCAGGAGATCGCGGTCCTTGCAGGTGCCAGGCTCGCCCTCGTCCGAGTTGCACACCAGGTACTTGGCGCCGGTGTACTGCTTGGGCATGAACGACCACTTGAGGCCCGTCGGGAACCCTGCGCCGCCGCGGCCGCGCAGCGCGGATTTCTTCACTTCGGCGATCACCGCCTCGGGCGTCATTTTTTCCTTGAGAATCTTGCGCAGCGCGGCGTAGCCGTCGCGCCTCTCGTAATCGTTCAGGCGCCAGTTGGCGCCGTCCAGGCCGGCCAGCAGGATCGAATCGGGTCCGTAGTCGAGCATCTCAACCCTTCTTCGACAGCTCGGCGACCAGCGCGTCGAGCTTGTCGTGGGTCATGTAATCGCACATGCGCTTGTTGTTCACCAGCACCACCGGCGCCATGGCGCAGGCGCCCATGCACTCGCCTTCCTTCAGCGTGAACCAGCCGTCCGGCGTGGTTTCGTCGAAGCCGATGCCGAGCTTCTTCTTCAGGTAGTCGGCGGCCTCCAGCGCGCCCTGCAGCCCGCAGGGCAGGCAGGTGCAGACAGTGAGCTTGTGCGTGCCCGTGGGCGCGAGGTTGTACATGCTGTAGAAGCTCGCCACCTCGTACACCGCCACCGGCGCCATGCCGAGGACCCGCGCCACGGTGTCCATGGTCTCGGTCGACAGCCAGCCCTTTTCGTCCTGCGCGACGATGAGCGCGCTCATCACCGCCGACTGCTTCTTCTCGGCGGGATACTTGGCGAGCTCGCGGTCGATTTTCTTCAGGGACTCTGCGCTGAGCATCAGCGGTCGATCTCGCCGAAAACGATGTCCTGCGTGCCGATGATGGCGACCGCATCGGCGAGCATGTGGCCGCGCGCCATCTCGTCCAGCGCCGCGAGGTGCGGGAAGCTGGGCGCGCGGATCTTCAGCCGGTAGGGCTTGTTGGCGCCGTCCGAAACCAGGTAGATGCCGAATTCGCCCTTGGGCGCCTCGACCGCGGCATAGGCCTCCCCTTCCGGGACGTGCATGCCCTCGGTGAACAGCTTGAAGTGATGGATCAGCTCTTCCATGTTCTGCTTCATCTCCACGCGCGAGGGCGGCGCCACCTTGTGGTTGTCGGTGATCACCGGTCCCGGGTTGGCGCGCAGCCAGGCCACGCACTGCTGCACGATGCGGTTGGACTGGCGCATCTCCTCGATGCGCACCAGGTAGCGGTCGTAGCAGTCGCCATTGACACCGACCGGGATGTCGAAGTCGAGCTGGTCATAGACCTCGTAGGGCTGCTTTTTTCTCAGATCCCAGGCGATGCCCGAGCCGCGCAGCATGGGCCCGCTGAAGCCGAGCGCCAGCGCGCGCTCCGGCGACACCACGCCGATGCCCACGGTGCGCTGCTTCCAGATGCGGTTCTCGGTCAGCAGCGTCTCGTAGTCGTCCACGCACTTGGGAAAGCGCCGCGTGAAATCCTCGATGAAATCGAGCAGCGACCCCTGGCGGTTGGCGTTCATCTCGCCCAGCACCCCTGCGCTGCGCGACTGCTGCGCGAGGTACTGCGGCATCGCGTCCGGCAGGTCGCGGTAAACGCCGCCGGGGCGGTAGTAGGCCGCGTGCATGCGCGCGCCCGACACCGCCTCGTAGCAGTCCATCAGGTCTTCGCGCTCGCGGAAGCAGTACAGGAACACCGTCATCGCGCCGATGTCCAGGCCGTGCGCGCCGAGCCACAACAGATGATTCAGTATCCGGGTTATTTCGTCGAACAGCACGCGGATGTACTGCGCGCGCAGCGGCACCTCGACGCCGACCAGCTTCTCGATCGCCAGCACGTAGGCGTGCTCGTTCGCCATCATCGAGACGTAATCCAGCCGGTCCATGTAGGGCAGCGACTGGATGAAGGTCTTCTGCTCGGCGAGCTTCTCGGTCGCGCGGTGCAACAGGCCGATATGCGGGTCGGCGCGCTGGATCACCTCGCCGTCGAGTTCCAGCACCAGGCGCAACACGCCGTGCGCCGCCGGGTGCTGCGGACCGAAGTTGAGCGTGTAGTTGCGGATCTCGGGCACGAGCGCTATTCCCCGGCGTAGTGCTCGGCGCGCACGATGCGCGGCGTGGTCTCGCGCGGCTCGATGCTCACCGGCTGATAGATCACGCGCTTCTGTTCCGGGTCGTAGCGCATCTCGACGTAACCCGAAACCGGGAAATCCTTGCGGAACGGGTGCCCGGCGAAGCCATAGTCGGTAAGGATGCGGCGCAGGTCCGGGTGGCCGTCGAACACCATGCCGTACAGGTCGAAGGCCTCGCGCTCGAACCAGCCGGCGGCGGGCCAGATTTCGGTGAGCGAGGCCAGCAGCGGGAATTCGTCGTCCGGGCAGAAGCTGCGCAGGCGCAACCGCCAGTTGTGCGTGATCGACAGCAGGTGCACCACCGCAGCGAATCGCTCTTTCTCGCGCCGGCGGTCGCCGTAGGTCTGGTAGTCGACGCCGCACAGGTCGACCAGCTGCTCGAAGCGCAGCTCGGCGCTGTCGCGCAACTTGAGGCACGCGCCCCTGTAATCCGCGGCCGGCACCTCGACGGTGAGCTCGTTGAGGCGCTCGCGCGGGGCGAAGCCCGCTCGCGCCAGAGAATCGCTCAGCTTGTGCAGCTCGGGCGTCATCGCGCGATGGTGTTCGTTCTCTTGATCTTGTTCTGCAGCTGCACGATGCCGTACAGCAGCGCCTCCGCGGTCGGCGGGCAGCCCGGCACGTACACGTCCACCGGCACGATGCGGTCGCAGCCGCGCACCACCGAGTAGGAGTAGTGGTAGTAGCCGCCGCCGTTGGCGCAGGAACCCATCGAGATCACCCAGCGCGGCTCGGCCATCTGGTCGTAGACCTTGCGCAGCGCCGGCGCCATCTTGTTGCACAGCGTGCCGGCGACGATCATCACGTCGGACTGGCGCGGGCTGGGCCGGAACACGATGCCGAAGCGGTCCAGGTCGTAGCGCGCCGCGCCAGCGTGCATCATCTCCACGGCGCAGCAGGCGAGGCCGAAGGTCATCGGCCACATCGACCCGGTGCGGGTCCAGTTGATCACCGTGTCGAGCCTGGCGGTGACGAAGCCCTGCTGCAGGACGCCTTCGATGCTCATTTCAGCTCACTCCCATTCCAGCGCGCCCTTGATCCACTCGTAGACGAAGCCCACCACCAGGATGCCGAGGAACAGCATCATCGCCAGGAAGCCGGGCAGCCCGATGTCGTTGATCACCACCGCCCAGGGGAAAAGGAAGGCGATCTCCAGGTCGAACAGGATGAACAGGATCGCCACCAGGTAGTAGCGCACGTCGAATTTCATCCGCGCGTCCTCGAAGGCTTCGAAGCCGCACTCGTAGGGCGAGAGCTTCTCGGGGTCGGGCCGGTGCGGGCCGAGCAGCGCGCCGAGCACCATGGGCGCCACGCCGACCGCCAGGCCGACGAGGATGAACAGCAGGATAGGATAGTACTCAGCCAGCATAGTTGGTGCCCACGAGCAGACTCGAACTGCTACGGCTGATTAAGCCACTAGCCCCTCAAGCTAGCGTGTCTACCAATTTCACCACGTGGGCGTCATCTCGACGGAATTATCCTCTAAAACTCATTGCGGCACGTCGCGCGCCTTCGAACCTGGCGCTCCCGGCGCCTCCGGCGACAGCGGCACGGCGGCGGGCTTGGCCGCTTCGGCCGCCGGCTTGGCCGGCGCCGTCTTCACCGCATCCATCACGGTGCCGCCGGCCGCCTTCGGCTTGTGCGTGGCCAGGTAAGCAAGACCCAAACTGGTGAGGAAAAACACCGTCGCCAGCACCGCGGTGGCGCGCGACAGGAAATTCGCGGAGCCGGTCGCGCCGAACAGGCTGCCCGAGGCGCCGCCGCCAAAACCCGAACCCATGTCCGCGCCCTTGCCGTGCTGGAGCAGCACCAGGCCGATGATCGCCAGGGCGATCAGCACGTGCACGACGATGACCAACGTCAGCCACTGATCCATAGTCCTCAGCCTTTGCGTTGCGCCGCCGCGCAGATGGCGAGGAAATCCTGCGCCACCAGCGAAGCACCGCCAATCAATCCGCCGTCCACATCCGCCATGGCGAAAATCGCCGCCGCGTTTTCCGGCTTCACGCTGCCCCCGTAAAGGATGCGTGTCGCCTGACTCACCTTCATTCGCAGGAAGCCGTGCACCGCTTGCGCCTGCTCCGGCGTCGCGGTGCGCCCGGTGCCGATCGCCCACACAGGCTCGTAGGCCAGCACGGAGTCCGCGAACTCGCTGCGCTCAAGCACCGCGGCCAATTGCCGCGCCACCACTTCCTCGGTGCGTCCGGCTTCGCGTTCGGCGAGAGTCTCGCCCACGCAGAAGATCGGCCTCAGCCCCGCTCCTTGTGCCGCGGCGAATTTCGCTGCCGATTGCGCGTCGGTCTCGCCGTAGATCTGGCGCCGCTCCGAGTGGCCCACCAGCACGTAGCGGCAGCCGAAGTCCGCCAGCATCGCGGCGGACACTTCGCCGGTGAACGCGCCCGAGGCGTGCTCGCTCAAATTCTGCGCGCCCCAGGCGACCTGCGTACCCCGCAGCCGCTCCGCCACCTGCGCCAGGTACGGGAAAGGCACGCAAACCGCGCATTCCACGCCTCTGACGCCGCCGGCGATCGCTTCGAGCAAGGCCGCATTGGCGACCCGGCCGCCATGCATTTTCCAATTGCCGGCCACCAAGCCCGCTCTCATGCCCTAACACCCTCAAAAACCGGAGGATTTTACACCAGAGTCACAGTCTGGTGACGGTACGACGAACCGCGGCGGCGATGGAGTTCGCCGCCGCTTGAACAGCTTCTTTGGGCTCACCCTCCACCATTACGCGCAGTAGCGGCTCCGTCCCCGATGGCCGCAGCAGCACGCGCCCACGGCCGTTCAGCGCCTTCTCCGCCTTGGCCTGCGCCGCGGCGATGGCGCCGTCCTTCTCCCATTCGAAGCCGCGCGGCACCGGCACATTCACCAGCACCTGGGGATACATCACCAGGTCCGCCGTCAGTTGCGCGAGCGTCTTCTTCGATTGGCGCAGCGCGCTGAGCACCTGCAGCGCCGAGACGATGCCGTCGCCGGTGGTGTGCTTGTCCAGGCACAGCAGGTGGCCGGAGTTCTCGCCGCCGAGCAGCCAGCCCTTCTCGCGCAGCAGCTCCAGCACGTAGCGGTCGCCCACCCTGGCACGCGCGAACGGCACGCCGAGTGTCGCGAAGGCCTGCTCCACCGCGTAATTGGTCATCAGCGTGCCGGCGACGCCCGGCACTTTCTCCTTCGCCACGCGGTGCTTGACGATGGCGTAGAGCAGCTGGTCGCCGTCGTAGAGAGTCCCCGCGGCGTCCGCCATCAGCAGGCGGTCGCCATCGCCGTCCAGCGCGATGCCGAGGTCGGCCTTGTGCATGCGCACCGCGCTCTCCAGTTGCCGCGGCGCGCTCGCGCCGAACATGTCATTGATGTTGAAGCCGTCGGGCGACACGCCAATCGGCACCACGTCGGCGCCGAGTTCATGGAACACGTGCGGCGCGACGCTGTAGGCGGCGCCATGCGCGCAGTCCACCACGATGCGCAGGCCGCGCAGGTCGAGCTCGGCCGGGAAGCAGGACTTGCAGAACTCCACGTAGCGACCGGCCGCGTCGTCCACCCGCCGCGCCTTGCCGAGCTTGGCCGACTCGTTGCAGCCGATCGGGGACTCCATCGTGCGCTCGATGTCGGCTTCCACCGCATCGGGCAGCTTGAAGCCATCGCCGGAGAAGAACTTGATGCCGTTGTCGGCGTATGGGTTGTGCGAGGCGCTGATCACCACGCCGGCCGAGAGGCGCAGCGCGCGAGCGAGGTAAGCGACGCCCGGTGTGGGCAACGGGCCGCACAGCAGCACGTCCACGCCGGCGGCGGAGAAGCCGGCTTCGAGGGCTGCCTCGATCATGTAGCCGGAAATACGCGTGTCCTTGCCGATCAGCACCGCTGGGTGGCTCGCCTTTCCGGAAAGCACCTTTCCAGCCGCGTAGCCCAGTCGCAGGACGAAGTCCGGCATCATCGGCGCCTGGCCGACCGTGCCGCGCACGCCGTCCGTGCCGAAGTACTTGCGCGTCATGCCTTGCGCCAGGCTTCGAACATGCGGACCGCGTCCCGGGTTTCTTTCACGTCGTGCACGCGCAGTATTCTCGCCCCTCCGAGCAGGGCGAGCAAAGCGGCGCAGAGGCTGCCGGCGAGCCAGTCACCGGATTCGCGCCCGGTGATGCGCCCAAGCGAGGATTTCCTCGACCAGCCGGCAAGAATCGGCACGCCCAGGCCGGCGAACTCGGGCAGGCGCTTCAGCAGCGCGAGGTTGTGCTCCAGGGTCTTGCCGAAGCCGAAGCCGGGGTCGGCCACCAGGCGATCGCGGGCGATGCCCGCCATTTCGCAGGCGGCGATGCGGCTGGCGAGGAATTCCTTCACTTCCTTCACCACGTTGCCGTAGTTGGGATCCTGCTGCATGGTCTCCGGGGCACCCTTCATGTGCATCAAGCAGACGGCGCAATCGCTCTTCGCCACGGCCTCCATCGCACCGGGCGCGCGCAGCGCCTCGATGTCGTTGATCATCGAAACGCCAGCGGCGAGCGCCGCCTGCATCACCTTGGGCCGGCGCGTGTCCACCGAGACCGGGAATCCATGCAGGGCTTCCAGCACCGGGAGGATGCGCTTCAGTTCCTCTTCTTCGGAGACCGGCGCGGCGCCCGGGCGCGTGGACTCACCGCCCACGTCTAGGAGGTCCACGCCCTCGTCAATCAGCCGGCGCGCGTGCGAGATCGCGGCCTGGGGATGCAGGAATTTCCCGCCGTCGGAGAAGGAGTCGGGCGTGACGTTGACCACGCCCATGACGAGCGGCCGCTCGAGGCTCAGCTCGAAGCGGCCGCAGCGCAGGATCAAGCAGTGGGTGCGGGAGCCGCGGCGCCTTGCGTGCCGTCGTTGGCCGCGCCGTCGCCGGGCTTCGCGGCGCTGGAACTGGGCTTGGGCGGGCGCGGCGGCTTGCCGGCCATGACGTCGCCGATCTGCTCGGCGTCGAGGGTTTCCAGCTCGAGCAGCGCCTTGGCCATCGCCTCGACCTTGTCGCGGTTGTCTTCCAGGAGCTTGCGCGCGAGCTTGAACTGCGTGTCGATGATGCGGCGGATTTCCTGGTCCACCTTCTGCAGCGTGGCCTCCGACACGTTCTTGTGCGTGGTGATCGAGCGGCCGAGGAACACCTCGCCTTCGTTATCGCCGTACACCATGGTGCCGAGTTCATCCGACATGCCCCAGTGCGTGACCATGCGGCGCGCGATCTCGGTGGCGCGCTCGAAGTCGTTCGAGGCGCCGGTGGTCATCTGGTGCATGAACAATTCCTCGGCGATGCGCCCGCCGAACAGCACCGTGATCGTGTTCAGCAGGCGCTCGCGGTCCTGGCTGTAACGGTCTTCCGTCGGCAGCTGCATGGTGACCCCGAGCGCCCTGCCGCGCGGAATGATGGTCACCTTGTGCACCGGGTCGGTCTTCGGCAGAAGCTTCGCCACCACCGTGTGGCCGGACTCGTGGTAGGCGGTGTTTCTGCGCTCCTCTTCCGGCATCACCATCGAGCGCCGCTCGGCGCCCATCATGATCTTGTCCTTGGCGCGCTCGAAGTCTTCCATGTCCACCAGACGCTTGCTGCCGCGCGCGGCGAACAGGGCCGCTTCGTTCACCAGGTTGGCGAGGTCCGCGCCCGAAAAACCGGGCGTGCCGCGCGCGATGATGTCGGGCTTCACGTCGGGCGACAGCGGGACCTTGCGCATGTGCACCTTGAGGATCTCCTCGCGGCCGCGGATGTCCGGCAGCGGCACCACCACTTGCCTGTCGAACCTGCCCGGGCGCAGCAGCGCCGGGTCGAGCACGTCGGGACGGTTGGTGGCGGCGATCACGATCACGCCCACGTTGGCTTCGAAGCCGTCCATTTCCACCAGCAGCTGGTTGAGCGTCTGCTCGCGCTCGTCGTTGCCGCCGCCGAGGCCGGCGCCGCGCTGGCGGCCGACCGCGTCGATCTCGTCGATGAACACGATGCAGGGGGCGTGCTTCTTCGCCTGCTCGAACATGTCGCGCACGCGGGCGGCGCCGACGCCGACGAACATTTCCACGAAGTCGGAGCCGGAGATGGAGAAGAACGGCACCTTGGCCTCGCCGGCGATGGCGCGGGCGAGCAAGGTCTTGCCGGTGCCGGGATTGCCGACCATCAGCACGCCGCGCGGGATGCGTCCGCCCAGCTTCTGGAACTTGGACGGGTCGCGCAGGAAGTCCACCAACTCGGCGACTTCCTCCTTCGCTTCCTCGCAGCCGGCGACGTCGGCGAAGGTCACCGTATTGGTGGACTCGTCCAGCATCTTGGCCTTGGACTTGCCGAAGCTGAAGGCGCCGCCGCGTCCCCCGCCCTGCATCTGGCGCATGAAGAAAATCCACACGCCGATCAGGAGCAGCATCGGGAACCACGACACGAAAATGTTCATCAGCAGCGAGGGCTCTTCTTCCGGCTTCGCCTCCACCTTGATGTTGTACTTGAGCAGGTCCGACACCAGCCAGATGTCGCCCGGGGAGTAGCTGGTCACGCGCTTGCCTTCGGTGGTCGTGGCCTTGAGCTGCCGGCCCTCGATCGTCACCTTGGCGATGCGGCCCGCCTTCACCTCTTCCAGGAATTGCGAGTACTCCAGCGGAGCCTGCGCCGCCTGGCGGGTGTTGAACTGGTTGAACACGGTCATCAACACCAGGCCGATGACCAGCCAGATGACCAGGTTTTTAAGCATGTTGTTCAAGGACTTGCTCCTCTTCTGCGCAGCGCCGCAAAAAAGTCAGTTTACGCCGAATTGGGTAGATTGCGGCGCAATCCCCGGGTTCAATGGCTTTTAAGCCTCCGGGCGAGCAAATAATTTTCGCGCGACTCCCCGCGGGAGGCCGCGGGCTTGCGCACGCCAACCGTCTGAAACACATCCTTAAGCGCCTTCAGCACCTCGTCAAAGGCTCCGCCATGGAACACCTTCACAAGGAACGCCCCGTCGGGCTTCAACGACTTCTTGCACAGCTCGATCGCCGCCAGCGAGATTTCCGCGGCGCGCGCCTGATCCACCAAAGGCACCCCGGTGATGTTGGGCATCATGTCGGAAAGCACCACGTCCGCTTTGCCGCCGAGGGCACCTTCGAGATCCGCTTCGCGGAAGTCCCCCTTGAAGATCGTTACCCCTTGTATCGGCTTGATCTCGAGCAGGTCCACCGCCACCACCTTCCCGTTGGGCTTCACTTTCTCGGCGACCACCTGCGACCAGCCGCCGGGGGCGGCGCCGAGGTCGAGGACCCGCATGCCGGGCTTGATGAGCTTGTCCTTCGCGATGAATTCCAGCAGCTTGTACGCGGCGCGCGAGCGGTAGCCGGCTTGCCTCGCCTGGCGGACGTAGTCGTCGGTGACGTGGCGGCGGAGCCAGGCTTTGTTGGATTTGGCCATGCGGGGACTATGCTAGGTGACAGTTCTGTCATCCGAAAAAGTTTAGTTGCCAAAACTGTCAACTAATTTGTCAACCAATGGACGTTCGGTGGCACGATGACCGCACTAAAGCGGCTGCGTTCGACCCAGAGCGGAAATTGTTCGCGTCACTTTTTGCGCACTCCAAGAAGACCAAGCCAATTGTGCTCGAAGAATAGGGGAATTCTGTCATGATCCACGCTTCCATTCGAACCGTGTCCTGCAGTGCATTCATCGTGCCTGTATTCATCGCGACATTGTCATCGTTCGCGGCAGCGGAGGAGCGCATAACATTTTCGTCGCTGGATGCCGACCTTGCGGGCGGCAAGGCGACAACGATTACCGCCTGGCTCTACCGGCCGCAAGGCGCTGGCCCCCATCCTGCGGTAGTTGCGCTGCACGGCTGCAGCGGACTCCTCGAGCGCAGCGGCCGGAAGCGTGGCGAGGTAATGGCGACCCCTGCCGACTGGGCCAAGCGCCTGTCCTCCGTCGGCTATGTTGTGCTGCTGCCAGACAGCTACGGCCCGCGCGGCATCGCGGAGATCTGCTCGATCAAGGACCGCGCCGAGATGTCACGCGCACGACCTTACGATGCCTACGGTGCACTTGTGTGGTTGCAGGCGCAGCCATTCGTCGTGCCAGATCGTGTTGCTCTGCTTGGCTGGTCGCACGGTGGTGGAGCGGTGGTACGCAGCGTTGAAGCGAAGTCCGAGGCGCGACCGGCGAGTCTGCGGCACGGAGGCTTTCGTGCTGCGGTCGCCTTCTACCCGGCTTGCCCCGACCCGAAGAATAGCAAGTCGGGTCGCGAATGGCGCAGCGCGGCGCCGCTGCTGATCCTGATCGGCGAGTCCGAAGACTGGACGCCGGTCGCGCCGTGCCGCAACCTTGCCGAAGCTGCTGCAAGGCGCGGCGAGGACGTCACGCTGCGGGTCTATGCCGGCGCGTACCATGCCTTCGATTCGCCCAATCCAGGGGTACGGTTGCGCACCGGGCTTGCCACGGCTCCCGGTGGAAAAGCGCATTCCGGCCAGAATCCCACGGCGCGGGCCGATGCGATCGAGCGTGTGCCGGCCTTTCTGCACCGGCATCTACGGCGTTGAGGATTTTCAGGTCATGACCGATAGCTAAACGAAAAGGCGGACCTTGATGCGCCTACAGCCGACACTCGCTGAACACATGCAGATTGAGTTGCCACCGAACAACGGCTTGCAGATCGACGCGCCGCAAGCGGCGCGCGCCTGAAGCCGGACGTTGAGGCTGTAGAAAAAGTCCCGCCAAGATAGTCGACACTCTACGATGCGATATTAGCGCTACGTCGATTGAATTGGGCATCGGTGCACAACCGAGCCGCAACCTCCTCGTAGATCGCGTCCACACGCGCGGCGGCGGCAATGTTCGAAGCGACCAGAGGAATTAGGGGCGTTTTCGCAAGTGGTCAAAATACCCCGTCTGGGTACTTTTTCTACAGCCTCGTTACGCGCAAGACAAATAGTCCGTGAGTCCCGCCATCTTCCGTGAGGACGGCTTCCGCTTTTTCTTCTTCTCCCGCTAAGAGTCCCGCCTTCACGTACACGTGCACTGCGCAGACGGCGAAGCCAAGTTCTGGCTTGAGCCGCAGATCGAACTGGCGCAGAATTACGGCCTGCGCGACCGCCAGATTCGAGCGGCCAAAGCGCTGATCCGGAAACACGAGGATGACATCCGTACTGCCTGGCGCAAGCACTTTGGACGTTGAAGTCACGAACGTCTCGACTCACGGCTTCTGGCTGATGCTGGGAACCGAGGAGCTGTTCGTGCCTTTCGCTCAGTTCCCATGGTTCAAGGACGCCCCGATCACCAAGCTTACGCATGTCGAACGCCCTCAACAGCACCACCTCTACTGGCCCGACCTCGACATTGACCTGGCTGTAGAATCGATCCGCCACCCGGAGAAGTTCCCGCTGGTGTCGCGCGTCAGCGCTTGACCCGTTGAAATAGTGAACGAGAAATATGTGCACGGCTATGACCTGCGGGAGAACGCGCGCCTGCAGGATCAGGCCGGAACGCTGGTCGACCTGCTGCATTCCGACACCTCATACCCTGCCGGGAGTGTGGTCCTCGAGGCGGGGTGCGGCGTCGGCGCCCAGGCGGTCACCTTGGCTCAACGAAGCCCAGGCGCACGATTCATGTCGATTGACATCTCCCCAGACTCGATCGCGGAGGCCAGGCGGAGTGCGGACGCGGCGGGCCTCACGAACGTGCAGTTCCAGCAGGAGGACATTTTCGATTTGCCGTTCGACCCGGAATCGTTCGACCACGTCTTCGCCTGTTTCGTCCTGGAGCACCTTTCGCGGCCGCTTGAGGCCTTGGCGAAGCTCAAGGGCTTGCTCAAGCCTGGCGGCAGCGTCACCGTCATCGAAGGGGACAACGGGTCAGCCTACTTCCATCCCGGCAGCGACGCCGCTCAGAGGGCGATCCAGTGTCTGGTCGAGTTGCAGCAGGCGGCTGGCGGCAACGCGCTGATCGGACGGCAACTCTACCCATTGATGGTCGAAGCCGGTTTCGACGCGGTTCACGTCTCTCCACGCATGGTGTACGTGGATTCGAGCAAACCCGCTCTCGTGGATGGCTTCACGAAGAAGACCTTCACCGCGATGATCGAGGGTGTCCGCGAATCAGCACTTGCAGCCGGCATCGCCGAGCCGAAAGCCTTCGATGCAGGTATCCGGGATCTGTACAGAACGGCTGAGGCGGACGGTGTCTTCTGCTACACGTTCTTCAAGGCCGTAGGACGGAAGAAGCGACGCGCTTAGATGTTCATCGTCGACTGGGCAGGTTGCGCTAAGATCGCGCGGTCATGGAATTCACTCTCAGCGCCATCGACCGCAAGGCGCTCAAGGCCCGCGCCCACTCCCTCCACCCGATCCTGCAACTGGGCGAAAAGGGCCTCACCGACGCCGTCATCGCGGAGATCGACCGCGCCCTGGCCGCGCACGAACTCATTAAAGTCCGCGCCGTGCCGCTCAACCGCGACGAGCGCGAAGTGGCCCTAGCCAGCATCTGCGAGCGCACCAGTGCGCACGCGATCCAGCACATCGGGAAAATGCTGATTGTTTACCGCAGGAAACCACAGCAGAAACCGCCGCAATCAAAGCCGCAGCACCGCTCCACACGCGCTCGCAGCGAATGGTCAGGATTTCGCACCTCTCCACGCCGCTCGGGACCCGCACGCAGGCCTCGCCGTACGTCTCCTCTCCGACCGACAAAGGCACGCAAGATCAAGTTCGGCGTGTTAAAGGGCAAGATCCGCTATCCGGACAATCTCGACGCCCTGCTGCCGCGCCGCGTGCTGGCGCAATTCGAAGGCCGCGATACACAGCGAGGCGCGTCCGATCTGACGCCTACTACTCGTACCGCTTCACCCCGCCAGGAGTATTCACGTCCACGTCGTCGCCGGCCTCCTTCCCGATCAACGCCCTTGCGATCGGCGAGGCGATCGAGATCCTCCCGGCCCGGTTGACTCTTGTCCTTCTGAGCTGCGCGGCTACTTGTCGACGTCGGTGTACCAGTAGATGCGCGAGCGCCGCTGCGTGATCGTGGGCGTCACGCGCTGAGCGCCGATCGGCGTGCTGACCCCGCCGCCGCGATTCACCCCGCCGATCATCACCGTGACCGGGGTGGCATTGGGGCCGACCGGGACGGTTGCGGTCACCGGCGAAGGCGGCAGTCCGCCGCCGACGAAGACCCCGGAGCGCGCGCCCCCGCACACG
>Ga0247727_10010330_pt1 | contig 16573 bp, 17 predicted proteins | sample WisWelCaveWW1625_FD_202498 | JGI IMG/M metagenome (GOLD analysis project Ga0247727, IMG submission 202498) | Biofilm microbial communities from Wishing Well Cave, Virginia, United States - WW16-25 | ecosystem: Environmental > Aquatic > Deep subsurface > Groundwater > Cave microbial mat | place... | reverse complement strand
AATGAATTTTTAGAACACTCTGCTGGTCGAGTAGTCCCGAACGATAGTGAGGGACGTACCCAGACCAGCGCGTAACAGTCAAACAATAAATTTCTTGAAATGCGGTGGTCTCGATACGGTCTCGCTGTCGCTCGACCTACTCGACCACCGATGTAAACTAAAAATCAGGAGTTCTCATGTCAAAACTCGATTGGCTCACACAGGAAATCGAAGGCTTGAAAGAGCAGGGCTTGTACAACCGCATCCGCACGATTGGCTCGGCGCAGGGCGCGCGCATCGTCGTGGACGGAAAAGACGTGCTGAATTTTTGCTCGAACAATTATCTCGGTTTGGCAAATCATCCCAAACTCGTCGAAGCCGCGAAGCAGGCGATGAAGAAATACGGCGTCGGTCCCGCCGCGGTGCGATCGATTGCAGGTACAACCGACCTGCATGTTCAACTTGAACAACGCCTTGCAAAGTTCAAGGGAGCGGAAGATGTCATCACGTTTCAATCAGGATTCACCGCAAATCTCGGAACGATCTCGGCTTTGGTTAGCAAAGAAGACGTGATTTTTTCTGACAGATTGAATCACGCCTCCATCATTGACGGAAGCCGACTCTCGGGCGCGAAAATTATTCCGTATGAACATAACGACGCAGGCGCTTTGGAGGACGCGATCAAGGAACACTCTTCATCGCACCGCCGCGCGTTGATCATCACCGATGGCGTCTTCAGCATGGACGGCGACATCGCCCCCCTCCCCGCCCTGGTTGAGGTTGCTAAAAAATATGACACCCTGTTCATGGTGGACGACGCGCACGGCGAAGGTGTTTTGGGTAAAGGCGGACGCGGCATCGTGGATCACTTTGGATTGCACGGCAAAGTGGATATCGAAGTCGGCACCATGTCGAAAGCATTCGGCGTCATGGGCGGCATGGTCGCTGGAGATAAAACCATCATCGAATGGCTGCGCCAGCGCGGACGACCGTTCCTGTTCTCGTCCGCGGTCACCGCGCCCGACGCGGCGGCTTGTCTCGCGGCGGTTGACCTGCTGGAAGAATCCACTGAACTCGTGGATAAACTTTGGGACAACGCCAAATATTTCAAAGCCGAAATGAAGAAACTTGGGTTCGATACAGGTGTTAGCGAAACACCCATCACGCCAGTCATGCTCGGTGAAGCACCGCTCGCCCAACAATTCAGCCGTGAACTCTTCGAAGAAGGCGTCTTCGCCATGGCAATCGGATTCCCCACCGTGGCAAAAGGGAAGGCGCGCATCCGCGTGATGATTTCTGCTTCGCATGACCGCGATGATTTGGGTCAGGGCTTGGAGGCGTTCGCGAAGGTTGGCAGGAGGTTGGGAGTGATTCAGTGGGCAGTGAGCAAGTGATCAGTAACCAGTGGGCGGCGAATCAATAGACGTCGCCCTGAAGTTTTCGGATTACAATCGGATAAACAACAATGGATCGCAAGATGGAGAGAAATCAAGGTTTTGAAAATAGTCTACAGTGTCTACAGCATCCTCTTACGCTGTTGAGCATCGCGATACTCTTGCTAAACGACCATTTCTTGAAAGTCGTTAGCCCATCCTGGCTGACGGGAAAGTTGAGCGATTTTGCAGGGTTGTTCTTCTTTCCATTCATTGTTACGGCGGGCTTGAGCGTTTTGCTTTTCAGATTTAATTACAAGCCGCACCTTATTGGGCAATTCTCATTCGGGTTTGTTGCAACCTGGTTTTTCCTGCTCAAAACTTCCCCTTTCGTCAATTCCCTGACTTCCCAACTCTCATCATCGGTTGTGGGATTTCCAACCCAATTTATCCTTGATTGGTCAGACCTCGTCGGGCTGATCGCAATGATTCCCGCGTGGGGACTCTGGAATCAAAGCCAACAACGGAAGCGAAACAGATTCGCCTATATTGCGCTGTCCATTGGGGCATTTGCGGCAATTGCCACTTCACCCATTGAATGGACAGTAACAAGTGTCACAGATTTGCAGTATACAGACGATGGCATCCTTTATGCTGCGGATAGAGAAACTTTTGGAGGAACATCATACCCTGTCGCAAAAAGCTCTGATGGCGGATTGACATGGGAAGGCGATTTTGACAACGATAGCTTGCCCGAAAATAGAGAAAAGATTTATCCCGTTCAAGTATGTCACAATCTAAATCAATTCGGTCAAACTTGTTATCGTGTTACCAGTAACCACCAATTTGAGTTCTTAAATACGTCATGGATGAAAGTGTTTCCCTCTGACAGTTTGCTTGTAAAGGCACACGATGTAATTATTTTCGAATGGGAAGGAAAACAATATATGCTTGTCGCAATTGGTGAGGGTGGCGTATTACGACGCGAATTGCCCGATGGAATCTGGGAAATAGTTCCTGTAATAAACGCTAGAAGCTGGTAACATGAAATATATCAAATCCGACCCGCAAAAACACCGCATTATGGAAACAAAGACCTCCGAGCTAAAACTCGGAGGGATTTATCTATTTCAGTGTTTACCAATTCACCTTACGGCACGTACGTATTCAAGAATTCATCCCAATTGGTTGTCAGGGCAAAATCGAGGGTGAGGAAATACGCGTGGTCCAACTTTTGGCTCGCTTTGGAGGGACCGTAAATCGTGATCCCGTGCGCGTCGGCATATTGCGAGACGTGCCGTTCATGCAACACCACCGTGGCAAAGGCATCCATCACTGCCTGGCTTTTGTTCTTGATATTTGTATCAGTCACCTTATTCTTGATCTCAAACGCCAGATCGTACAGGTCCTTATCCATCGGCGCCTGCCAGAAGGCACGCGTCGCGCCAAAAGCGGTGTCATATTTTTTCTTGTTCGCAGGGAGTCCATTCTTCAACGCAACAGCCCATTGATCCACAGCGGTGAGCAACGTATTGAGGCGGGAATCAACTGCCATCGCAGACCAGGTCTTGTCTGTGGTTGTGCTTTGACTTGTGGCAATCGCGACCTGATCGGCGGTCATGTTCGGGTTGGTAGCTAATTGCACAAGGACAACATCATATTCGATGCCATCCCAGCCTACCCATTCTTGTGAACCCGTCAGCGCAGTGGCTTTGTTATGCCAAAGTTTGAGGATTTCGATGGACGCCATATTACAACCATCGTAGCCAACAACGTCAACGAACCCTAGCGAAGGGATTGCCGCCTTGACCTCATCGTAATCAAGCGTATCCGCATTGGTGTCGTCTGCCATCACCCAGCCCGGATGCCAGCTCCAGCCATGACCCCAGAAGTACAACACGTAATGATCGGCGGATAATTGGTCTTCGACCATGTGACGAAATCAATCAACGTTTGCGGATCGCCAAAGTTCCGCTCGTCCCAATCCGCGACCGCGCTCGCAGAATCAGCAAGCATCCCCTGTGTAACGTGATACAACTTGGTCGTCTGCCAGTCACCGCGGCTTGTGTCGTAGCCAGGTCCGCGATCCGCCAGTGCGACCACTTGCACATTCGCACTCGAGCCGGTTGGCGCGAGTTCCAATTCCAGGTCTTTTACAACGTAGTCTTCGAGATGGTTATCCCCTGAAATGTAAACCATCACCGTCCATTTGGCTTGGGACACGGGCGGCGCGGCAACCGCCGAACCTGCCAACACGCTGAGCAACACAACTACCTGCGTAAGTCATGAAAATATCACCGAAAAGTTACAGCCACTATGCCGGGGGAAAGCAGGTTGTGTCATATTCACCCTTGACAAGAATTAATAAACACTGTATATTTACAGTGTAAAGTTAAATCGGAGATAAATATGGTCAGACCCATCAAAAAGAAACAAATTCCAAGTTTACAGGAAACCATCAAGGAAACAGCCTGGAAGCAAATCGCGGAATATGGCGCACCCGCCCTTTCCCTGCGTGCGATTGCGCGTGAACTCAAGATCACGGCTCCCGCCATTTATAACTACTTCCCTGATCGCGATGCACTGGTGACAGCGCTCATTATTGATGCATTTACATCCTTCGGCGATTGGCAGCTCGAGGCGCGCGATTCGGTTCATGCAGGTGATCTGGTCGGACGAATGAAAGCCATCGGACTGGCATATCGCGGCTGGGCACATACGTACCCGCAGCGTTACCAGCTCATTTTCGGTACCCCGATCCCTGGCTATGAAACTCCAACAGAAAAGGTGTTTCCGTTCTCTGCGCGATCGATCACGGCTTCCTTCAGTGTCGTTGAAAGTTTTCGCGCGGCAGGAAAATTAAAAGCAGATTCCTTCCCCGAAGTTAAAGATGAATTCAAGGCTGGTTATGAGATGTGGAAGACACAGGTCGGCGAAGTGCATCCACTTTCCGTATTTGTTGCGATGATCATTTGGGCACGCGTACATGGCGTTGTTTCGCTGGAGATTCAAGGCAACCTTCCACCCTTTGGCGCAAATGGCGATGAGTTGTACCTAACCGAGTTGGATTCCATCGCTCGACAATTTTTCGAGGAGTAATATCATGAGCAAAGTCTTTAACGGTCGTTACACAGCAAAAACAGATCAACCCTTTGTCGTATTCTTGATCGGAATGCGTATCAACAAATGGCAGCGGTTTGATAAATGGATACCAGTAGTGAATGCGATGCCGCCCATGCTGATAACTCTGTTTACACATCCTGAGAAAGGATTCCTTCATGCAGAATTTTATTTGAAATTTACTGGTCCTGTCTTGATCCAATACTGGCGTTCCTTTGAGGAGCTTGAGCAGTTCGCGCGCAGTCCATCCGATACCCATCTCGAAGCGTGGAAGAAATTTAATCGGGCAATTGGCGCGGATGGAAGTGTTGGAATTTGGCATGAGACATACACTGTCAACCCCGATCAATTCGAAACGGTGTATGACAATATGCCCAGGTTTGGTCTCGGCGCGGCGATGGAACATGTGGAGGCAGTTGGGCGAAGAGAAACCGCGCGCATGAGATTGGCATCGAAGAATACCCATGAGCACGCGGCAGAAACAAAGTAAAGGAGAATCAAGATGACGATCAAACATGTTGTATTCGGTACCGGCGCAATTGGGCGCGCGGTGATGGAAGAACTAATCAGGCGCGGCGAATCTGTCCGTATGGTAAATCGCTCAGGCAAGATGGATGAGGTCCCTGCCGGGGTGGAGGTGGTCGCTTCAGATCTTTACGACCAGGCTAAAGTCAAAGAAGTGACGCGGGATGCGCAGGTGGTATATCAGGTCGCCCAACCGAACTATCACGAATGGGTTGAGAAGTTCCCCCTGTTGCAGAAATCCATTATTGATGGCCTGGCAGGCAGTGGCGCAAAATTGGTGCTGGTGGAAAACCTGTACATGTATGGCAAACCCCATGGCAAACCAATGACTGAAGATATGCCATATACCGCTCACACGCGCAAAGGACGAGTCCGTGGAGAAATTTCCACAGCCGCATTTAGCGCACATAAGGGAGGGATAGTGCGAGTTACATCGGCGCGTGGTGGGAACTTCTTTGGACCCTGGGGCACTGGCTCGACGATGGGCGCGCGGGCCTTTTATCCGCTATTGCAGGGTAAGCCTGCTCAACTGATAGGGCGCACAGATTTACCGCATTCGCACACCTATGTGAAAGATTTCGGCAAAGCGCTTGTGATTCTGGGTGAGCGTAGTGAAGCAGATGGGCAGGCATGGCATGTGCCGAACGATATGCCGCGCATCACACAAGGTGAGATGGTGAAGATGTTTGCCAGGGAAGCAGGCGTGGAACCGAAGATGAACAGTATGGGCAAATTGATGATGTGGATCGGCGGTTTATTTATACGCGAAGCAAAGGAATCTGTAGAAATGCTGTATGAATTCGACCAGCATTTTATTATAGACTCCAGCAAATTCGAAAAAGCGTTTGGCATGAAAGCGACGCCGATGCGCGAAGCAATAAATGAGACTGTGGCGTGGTACAGGTCACATCCAGAAAAACAATAATTCGTCATTGCGAGCCTGAAAGGCGAAGCAATCTCCCATACCGTGAGGGGGGGTGCTTCGTCGGGCAAAGCCCTCGTCGCAATGACGAAATACTTATAGGAGCATAAAATGACAACTGCATTCATGGCATTTCTCCATCACCTGTTCGCATTCACGGTGGTGGCTTGTGTGGTCTATGAATTTATCGCCTACCGCAAAGGACTCACCCTTGAAGAAGCGCGCCGCATTCGACGTGCAGACTTGTTCTACGGAATTTCAGCGGGCTTATTGTTGGTTGTGGGCTTGTTGCGCGTGTTCTATTTTGAAAAAGGCGCCGCTTTTTACAGCCAAAGCCCGTTCTTCTGGGTGAAGATGAATACGTTTCTCATCGTCGGCTTGTTATCCATTGATCCCACCATCCGATATCTCCGCTGGAATAAAACCATCAAAGAGAACAAGGCGCCTGAAATCTCTGACAAGGAATTCAAATGGACACGCATCATTCTCTGGTTGGAGGTCATCGGGCTTGCCATCATCATGCTGGCGGCGGCATTCATGGCTCGTGGTATAGGATTAAATTAACTCAACACAACGCAGTCTATTAAGGATAGGCATCAAGCCTGTCCTTTTTTATTCCTGCTCTCTCTTACCAACTTTTCCATCCGCATAGTATCATGTACTTATGCCTCATAAAAAAGCCGAACACAACGACCTGATGCAAAACCGCAGTTCGCTGACCCGTTTTGCCTGGCTTTCGATTGGCGCGGCGATTGCAACCATCGCTTTAAAAACAGGCGCATACTATCTGACTGGCTCAGTCGGCCTGCTCTCGGATGCCATCGAGTCGTTGGTGAATCTAGTAGGCGCAGGGATGGCGTTGAGCATGTTGTACATCGCCGCGCGCCCCGCGGATGAAAGTCACGTCTACGGCCACAGCAAGGCGGAATATTTCGCAAGCATCACCGAAGGAGTCCTGATTCTCGGCGCGGCGGCGGGAATCGTCAGCGCGGCGATTCAAAGACTGCTCAACCCGCATCCGCTGGAACAATTGGGATTGGGGTTAGCGGTATCCGCGTCAGCTTCGGTGATCAATTTTTTTGTGGCGCGCAAATTGATGGGCGAAGGGAAGCGGCGCAAGTCCATCTCCCTCGAAGCGGACGCGCAACATTTGATGACCGACGTGTGGACATCCGCGGGAATCATCCTGGGAGTCGGAATTGTCGCGTTCACAGGTTGGGAGATTCTTGATCCGTTGATTGCCATCGTAGTGACATTGAATATCATTTGGACGGGCTTTCAACTTGTCAGCCGTTCCGTCTCGGGTTTAATGGACGCGTCACTGCCTGCCAGGGAATTAAAGTTAATTGAGGGAGTGATGGCAAAATATCGCGGCAAGCGTGTGACGTTCCATGCATTGCTCACACGGCAAGCCGCGGCGCGGCAATTTGTCTCTGTGCATATGCTCGTCCCGGGTAATTGGACGGTGCATGACGCGCATCACATCGCGGAGGATTTTGAATCTGATATTCGCAACGTGCTGGGCGGCGTGGTGACGGTCTTCACACATCTCGAGCCTGTGGAAGACGAACTCTCGATGGAAGATATTAATTTGGACAGGGAAACGTGAACACGGGCAGGGTTTACTTCCCCAATCTCAACGGGCTGAGGTTCATTGCCGCGCTGCTGGTCATTGTGCATCACATTGAGCAACTCAAATACATATATGATCTGCCGAATAATTTCTCGTCTTCGTTCGTTCAAATCATTGGCGAACTCGGCGTCATCCTCTTCTTCGTCCTCAGCGGATTTCTCATCACCTATTTACTGCTGGAAGAAGAAAACAGAACAAACGCCATCGCTGTTAAAAATTTTTACCTCCGAAGAGTTCTACGAATCTGGCCCCTGTATTTTTTGATCGTCGCTCTCGCGTTGTTCGTCCTCCCGAATATTTCGCTCTTCACCCTCCCCGAATATGACAAAGCAGTGATTTACGAAGACCTGCCCTCGAAAATACTGCTTTATGTATTTTTCCTCCCAAATCTCGTCTCGCCGCTATTCGGCGTTGTGCCGTACGCGTCGCTCACCTGGTCCATCGGCACGGAGGAACAGTTCTATCTGATCTGGCCCCCCATCTTGAAATTCTTCAAAACATATCGAATGCCATTGATGTTCCTGATTCTCATCGGTTATCTGCTGTTCGCCCGCGCGCTGTTCTCGAGTCGCACCGATTTCATCCCGTTCAAATACGAACTCAACGCGTTCTGGCAATCATTCAACATCGCCAGCATGGCGATCGGCGGATTCTTCGCGCTGTTGCTACATTCCAACCATGCCGCGCTCAAACTTTTTCTGAACAAATATCTTTTTTATTTCGCGCTCGGGTTCACATCCATAATGCTATATCGCGGCGTGTATTTTCCGCACATCACTGTCAACGATCTCCAATTCCCTTATTTCTACAAGGAGTTTTACTCGATCTGGTTCGGGATCATCATTTTGAATTTCGCGGCAAACAAAGACAACCTCATCAGTTTGGAGCAAAAACCGATTCGGTATCTCGGCAAAATTTCGTACGGACTCTACATGTACCACCCGATCGCCATCGTCGCGGCGCTTCAGACGTCCATTTGGCTGGGCGCACCCGTGGACGCGTTGCTCTACCCCCTCAGCCTCGCGCTGACGATCCTCCTTGCAGGGGTCTCGTACAAATATTTCGAGTCTTATTTCTTGAATTTCAAAACAAACTATTCAACCATATCCAGCGGGGACATGAACAGGTAGGGGCGACCCGCCAATGTTTGTCGAGAACCTTCATCGTCCCTGACGGGTCGCCCCTACTTGCACAGGAGAACAATATGCCAAATCAATTCGACATCCTCATCAAGAACGCAACGCTACGCGTACGCGGGAGCGAATCGCTGACGAACATCGGCATTTCGGATGGAAAAATTCAAAGCATCGAACAAAGTAGGGGCGGATCGCGATCCGCCCCTACAAACAACGCGAATATCGTCCTCGACGCGGAAGGCAACCTTGTCACCGAATCGTTTGTCAATCCGCACCTGCACCTGTGCAAAGTCTACACCCTGCAAATGATGGACGAGGAGGCGCTCACGTCGTATCAAGGCGAGGGGATGGGCAAAGCGATGAACGCTATCGAACTCGCCGCGCGGGTGAAGGAAAAATATGCCGAGTCGTGGATCATCGAAAACGTGCGCAAGGCGGTGGCGCAAGCCGCGTTGTATGGCAACACACACATCCGCGCCTTCGCCGATGTGGACAGCAAAGCAAAACTCGAGGGAGTCAAGGCGTTGATTCGTGCGCGCGAAGAATTTAGAGGCATTGTTGATATTCAAGTTGTTGCCTTCGCGCAAGATGGCTGGGTGCGCGAACCCGGCGCGGACAAGTTGATGCGCGAGGCGATGAAACTCGGCGCGGACGTGGTCGGCGGCATCCCGTGGATTGAATTCACCGAGGCGGATACCCAGCAACACGTAAAAGAAATTTTCGACCTCGCGGTTGAATTCAACAAGGATGTTTCGATGCTCGTGGACGACGCGGGCGACCCCGGTTTGCGTTCGCTTGAGTTGATGGCAGTCGAAGCCATCAAACGCGGCTGGCATGGGCGCGCCCTCGCACATCATGCTCGAGCAATGGCGCTGTACCCAACTCCTTACTTTCAAAAGGTCGCCGCACTGCTGAAACAGGCAAACATGACCGTTGTCACCGACCCGCACACGGGACCGCTTCACGCGCGGGTGAAGGAGTTGCTGGCAGAAGGCGCGTCGGTTTGTTTGGGGCAGGATGACATCTCGGACGCGTATTATCCGTTTGGAAGAAACAACATGCTGGAAGTAGCATTTCTCGCCGCGCACCTGCTTTGGATGACGACGCGCGCTGAAATGGAAACGTTATACGACATGGTCACGGTCAACGCGGCGAAGGCGATGAATGTGAAAGATCACGAATTGAAAGTTGGAGCGAATGCAAATCTGGTAATTTTGAATCAGAGCGATGTGCTGGAAGCCCTGCGCGAACACTCCGCGCCAAAGGTTGTGGTCAGCCATGGGAAGGTGGTAAATCAAGGGAGATGGAATTCTGACGTATAATTGCGCTGAAACTGGAGAAAACTATGCGAGAAAAATCCTTGCAATTGACCGCCGTCATTGAACGAGAAGATAACTGGTATGTTGCCACCTGCCCCGAAGTAGACATTGTCAGTCAAGGCAAAACCATCGAGTCTGCGCGCTCTAGCCTGTTAGAAGCCGTGGAGGCGTTCTTTGAGGTCGCGTCAGCATCGGAAATTCGACGAAGATTGAAAAAGAAACTCGCGCTACGCAGGTAATGCCGTCCGCTTAAGCCGCCTTCGGCGGCTTCGTACGACTAGCCCGATGGGTGAGCCGTCGAGCGGGTTGAAAGGAATTACAAACCCATGCGCGTGATCAAATTTGTTATCTCTGCACTCCTGATCTTTCTTTCCGCTTGCACAGCGGCCCAGCCCCTCCCAACCGCGACAATTCAACCGACGTTCACAGATGAGCCATCTCCTACACCTACCGAAACGCCCATCCCGCCAACGCAAACACCTACACCATGGCCTTCACCTCCAGCACAACCTGGCGCATTGTTGGTTCGATATAACTTTCCCGGAGTTGAAATGGATGTTGTATATGGCCCCGACCCAAGCCTTGCGGCGGGAGGTGAGGTAGTCATCGTAAGCACGAATGAGACCATCGCCGTTTACCGCAAAGATGGAACCCGATTGGCAAAGGTGGGTCTCGACAATTTCTTTATCACTTTGAAACAATCAGGCGAGGATACAATTTTTGATCCGCGGATTCTTTACGATCCATGGAGTCATCGATTCTTTTTATTCGCTAGGGCAAAAGTCCCCGACCCTAATTGCAAACTCGGAGAATGCAAAGCACAACTTTATATCGCTGTGAGCAAAACAGAAACTCCAACAACTTTCACATCGGAAAATTGGTATAGATACGCTCTGGATGCTACTATTGACCTTACATCCCAGGGACTCAACTACACTCAAGCATGGCCAGACTTTACGTCTATGGGCGTAAGCCCCGAAGCGCTCGTTGTCACCCTCGTGATGCTGAATCGAATTAACGGAGAATATGAATTCCAGCGGATTCGAATCCTAGATAAAGACGCGCTGCTGCGAGGCGATGCCATCGAGGAGTGGCATGATATCAAATTGCCAGGACGATCCCGCCAGGCCGTGATTCATTATGATGACCCTCAAGGCGGTTTCTTTCTCGTGGAGACTAATGACGACAGTCCCTGCGTATTCAAGATTCACCGTATTAATGATCCTTTACAAATGCCACAAATCAGCAGTGCATCTGTTGCAACCCAGTCTTGCCGGTCGGGCATAAAAGTACCGCAACCCGGTGGCGACGCGAATGGCAACGGACCATCCGTGAACGCCGGTGGACTTTCAGATCGCCCTTTGTTTCGCAATGGATCAATATGGATCGTTCAAGATAGCGCTCAGTATCAAAATGGGGTTGTCCGCTCCGGTATCCTTTTCGCTCAATTGGATATATCAAACTGGCCCCAGATTAAAGTAGTGCAAAGCTTGGTTATCAGCAAACCAGGATTTTGGTACTTTATGCCTTCGATCACTGTCAATAAACAGAGTAATGTAGCAATCGTATTCGCTTGCACAGATGGAGTCACGCCTATTTCAGTTTGTTACACAGGGCGATTAGGCAATGATCCTCTAAACACCATGCGCCCTGTCACCAAAATGAAACTTGGCATTGCCCTTGATTCATCTTACAGCCGGTGTCCTCCACAAACCAATTGGGGCGACTACTTTGGCGCCTCCATCGATCCGATTGACGATAGCGCATGGATCATTGGAGAATACGCCAAAGGATCATGTTGGGCTACGTGGGTAGGCAATCTGGATTGGACGCTGTCAGCGCCATGAGAACGATAGATATGAGTTGAGGAAATCTTGCAAACCATCACCTGGGACGAATTCGCCAAAGTCGAACTGCGCGTGGGACGGGTCATTTCCGCCAAGCCCTTCCCCGAAGCGCGGAAGCCCACCTACATCCTCGAAGTGGATTTCGGTGAGGAACTGGGCATCAAAAAATCGAGCGCGCAACTGACCGCGTTGTACAAGCCTGATGAGTTGGTTGGGCGATTAGTTGTCGCGGTGGTGAACTTCCCCAAAAAGCAGATCGGGCCGATCATGTCGGAGTGTTTGGTGACGGGGTTTGCGAACGAGAACGGAGATGTCGCATTGTGCGTGCCGGACAAGTCCGTGCCGTTGGGGAGCAAGTTGCTGTAAACGAATCACTGTAGGGGCGACCCGTCAGGGTTAATCAAGGTGATCTACTCTCGCTGGGCGGGTCGCCCCTACGATCAAGATGATTATTTATTCTTCCACACCGTAAAATCTTTCAAAATCGACCCGCCGAGAAACTCGCGCATGATCGATGTCTCTGGCACGAGATTCAGATCGAGCGGCACGAACCACTCCAAAAACGCGAGCAGGCGTTTCGCTTCGATGTATTCCGGCGTGCCATGTTGCACCTGCCGGATCAACGGTTCGGCAAGCGGCTTGAGCGCCGCCATTTCATACACCAGCGCGGAGTTGAACATCACGTCGGCATTTTCCTGATTTGGAAAAATATATTTCGCTTCGCCGCGCCGCACAGATTCCCAGCGCGAGATGGTTTGTGCCGCAGTGTAACCGCGCTCACGCGCGTCGCGCACGATTCGGCGTAACAGACGCGTGTCGGTGGTGGAGACGCGGTTATGGCGATCCAGGTTCAATTGGGTGAGAGCCGAGATGTAAATCCGAAACGCCTCGCCGCTCAAACTTTCGGGGATGAGCCGCGGATCGAGTCCGTGAATCCCTTCGAGGATGATCGGCTGACCGCGCGTGAGTCGGATGACCTCCCCCACCTCTCTCATCCCCGTCTTGAAGTTGTAGCGCGGCAATTGGACTTCCTCGCCTCGAATCAACCTTAGGAGATGGTCCGCCAGTAGCGGCAGGTCGAGCGCTTCGAGCGCTTCGAAATCGGGCTTGCCATCTTCGCCGAGCGGAGTTTTATCGCGCGGCAAAAAGTAATTATCGAGTTCAAGCGGGAATGGTGAAATCCCGAATGCCAGCAATTGCACCATGAGTCGTTTCGAGAACGTGGTTTTTCCGGCAGACGATGGACCAGAAACTAGAATCAAATGCGATCGGTCAATCTTTTCCGCCACCTGCCGCGCGATCTGCGACAGCCGTTGTTCGTGGAACGCCTCGGAGACCAGGACGATCTCGTCGCCGCGCCCGCTTTCGATGGCGTCGTTCAACGACCCGACATTTTCGATGCCGAGTTTTTCGAGCCACTCACCGTATTGCAAAAATGTGGCGAGAAGTTTTGGATATTCGGGCATCGGCAAAAGTTCGTCAGGTCTGTGCCGGCTGGGATACAGCAACGTGAACCCATCGCCGGTTGGCTCGAGATCGAACCAGCGCAAATATCCCGTGGACGGCACCATGTAGCCGTGGTGATAATCCATGCGTTCGTTCAGGCTGTACAACGTGAGATAATTTTTCTTGCGATATTTCAGCAATTGGACTTTATCGTCTTCGCCGCGCGACAGAAAATATTCCATCGCCTCCTTCAACGGGACTTCCTTGCGCACGAAGGGCAGATCGTCCTTGACGAATTTCTTCATGAGGACTTTCAACACGTCGAGTTCTTTTTTGGTCAGCGGCTTGCGACCTTTTACCTCACAGAAATAACCACCCGACGCGACCGAGTGGTCAATGAACAAAGTGGCATCGTGGTAAAGATCTGCAAACACCATCTCCAGCAAAAACGTGAGCGAGCGGCGATAGATGCGCGTGCCATCGGGGGTGGTCATGGTGACCGGCTTGACGCGCGAGTCCATTTCGATGGGGAAGGTTAATTCACGCAGGTCGCCGTTGACAACCGCCCCCACCAATTGCGAATCATGTTCCACAGCGAAGAGGAAGTCACCTACCCTCGCCCCGCGCGGGCCGGAGAGCACGCGCCCATCCGGGAGGTGAATTTCGATGGTGGGACGAGGGGGGATGAGGTGGAATTGGTTGGCCATAATTTTCTTGATCCGGTGGTTGAGTAGGGCTGGGCGCTTTTCCAGCCCGTATCGAAACCACCTATTTTTAGAAAGCGCCTCTTGAAAATGGTGGTTTCGATACGACGGCGGACGATCACCGCCGTCTACTCAACCACCGGCAAATTCACGAAAAATTCTTCAACAATTTCTCCGGTTTCTTTGCAAACTCACTGAGTGGGATTTCATTTTTCACCAACGCCATCAACGTTTCGGTCAATATTTTGTTGACCGGCGTTGGCACGTTGAATTTCTTGCCGGCGCGCACAACCTCGCCATGCAGGTAATCCACTTCGCTTTTGCTCTTGCCGGCGTGCAGGTCAATGTGAAAGGACGGCATCTTGTCACCGCGGCCCGCCCCCGCCGCCCGGCTGAGGAAGGGTTTGGATAACCACAACGGAAGCCGCGTCGCAAATGCCAGCGCACGGACCGACGTGCCGGGCAGGTCAACGGCTTCGATTCCCTGCGCCTGCATCACCGCGAGACATTCGCGCAACATTTCCACTTCGAGTTTATATAACCCTTTATTGGCAAGAACTTCCGCGGCGGTCATATCCAAAATTGCGGAGGTCGGGTTGGCAATCAGGTTGGTGAGCAGTTTCGACCATTTCATCGAAGCCGCGTCATCAAACAGGCGCGGGTTGAGCAGGGCGTTCTCGAACGCGACAAATAAGTTTTCAGCGAAGGGATGTCCCTTCGCGATGCCGATGCCTCGTAATCGTTCGAGGGTAATGTCGCCTGCGCCGCGTCGTCCGACGGCGGTGGTGACGGTGCCGGAAATGACTTTGTCTTTGCCAAGCGCTATTTCCATCGCAGGTTCATTGGAGAGTCCGTTTGACAGGCACAACGCGGTCGGCAATTTGTCCGCGAACGGTTTCAGCGTATCCAGCGCGGCTGAGGTGTCGTACGATTTCAGGGCAAAGAGAGTCAGGTCGAAAGGTCCGTAACGAAGCGCATCATCCAGAGAGGAAACAGCCACGAAGGAGGAGGGTCGAACGAGGGAAACTTCCTTCGTCTTGCGGCGTTCATCCAGAGTGAGGTCGAGGCGCAGTCCGCGTTCGCGCAACTCCTCCACTTTATCGGCGCGCTCCAAAAACACAACCTGACTGCCCGCCAGTGCGAGACTGCCGCCGACGTACGCGCCGATGGCACCCGCGCCGAACACGAGAATTTTCATGCGCGCATTAATGTGACTTGCAGTCGTATCGGGAATCGCCACGATGTTTTCCTATTTCAAATTTTGAGTGTGTGCATGATCGTTGAGCGCGTCGATCGCCCAGCGATGCAGATGCGGCTGGTAGACCACGCGCGCAAAGGATGTGTTCTCGAAACGAAAACGCACACCCGACGGGTCGGCATGATGCGCAACACCGACGACCGCATGCATCAACTGGTTGAGCAAGCCGCCGTGCGAAACGATGAGATAACTTCCCGCGGGTCTGCGCAGAAGGTCCTGCAATGCCTTGCCCGCGCGCAGAAACAACTCCCAATCGCCTTCACCATCGCCGCCGACCGAATCGTATGGCGTGACGTAGGCCGGGCGCGGCTTTTGCTTGACTTCCTCGGAGGTCAGCCCTTCCATCTCGCCGATGTCGCGTTCGAGCCAGATTTCATCCAGTTCAAGTTTAACATTCAATGCTGAAGTAATGATCTCTGCCGTTTCCTTCGCGCGTTGCAATGTGCTTGAAATTGCCAAATCGAATTTCACGCCCTCCGATTTCCATCGCTTTGCAAGCGCGTTCGCCTGCGCGCGCCCGCGTTCGGTGAGCGGATAATCAGATTGCCCCTGCCAGCGCGACTCGGCATTGCCGGTTGATTCGCCGTGACGTAAAAACACAAATTGATAAACCGGCTTTTCTCTCAAACTCAAGGTTATTCCCCTTTCTTGATCAAATAAACGGGCCTGCGTTTGACTTCCTGAAAAATATACCCGACGTACACGCCGATGAAACCGAGCAAAATCATAATGATGCCGCTGGCAATGAGCAAGACGCCCATCAACGAACTCCAGCCGGGCGCAACGACCTGCTCCGTGTTATTCTTGAAAGATAACCAGAAAACCCAGCCTAATTGGACTGCCGCTAGGGCGAAGAAGAGCAAGCCCGAACTTAATCCGATGTAAAGCGGAATCAATGAAAAGGAAAAGATCGCGTCAGACGCCAGCCGGAGCATTTTGCCCAACGAATATTTTGACCGTCCCCCCATGCGCGGCGGCTGGTGATACGGCAGAATGACGCTTTTGTATCCCATCCACGTGACCATGCCGCGCAGAAAGCGATGATATTCCGGCATCGCCTTGAGCGCGTCCACGGCTTGCCGGCTCAGCGCGCGGAAGTCCGCCGCGCCGGAGATCATCTGCGTGCCGCTGATGGTGTTGATGAATTTGTAAAAGGAGTCAGAGGTCCACTTTTTGAAAAACGAAGGGCGCGCTTCGGCAACACGCTGTCCGTGCACGATGTCGTAACCCTGCACGACAAGCTCAATCATCTCCTTGATCATCTCCGGCGGATGTTGCCCATCGCCGTCCATGGTGATGACGATGTCGCCA
>Ga0247727_10010329_pt1 | contig 16575 bp, 10 predicted proteins | sample WisWelCaveWW1625_FD_202498 | JGI IMG/M metagenome (GOLD analysis project Ga0247727, IMG submission 202498) | Biofilm microbial communities from Wishing Well Cave, Virginia, United States - WW16-25 | ecosystem: Environmental > Aquatic > Deep subsurface > Groundwater > Cave microbial mat | place... | reverse complement strand
TGCCGTACCTGGTGAATGAGCGTGCCATCAGCTATGCTTATTCTGCCACGCTTTTACATCAAGAACAGAATCGGAGGCCTCGCGAGGCCAGGCGTGATTATCTTGCCTTCGCGCCGTTGTTCCCCGAGGGCTTGCCCGCCGGGACGCGCGGCGCGGATTTCATCAAAGAAAATTTTGCTCATGACTCGTCTCAAACTACTCCTGCCACTGCCACTCGTCTCCGCAGCTTTTTGCCGGCGACGAGGACAGAAGTCACCGGCATTTTTGATCGCTTCGAAAATTCCTACGGACTTTTTGAGCGCTGGTTCGGCAACAAGTCGCGAGTTTATTTGGAGCGGGAGGCCAAAGAGGAAAAACTCAAATTGGCGGATTTGTCGAGCTATCGCTTTCTGCACTTTGCCACGCACGGGCTGATTAATGAAAAGCATCCGAAACTCTCCGGCCTGATTCTGACGCAGGAAGACACGACCTCAAAAGAAGACGGCATTCTGCACTTGGGCGAGATTTACAATTTGCATCTCAACGCCGACCTGGTGGTGTTGAGCGCCTGCGAAACCGGGCTGGGGCAAATTGCCCAGGGCGAGGGCATCATCGGCTTGACGCGCGGCTTTCTTTATGCCGGCGCTTCGAATGTGTTGGTCTCGTTGTGGCAAGTGAGCGACATGACGACTTCGGATTTGATGGTGGACTTTTACGACAAGCTGCTCGCCGGGATGAGCAAAGCCGAAGCGCTGGCCGAGGCCAAGCGCCAAATGATCCGGCGAGATCCGGGGTATGCCAAGCCGTATTATTGGGCGCCGTTTATTTTGATTGGGAGGTGAGCGCCACCATTGTCGGCCAAAAGTTAGAAAAAAACTCTAACAACTGCGAAGATTTTGTAGCGCCCCGCCGCGGCGGGGGAAGTCTGCGCTACGTTCCACGGGGAGAATTTCGACGACAAAGCGTTGTTGACTCAACGCGGAGGTTTACCTACTATGTTCACACGAGCCATCTTTTGCTCACTGGCAGTGCTCGCCGTCCTCCTGATCTCCTGCTCCAAAGAACAGAAGGCCGCGAAAGAGGCCCCAACCACAGAGCCAGTTGCGCCTGAAAAGGCCGGCAGCGCTTCTGCCTCCCAAGATACTGCCCTCGCCGACCAATATTATGCCGCGGCAGGAAAATTTTCCAAAGCCGCGAAGCACGACAGCGCAATCGTCTGCTATAAAAAGGCGAGTGCAAGATATGAAGCGGAGCGGGATTGGGAAAAGTATGTGCGATGTTACAACCAAATGGGAGAGCAATCCTGGCGCAAGCAGGCGCTGGACGAGGCCATGCAATATCTCAACCAGGCTTTGCAAACGGGCTTGGAGCATTTGGGCGAGCAGCATCCGGAAATCGCCGATTGTTATCAGCAGATGGGCATTGTTTACGAATGGCGCGGGCAATACGACCAGTCGCTCAAATTTCATCAGCAAGCCTTGCAGATTCGTCTGGCGAAGCTGGGGGAGCAGGATCTGGAGGTGGCGCATAGCTACAATAACATGGGCCTGGTTTATTGGCGCAAAGGCGAGGCGGAGCAAGCCGGCGCTTGCCATAAAAAAGCCTTGGCCATCCGGTTGGCCAAACTCGGGGAGCAGCACACCGATGTGGCGGCGAGCTACAACAATCTCGCGAATGTTTATTACTATCAAGGCAACTTTGACGAGGCCATCTCTTCCTACGAGAAAGCCTCGTCCATCTGGCGAGCCACCTTGGGGGAGCAGCACCTCAACGTCGCGGCGGGCTACAACAACATTGGGAATGTTTATAAAGATAAAGGCAACTTTGACCAGGCCATCCATTTCTACGAGAAAGCTTTATACCTCTGCCTTGTGCTCTTCGGGGAGCAGCATCTTTACGTGGCTGGGTTCTACGGCAACTTAGGAACAGTCTATTCTCTGAAAGGGGACTATGACCAAGCCCTCGCTTTCTACGGCAAAGCTTTGCCAATTATGCGCGCGCTCTTCGGCGAGCAACATCCCGAGGTGGCGGGAATCTACAGCAACATGGGCAGCAGTTATCTCGAGAAAGGTGACTATGATCGGGCCATCGTTTTCCACGAGAAAGCCTTGCCCATCCAACTGAGCGTGTTTGGGAAGGACCATCCTGAGGTGGCTCTGACCTACGACAACCTGGGAATCGGATATACCCAAAAAAGCGACTATGGCCAGGCCTTGACTCGCCTCAAAAAGGCCCTCGCCATCCGGCTCGCGAAGCTCGGGAACCAGCATCCCGATGTCGCAAAGAGCTATTCCAACATGGCGAAGGTTTATGGGAAAAAAGGCGCCCACGATCAAGCCATCGCCCTTTACAATAAAACCTTGTCGATTGAGTTGGCCACGTTTGGTGAGCGGCATCCCGAGGTGGCAGCGTGCTACAACAACTTGGGCAAGGCATATCAAGACCGCGGCGAATATGGCCAGGCTCTCGACTTTTATCAGCGCGCTCTCCACGCCAATGTGCCGGCGTTTTCAGATTTTCAACTGCACGTTAATCCACCCCTGCACGGCATTCTTTCCGAAAATGTGCTGCTGGAATCCCTCATCGACAAAGCCCAAGCCTTGGCAAAACGCTACGCGCAATCGTCGCGCCACCTCCAAGACCTCGAAGTTGCCGTCTCGACTTATCAACTCGCTTCTCAACTCATCGACCAAATGCGCCGCGGTTACAAAGCCGAAGGCTCCAAATTGTTTCTAGCCGAGCAAGCGACGGAAATTTACGGCCACGCCATTCAAACCGCGCTGCGGCTTTATTCGGCAACGCAAAACCAGGAACACACACACGCCGCTTTTTCGTTTGCCGAAAAGAGCAAAGCCGGCGTCATGCTCGAAGCGCTCTCCGAAGCTGAAGCCAAACAATTCGCCGGCATTCCGGACAGCCTGCTTGCGCGCGAACGCCAATTGCGCCTGGACTTGGCTTTCTATGAAAAGAGCCTCGGCGAAGAGCAGTTGAATCGTGAAGGCCAAGACAGCTCCAAAATCGCCCTGTGGCAAGACAAAGTTTTCGGCCTCAAGCAAGCTTACGACACGATGCTGCAGCGGTTCGAGAAAGACTATCCCGACTATTACCATCTCAAATACCAAACCAAAACCGTGTCCGTTCCGGAAGTGCAACGGCTTTTGGATGATCTCACCGCGCTGGTGGAATATTTTAGCGGCAAAGATTCGATCTTCATTTTTGCGATCACGAAAAGCGACTTCATCATCAAAACTTCCGCCAAGGATTCTCTGTTCGCGGAGCAGATCGCGCAACTGCGGCAAGGCCTCATCAAACAGGAGTTCGCGCCGTACACGCAAGCGGCGTTTCGTCTCTATCAAACTTTGCTGGCCCCGCTAAAGGCGGGGAGCATGCTCGATGGCAAAAACCTGATCATCGTGCCGGACGGCGCGTTGAGCGCCATTCCTTTTGAAACCTTGCTCACCCACGCGGTCGATGCGGAAGGCGGCCTCAAGGATTATCCCAAGCTGCCTTACTTGATCGAAGCGCATGCGATGAGCTACGCCTACTCTGCCACCCTTTTGCAGCAAGAGCAAAGCCGGAGAAAGCGCGAGACCACACACGATTATCTTGCCTTCGCGCCGTTGTTCCCCGAAGGCTTGCCCGCCGGGACGCGCGGCGCGGATTTCATCAAAGAAAATTTTGCTCATGACTCGTCCCAAACTGCTCCTGCCACTGCTACTGCTACTCGTCTCCGCAGCTTTTTGCCCGCGACAAAAAAAGAAGTCACGGGCATCTTTGATCGATTCGAAAATTCATACAGCCTTTTTGAACGCTGGTTCGGCAACAGGTCACGAGTCTATTTGGAGCAGGAAGCCAAAGAGGAAAAACTCAAGTCCGCGGATTTGTCGAGCTACCGCTTTCTGCACTTTGCCACGCACGGGCTGGTTAATCAAAAGAACCCCAAACTCTCCGGCCTGATTCTGACGCAGGAAGACACGGCTTCACAAGAAGACGGCATTCTGCACCTGGGCGAAATTTACAATTTGCATCTCAACGCCGATTTGGTGGTGTTGAGCGCCTGCGAAACCGGACTGGGGCAGATTGCCCAAGGCGAGGGCATCATCGGCTTGACGCGCGGCTTTCTGTATGCCGGCGCTAAAAACGTGCTGGTCTCTTTGTGGCAAGTGAGCGACATGACGACCTCGTACTTGATGGTGGACTTTTATGGCAACATGCTCGGCGGGATGAGCAAAGCCGAAGCCCTGCGTGAGGCCAAATTGCAAATGATCCGCCGCGATCCGGGATATGCCAGGCCGTATTATTGGGCGCCGTTTATCTTGGTGGGGAGGTAGCAGTGAAGTCCGACTTGGGCATAACGACTTTTCAAATTTAGCAAAATCCTGCTGCCCAAGTCGGACTTCGCCCGCCCCAAAACGCCGCGAGTCCCGATTGGGACGGGACTCGTCAAAGCATTCGTCAGGCACAGGCGCGGTTAAAATCTTTTGCCACCGCTACTATCTTCGTCGGCCTTCACGTTGGTTTTCACTCTCCGGGCGTAGCCTTTATAGCATGCTCCTTTGAGAGAGTTGAGGGATGAGCGAGGCGGATTTCTCTTACCAATTCCCACTCAAGATTTCGCATCGACGTTTCCCCCAATCCATCCACCATTTTCTGCGAGCCTCTCCGAATTAGCAATATTCTGCGAGCTTATCTTCCGTGAAAACAATACCCGCGCCGGCCACCAATTTTTGCGAGCTTATTGATCTTGATTTCATCCCGATGGCATTGGGGATGGCGGCAAAATAATCATTAAATTTCAACCACTTATGCGGTCTGTAATGAATGATTCATCTCTGGCACTATTGTTGAAAGAGTTAAACAGCGAAAGCATGAAAAAAAGTTTATGGAAATTCGGCAGCATCTGCATCAATTAGACAGAAAGCAGAAGCAAAGACGAGCAAACAAAATAACAAAAATATTCACCATCAAATTCACACGGAGGTTGTCATGTTTAACCAAAATTCATTCAGCGGTCGCAAGGCCCAAATGCTGGTGGCGGGAGCAGTCGTGACGGTCATCGGCTTCAGCAGCATCGTGTTCGGCCAATCTGATCTCGCCGGCGTGAAACCGGCGAAGAAATATCGCAACGAACAAATCAGCGACAAAGACGTTGTTCTTGCCGTGAGCGAAACGAGTGATAACAAAGTGCTGGCGAACCGCGAGTTTGAAGGCCCGCAAGGTTTGGCGATGAACAGCCGTCAGCTCGAAGGCCCGAAAGGCCTGGCAATGAACAGCCGTCAGCTCGAAAGCCCGAAAGGCTTGGCGATGAACAGCCGTCAGCTCGAAGGCCCGAAAGGCTTGGCGATGAACAGCCGTCAACTCGAAGGCCCGAAAGGCTTGGCGATGAACAGCCGTCAGCTCGAAGGCCCGAAAGGCTTGGCGATGAACAGCCGTCAACTCGAAGGCCCGAAAGGCCTGGCGATGAACAGCCGTCAGCTCGAAGGCCCGAAAGGCCTGGCAATGAACAGCCGCCAACTCGAAGGCCCGAAAGGCCTGGCAATGAACAGCCGTCAGCTCGAAGGCCCGAAAGGCCTGGCGATGAACAGCCGTCAGCTCGAAGGCCCGAAAGGTTTGGCGATGAACAGCCGTCAGCTCGAAGGCCCGAAAGGCCTGGCGATGAACAGCCGTCAGCTCGAAGGCCCGAAAGGTTTGGCGATGAACTAATCGGAAGTTCGGTAGCAGCGGATGAGAAATAAGTAGCATCAAAGCGATTTCGTGATTAAATTAAGGAGAGGCCGTGGTTGAACCACGGCCTCTCCTTTTATTTTAGAAACTAAGAGCTAGGTCTGTGCAAAAAAAAGCAAAGGAATTTGGCTCACGGAAATGGAACGGCTCACGGAAAAAATTCCGTGAGAGTTCGATTCCGTGAGCAATAATCTTTTTGGTTCCGGCTTGTCCGGGTTATGTGAGGCTGAGAAATTATCCGGAGCGGAGACATGTCCAATAGAACAACCCCTCGCTTATTGCTCTTTTTGATGCTGGCAATTTCTCCGGTTTGGAGCGGCGATATTCATGCCTTGAAAACGAAAAATCTGCGGTTGATTTATTACGACCAAGGGCATGCTTACCTCGTGCCGCATTTGGCCCGCTGCTTTGAAAATTCTCTCCGAGTTCATCGCCAACTTTTTCATTACACGCCGACGGAATCTTCCACAATTTTATTAAATGATTTTCTTGATTTCGGCCATGGCGGCGCCTCGAGCCTGCCGTGGAACTTCATGAATATCGGGATCGAGCCTTTCGATTACGCTTACGAAGTCTCGCCGGCGAATGAAAGAATGAATTGGCTCATGCATCACGAGCTGGCGCATATCGTTGCCACCGATCAAGCCTCGCGCGCCGACCGTTTTTTTCGCGCGCTTTTTTCCGGCAAAGTCGTGCCCACCGCTGAACACCCCGCGTCATTGCTTTACAGCTATCTCACCAACCCGCGCTGGTATTCGCCGCGCTGGTATCATGAGGGCATCGCCGTTTTTCTCGAAACCTGGATGTCCGGCGGAATTGGGGGCGCGCTGAACGGTTACGATGAAATGGTTTTTCGCGCCATGGTGCGTGACAGCAGTCATTTTTATGATAGTGTCGGCTTGGAATCCGAAGGCACGACGATTGATTTTCAGGTCGGCCAAAATTCCTATCTCTATGGCACGCGCTTCGTCAGCTATTTGGCCTACCATTACGGCCCGGAAAAAATTTTAAGCTGGTTCAACCGCGACAACGGCAGCAAAAGATATTTTGCCAATGCCTTTAAAAACGTTTATGGGATTTCCCTTGACAACGCCTGGTCGCAATGGATCGCGTGGGAACGCCAATGGCAGCGCGCCGGTCTTGACTCGCTGCGCTTGTTTTCCATGACGCCCTACCGTCCGCTTTCGCTGCGGGCGTTGGGCTCAGTCTCGCGCGCTTATTATGATTCGACCGCAAAAAAACTTTATCTCGCCATTCACGCCGCCGGCCGGTTTGCTCAGATCGCCGCCCTTGATCTTAAAACCGGCACGGTTGAAAAAATAGGCGACGTGCCCACGCCGTCGCTTTATTATGTTTGCTCGCTCGCCTACGATCCGGCGAGTGGCAGCTTGTTTTTCACGACCGACAATATCCAGGAATGGCGCAACCTGAATGTGATCGATCTCAAATCCGGCAAGTCAAAAACGCTGATCAAAGATGGCCGGATCGGCGACCTGGTTTTTGATCAAACCGGCAAATCGTTGTGGGGTGTGCGGCATCATCAAGGCCTGTCGAGCCTGGTGAACATTCCGCCGCCGTATCATGGCTGGCAAACGATCCTGACATTGCCTTATGGAAAAGATCTGTTCGATCTCGATATCTCGCCGGATGGCCAATCCTTGACGGCGTCGTTGCTCGAGATCAGCGGCCGGCAAAGCCTCGTTATGATGAAGGCGCAAAACCTTTTCGACGGCGACGGCGCCTACGAAACGCTTTTTGAATTTGAGAATAACGCGCCGGCGAATTTTGTTTTTTCTCCGGATGGAAAGTATCTTTACGGCACCTCGTATTATACCGGCGTTTCCAATGTTTTTCGCTACGATATCGCGAATAAAAAAATGGCGGCCGTCACCAACGCGGAAACCGGTTTTTTCCGGCCCGTGCCGATTGCGCCGGATTCGATGATTGTTTTCAAATATACCGGCAAGGGATTTATTCCTGTCATGATTCCAGCCACGGCGCGCGAGCATCTCGGCGCGATTCGTTTTCTCGGCCAGGAAATCGTCGACAAATATCCGGTCGTGAAAAGCTGGATGGCGCCCTCGCCCGCGAGTATTCAGCTTGATTCGCTCACCATCGGCGCGGAAAAATATAATCGCTGGCGGCAACTGCGGCTGGGTTCCGCTTACCCGATTGTCGAAGGATACAAGAATTTTGCGGCGGCGGGATTGCGCCTCAATTTTTTCGATCCGCTGATTTTGCACGGCGTGGAATTAACCGCCTCTTACACCCCGAATCGAATTTTGCCGGAAAAGGAACGCCTGCACGCCGCGCTGAAATATCATCATCGGCTCTGGGAGTTGAGCGCGACTTACAACGGCGCGGATTTTTATGATTTGTTCGGCCCCACCAAAACCAGCCGGAAAGGCTACTCGCTGGCGCTGCAGTATCGCAATGATTTGATTCACCAGCCTGTGCAAAAACTGGATTATTCATTTCGTGTTGCCGGATACGGCGGGCTGGATCGCTTGCCGGATTTCCAAAACATCGTCGCTTCGTTCGATAATTTTTTGGCGTTCGGGGCGAGGTTGAATTACAGCTTTCTGCGCCGCACCCTCGGCGCCGTCGAGAATGAACAGGGATTGAAATGGCAATTCCTTTCGCAAGCCAATTATGTGAACGAAAAAATTTTCCCCCGCGTGTTCGCCAATTTTGATTATGGCAAATTGTTGCCCATCTCGCACTCTTCGCTCTGGCTGCGCGGCTCGCTCGGCTATTCGTTCGGCGGCAGAAATGAGCCGTTCGCCAATTTTTATTTCGGCGGCTTCGGCAATAATTGGATCGATTATCAGGAAGCCCAACGCTACCGCGAGTATTACAGTTTCCCCGGCGTCGAGCTTAACGCAATTGGCGGGACGAATTACGGCAAGATGATACTGGAGTGGACGCTGCCGCCGCTCCGTTTTCGCCGCATCGGGTTTACGAGCTTATACGCGCGCTGGATGCGGCTGGCATTGTTCTCTTCGGGAATCGCGGCTAATTTCGGCAGCCCATCACAGCAGAGAAAATTGTTGAATGCCGGCGGTCAGCTTGATTTTCAGCTCGTTTTGTTTTCCGTGATGAAATCGACTTTTTCGCTGGGCTACGCTGCGGCGGTTGAAAAAGACCGGCGACTCAGTAAAGAATTTATGGTTTCTTTAAAGATTTTGGAGTAGGGGGCTGGAGAGATTCCCGGGTTTTTCTAATCGAGGCTTGATTTTTGAATAAAGATTCAGTATACTCAAAATCATGCAGCCGTTTGAGCTTATTTCCCCAATTACCAAGGTTCAGACGATAGCGTGGGGCCATGGGATTCGCATTCTGCCCCTGCTGATGGAGCGATACGGCGGGAAACCGTCGGCATGGCGCAAGAAAAAGGGAAAGGCGACGATCCGGCAATTTGGCGCTTTGTATGAGGCGGAACTCCATTGGTTTGAAGCCCATGGCATCGGCAAAGTCAACATGAAAATCAAGCACAAAAGAAGAATATGAGTATTCGAGAACTGCAAAAGAAAAATTTGGCGCTTTGTATTGATGCCGGTGAATACGAAGGCGTGAGCTTGTTCGCTTTGAAACTGTATCAATATCTACCTGATCCGATTTCGGAAGCAGCAGGATTCCTGCGCGTGATTGATGAAGAAGGCGAGCCATACTTCTACGATGCCAAAGCTTTTTTGAAAGTCAAACCGGCATCGAAGGGGTTAATGATTCCTTTCGTCCAGCCAAAAACGGTGAGAAAGAAAGCGGTATCAAAAAGTACAAGCCGGTAAATACGCGTGCAAAACACCCTGGACATCCCGATTTTATCGAGATTTCCTTCCTTGACAAAAGCATAAAAAATCCGTAACATTACCTCGTTCAATTCCCCATCAGTTCACTCGGAGCAACGCTCGTGTTTCTCAATAAGAAGGAAGAAACCGCACTTCCCGATTTGGAGTTGGTTTTGCGCTACAAGCAATCCGGCGAAGTTTATTATGCCGGCATTTTGTATCAGCGCTATACCCATCTCATTCTCGGCCTCTGTTTGAAATACTTTAAGAATGAGGAAGACAGCCAAGATGCGGTGATGGACATCTTTGAGCAGCTCACGGTGGTGTTGCTGAAGCACGAAGTCGCCAATTTCAAGAGCTGGCTGCACACGCTGACGCGCAACCACTGCCTGATGAAGCTGCGCAAGCCGGAAGTGAAACGGATGATCACCAAAGATGTCTCGGAAGTAGACGAAAATTTATTTATGGAAAAAGCCGAGGCTGAGCATCTAATAGATGAGGACGAACGCGAGGCGCAGTTGCGCCACCTGCCGGCGGCTATGAGCCAATTGAATGCCGAACAGAAAGCTTGCCTCGAGTTGTTTTATTTGCAAGGCAAGAACTACCAGGAAGTCGCGGAAGCCACCGGCTACAACCTCAATCAAGTCAAAAGCTATATACAAAACGGCAAAAGAAATTTGAAGATCATCTTGAGCCGTCTATCAGAATGAAAGTCATTGCGAGGAGCGTTTTTTGCGACGAAGCAATCTGTTAATTTCAAAGAGATTGCTTCGTCCCGCTGGAAAGCGCGGGACTCGCAATGACAGTTTCTTGCTAAAGGAAAAAATCATGTTAACCTCTCACGAAACGACAGAAACTCAGGATCACAAAGAAATGCCCTGCTTGACCTTCGAGCAAATGCTGGGTTATGTCGAAAAAATTTTATCGCCGGCAAAGCGCGTCGAGGTCGAGAAACATTTAACTGCCTGCGAATTTTGCAGCGAGGCCTTGGAAGGCTTTGCTGCTTTTCCGAAAAAAGCCAATCTGCGGCCCATGGTCGAGTCACTCAATGAGCAGATTGAAGCGCGCTACGCTGTCGAAGCTGAACCGGAAGCCAGGCTGTCGCTGGCTGATCGCTTGCAATCCGTCGTCGATGCAATTCGCCACGGCGTCGAAACTGTTATCGACACTTTGGCAACGCCGCGGTATAATTTGCGGCTGGCTTACATCGTCGCCTCGGTTTTTCTGGTTGGCATCGCGTCGGTGCTTTATTTGGGCAAAGACCAGCCCAATGAGAAGTTGTTTGCGGAATATTATCAGCCGTATCCGAACATCGCCTCATCCATGCGCGGCGAGCTTACCGAAGGAAAATTGCAAGACGCGCTGCAGCAATATGACGCGGGAGACTATAAAGCCGCGCTCAAGTTATTGCAGGAAATTCTCGCCGCCGAGCCGGATAACGCCGCGGCGAATTTCTATGCAGCAGTTTCTTATTTGAAAGTTGAAGGCTCAGATCGCGCCGTCGCCCGCTTGCAAAAAGTGATCGCGCTTAACGATTCCAAATTTTCAGAGCCGGCGGAATGGTATCTGGCGCTGGCTTATTTGCAGCAAAATAATTTGGCGCAAACGCGCGCGACGGTGGAAGCCATCATCGGCAAAGATCATCTCTATAAAGAGCAAGCGATAAAATTGCTGGAGCGGCTTCGTTCCAGTAACCAGTGAGCAGTAATCAGTGATTAGTGTCCCGAAGGGACAAGCGATAATAGCCCGACAATTTATTGTTGGGAAAACATAAGCTGGACGAGCCAGAACCAAAAAGAAAATCAAAAGCGCACGCAAAGTCGCGAAGACGCAGAGAACCCGCAAAGCTTTTCTTTGCGGCACCTTTGCGGGAAAGCTTTTGCTTTTTGTGGAACGCTTGAACTTGTAATACTCGCAACGCGGACGAGCCGGAACCAATAGGGCAAGACGATTGCTGGCAAAACTATTCTTTAATCGTTTTGCCCAAAATAGTTTTGCCTTGGTTTTTGCTTTAAAAGCAAAGGCCGCACTTGTAATGAACTAATGACATGGACTGATCACTGGTTGCTGAATACTGACACGCGGAGGTCAACCATGACTCTCACCCGAATTTTGCTGATCGGCTTTGCCGTCATCCTTGCCGCTTGCGCCAAAAAAGAAGAGGCGGCGCGAGACAAACCTGTTGCTGATTCTTCGCCCGCCGGCCGCTATTTCGCGCAAGCGGAAAATTTTGCCAAAGAAGCCAAATACGATAGCGCGATCATCTATTTGGAAAAAGCGCGCGCCGGATATGAAGCGGCGGGAGATTGGGAAGGCGTCGTGCATGCCGACAACAAAATCGGCGAAAATCAGACGGAAAAAGGCGCATACGATCAAGCGATTGAGGTGTTGAATAAAACTTTGGCGCTGGGCCAGAGCAAATTTGGCGAGCAGCATCGTTTGGTCGCGGAAACTTATCACAACCTCGGCTATACCAACTGGCGACAAGGCAAGCTCGATGAGGCGCTGGCGCATCACAAGAAAGCGTTGGCGCTTCGTCTTTCTGTTCTCGGCGAGCGCCATGCGGAAATCGCGCAAAGCTATCATTTCCTCGGCGAAGTTTATCAAGCGCAAGGCGACCTCGATCGCGCCATCGATTTTCACGAATTGGGTTTGTCCATCCGCAAGGCGACGCTGGGAGAGCGGGATGCCGCCGTGGCGGAAAGTTACAATGCGACGGCCGGAGATTACTGGTTCAAAGGCGACTATGATAAAGCGCTCGACTATTGCCATAACGCTTTGGCCATTTGGCGCAACACGGTTGGCGAGCAGCATCCTAAAACCGCGAATACCTACGGCAACCTCGCCATTCTTTATGCCACCAAAGGCGATCATGTGCAGGCGTTGGAATTTTTTAATAAAGAGCTTGCCATTCGTTTGGCTATTTTAGGCGAACAGCATCCTCGTGTGGCCAACACGTATGGAAACATCGGACTCACGCACGAACTGCTTGAGGAGTATGACGAAGCGCTGGTTTACGTCGAAAAAGCCATCGCGGGCATGACGGCGCGCATGGGGGAAAAGCATCCTTTGCTGGCGAACAATTATAACAATAAGGGAAAAATTCTTCACCGCCTCGGCCATGACGATCAAGCGATTGCGGCGCACAACCAGGCCTTAGCGATTCTGTTGCCGACGGTCGGTGAAAAACATCCTTTCGTGGCTCAGGCTTATAACCATCTCGGCGAAGCGCATATCGGCAAACGGGACTATGCAGCAGCGCTCACGTCATTCGATAAATCGGCGTCCGTCATGCAAGCTTTGTATGGCAAGCATCATCCCGAGCTGGCGCAAGTCTACAACAACATGGGAAAGATGCGCCTCGAGCTGCGCCAGTATGATTTGGCGCTGCAAAATTTTCAGCACGCGATCAGCGCGAATATTCCGACCTTGCTCGATGACGATCTCTATGCCGACCCGCCTTTGATCAAAGTGCTTTCGGAGAATGATTTGTTGCTATCGCTAGATGGCAAAGCGCAGGCTTTTGCCGAACGCCACGCGCATCAGTCACAAGATGGGCCCGATCTCAAAGCCGGTGTGGCGGCCTACCAGCATGCCTCACGCTTGATCGACAAAATGCGCAGCGGCTATAAAGCGGAAGGCTCCAAATTATTTTTGTCGCAGAACGCGCAGGATATTTATGACAAGGCGATTCAAAGCACGCGACGCCTGCGCGATCCGGTCGAGCAGGAAACCGCGTTCTCGTTCGCTGAGAAGAGTAAAGCCGGCATCATTCTCGAAGCGCTCACCGAGGCGGAGGCCAAGCAGTATGCCGGCATTCCCGACAGCTTGCTGGCGAAAGAGCATCAACTGCGCATCGATCTGGCTTTCTATGATCGCAACTTAACCGAGGCGCACATGAATCCCAAAAGCGCGGATAGCGCCAAAACGGCGCAATGGCGCGACAAGGAGTTTCAGCTCAAGCAAGATTATGAGGCGCTGCTGGAGCGCTTCGAACGCGAATATCCTGATTATTACAATCTCAAATATCGCCTCAACACCGTCACCGTGGCACAGGTGAGGAGTGAGATTTTGAGCGAGAATACGGCGCTGGTGGAATATTTCACCGGCAAAGATTCGCTGTTCATTTTCACGATCACCGCGAACACCTTTGCCGTGACTGCCGCGGCCAAAGACACTGCGTTTGAAAGGGCCATTCATGAATTGCGCCAGGGCATCGTTGAGCAGAATTTCGGCAAATACACACAACCTGCTCATCAGCTTTATCAAACCCTGCTCGCGCCGGTGGCGGACAAGCTTGCCGCGACGAACTTGATCATCATTCCCGACGCGGCTCTCAGCAGGGTTCCGTTTGAAGCGTTGTTGGCGCATCCGGTTGCGGCTGCAGGCGGCTTGAAAGATTTTGCCAACCTGCCGTTTGTTTTGAAGGATCACGCCGTGAGCTATGCCTATTCGGCAACGCTATTGCAGCAAACGCTCAAAAGAAAGAAGGCGGCTACCAGCCGCGATTATCTCGCCTTTGCGCCGGTGTTTGCGGAGGGTCTGCCGGCGGGCACGCGCGGCGGCGATTTCTTCAAAGAAAATTTCGCGCTTGACTCCTCTAAAACTGCCAGTGCCACTGCCACTGCTACTTCAACTGCCGCTGCTTCTGCTACTCGCATCCGCGGCTATTTGCCCGCTTCAAAAACGGAAGTCACGAATGTGTTTGGCGAGTTTAACGCGCGCTATAATTTTTTTGAACGCTGGCTCGGTAAGAAATCGCAGATCTATTTGGAACGCGAAGCCAAAGAAGAAAAACTCAAGTTGCGCGATTTGAGTGCCTATCGTTTTCTGCACTTTGCCACGCACGGCCTCGTCAATGAGAAAAACCCCAAGCTCTCCGGCTTGGTTTTAACGCGGGAAGATTCCACTTCCAAAGAAGACGGCATTTTGCACTTGGGCGAGATTTACAATTTGAATCTGAACGCCGATCTCGTGGTGTTGAGCGCCTGCGAAACCGGACTCGGACAAGTCGCCAAAGGCGAAGGCATCATCGGCTTGACGCGCGGTTTTCTTTATGCCGGCGCCTCGAATCTGCTGGTCTCCTTGTGGCAGGTGAGCGATGTGACGACCGCGGATTTGATGGTGGATTTTTATGACAAGATGCTGGGCGGGATGAGCAAGCCCGAAGCGCTGCGCGAGGCGAAATTGCAAATGATCCGCCGCCATCCCGAATATGCCAAACCATATTACTGGGCGCCGTTTATTCTGGTGGGGAGGTGAACTCCATGTTTTCAAGCTTGCAAATCTCCGGCGCGTTTTGTATATTTGAGAGGCGCTGCCAGGTGCAACCCAAGAGGCTCCTATGCAATTCGCCGATCCGCGAACCGATTTCGCCTTCAAAAAAATCTTTGGCAATGAAAACGCCAAAGACGTGTTGATTAGTTTTCTCAACGCCGTTTTGGGTCTCGACCAAGCCCATGCGATTGTCGAGGTCGTCATTTTGAATCCCTACCAGGCGCCCAAAACCAAATTTATGCACAAGAGCTACGTCGACGTCAAGTGCGTCGATGTTCGCGGCGTCAGTTTCATCGTCGAGATGCAAGTGGCTTACGTCGCCGGCTTTGTGAAACGCGTCATTTACAACGCCAGCAAGACGTACGGCAATCAATTGTTGGTGGGCGAGGCTTATCCGAAGCTCAATCAGGTTATTTCGATCAATATCCTCGATTTCATTCTGTTTGATGATTTCAAACATTATCTTTCCTGCCATCAAATCAAAGAGCAAATCACCGGCAATTGTTATTTGGATGAGATTCGTTACTACTTCATCGAGCTGCCGAAGTTTGCCAAAACCGAAGAGGCGTTGGAAACGGTGATTGAAAAATGGGTCTATTTTATCAAGCACACCGGCCATCTCGATCACGTGCCGGCCAAGTTGGATGCGCCGGCGTTTCGCAAGGCTTTTGAGCTGGCCAATCGCGCCAACATGACGCCGATGGAATTGGAGAACTACGAAGGCAGTATCATCGCCATGTTGGACGAGCGCGGTCGAATCACCGGCGCGTTCGAACAGGGCGAGAAAAAGGGCGAGAAAAAGGGAGAGAAAAACAAAGCACGGAAAATTGCCCGTTCCATGCAACGCAAAAAGATGGAAAGCGCGTTGACCGCCGAGTTAACCGGACTCACTATAAAAGAAATCAAGGAACTGCAATAGCCTGCTTTGAGCTATTTCGTTGCCCGCCTGCAGCCATTATCTCCAGAGAGCAAATCGCGCAATTTGTCGGTCCGCGCAGGGAGCGCGTTTTGTGAAAATAAAATTGCGCCGACGGGTCGTGGTCAGCTTAAATAAAAGCCCCCTAAAACGCCACGAGTCCCGATTGGGTCGGGACTCGTCAAAGCATTCGTCACGGACAGGCGCGGTTAATATCCGTTGCCACCGCCACCACCTTGACCGCCGGCCTTCACGTTCGTTTTCACCTTCATGACTTGCTCCTTTGAGACTTGGGGTTAACAGCTTTGCGGTTGATTGGGTTTGACTTCTTTGCTTTCAGCTTCCACTCTATTGATGCAGCTTGTAGCGAAATTCCATAAAACTTTTTTGAGCAAATTTTGAGTTGCGGTCAGACTCCGTAGGAGTCAAATGTTTATAGCCCAGCCGTAAACCAAAGATTGAAAACTCCGTAGGAGTGGCATGTTTACGGGGTTCAATAATCGCGACGGCCCTTCGCGCCACATTTCACTCCTTCGGAGTTCAAAGCTAACACAAAAATCCACAGCTATAAACATGGCATCCCTACGGGATTGGATAGAAAGTGAGCGCGTTTGTGAAGATAAAATTGAGAGGAGAGGTCGTGGTCAGCTCAAAAGAAAGGGTCCAAAACGCGACGAGTCCCGATTGGGTCGAGACTCGTCAAAGCATTCGTCAGACACAGGCGTGGTTAAAATCCTGAGCCACCGCCGCCACCTGCGCCAGGTCCGGCCTTCACGTTCGTTTTCACCTTCATGACTTGCTCCTTTGAGACTTGGGGTTAACAGCTTTGCGGTTGATTGGGTTTGACTTCTTTGCTTTCAGCTTCCACTCTATTGATGCAGCTTGTAGCGA
>Ga0247727_10010328_pt1 | contig 16578 bp, 25 predicted proteins | sample WisWelCaveWW1625_FD_202498 | JGI IMG/M metagenome (GOLD analysis project Ga0247727, IMG submission 202498) | Biofilm microbial communities from Wishing Well Cave, Virginia, United States - WW16-25 | ecosystem: Environmental > Aquatic > Deep subsurface > Groundwater > Cave microbial mat | place... | reverse complement strand
GAGGCCGCTCAGCGCTGATGGCTCGATGAGCCCGCCAGCCAAAATGGCGGCGGCAAGGATGAACTCTTCTCCTGAGCTTCAGAAGCGGGCGCGGCACCGGAGGAACCATCGATGAAAAACGGAACATACTTCTTCACCAGCGAGTCAGTCACCGAAGGCCACCCAGACAAGCTCTGTGACCAAGTCTCAGACGCCATCCTTGATGCGTACCTCGCGCAGGATCCCGCGAGCCGAGTCGCGGTCGAGTGTTTAGCGACGACGGGAACGCTGATGATCGCTGGTGAAGTCACGAGCAAGGGCTCCGTCGATGCGCAGAAAGTCGCGCGCCAAACAGTGCGTGACATCGGCTACACGAACCCCGCATACGGCTTCGATGCAGATGATGTTGGTGTGCTGCTCGCCATACACGAGCAATCGCCAGACATCGCTAGGGGTGTGATGAAAGACGAACCGGGCGCAGGCGACCAAGGATCAATGTTCGGCTACGCCTGCGACGAGACACCTGAACTGATGCCGCTGCCCATCCTGCTCGCACACAAACTGACGAAAAGATTGTCAGACTGCAGACGACAGAAAACCCTACCGTACCTCAGGCCGGATGGGAAGAGCCAAGTCACCGTCGAGTATCGCGACGGGAAAGCCCGCCGTGCGCACGCAGTCGTGCTCGCAGCACAACACGATGACGGTATTGCATCTGAACGGATCAAGCAGGATCTCATCACCCACGTCATCAAACCGGTCCTCGGAACCCTGCTGGACGACAAGACCCAACTCCACATCAACGCCACCGGACGCTTCGTCATCGGCGGACCCGAAGGCGACACCGGTCTCACGGGAAGGAAAATCATAGCTGACACCTATGGCGGAATGGGCAGGCACGGCGGCGGCGCATTTTCCGGAAAAGATCCCTCGAAAGTGGACCGTTCTGCCGCGTATATGGCGCGCTACATCGCCAAGAACGTGGTCGCGAGCGGCGTCGCGAAACGATGCGAAGTACAGTTGAGCTACGCCATCGGCGTCGCCAAACCGATGGCTGTTTTTGTGGACTGCTTCGGCACGAACACGCTGCCAGAAGAAGATATCGCACGACGCATCGAACAGCATTTCCCATTGACTCCACGAGGAATCATCGAACACTTGAAGTTGAGGCGACCTATCTATCGGAAGACAGCGGCATACGGTCATTTTGGAAGAACCGACCCCGACTTCACATGGGAACGGACGGATAAGAAAGACGTCTTCGCGGACGGGAATAACTGAGTCTTCACGTCGCAACAACGTAGAACCGTCTTTTTATCCCACGATAAAGTCACCGTTCGCTGTAGCTCCATTGACGATGGACGCCTTGGCGAGAAGCGAAACTGCATCTGAGCGTGACCTGTTCAGTCGTACGTAGCCGTTGGCCATCTGGATTTGGGATTCTGCGACTGACAACTACAGAACGAACTACGACGGACGAGGCACGTACGACGGACTGCGGTCCTTGGTACGACGGATTGATATCCGTGGACTTTGGCTCGAGTTTCTCGCCAAAGGGACGAACGACGAGTTTCTATCGCGGGTATAAACGGACTCTCCTACGACAGGTTCCGACTATCCTCAATCGCCACACGGCCGACCGATTCCCGCTCAACGCGTTCTCCACAACGACACCGCCAACACACCCGTCACGACCACCGCGACCCAGCTTAACCACATCGGCACGACCGTGTACCCGACGACGAATGGATACTGATACCACAACCGCCACGCGTGCGCGACGAACGCGAACGCGAATATAAGCGCTGCCGCGTAATGCACCCATTGATGTGTCTCTTTTTTCGCCATTTGATTCACCTCTTTTTATCGCGCGCTCAACACCAGCCAGATGGCTAATGCCAACGCGATGCCTGCTTCCAACACGCTCAACCACACAGGATAAGAGAACGCGCCGACAAGCAACCGCGTCCCCGAAAACACGCGCCAGATGTGGAAGAACACGATGACGAGAAACGCAGCGGCAGATACGTAGTTGACGAAAGATGCCATCAACCCTTCACGACAGGAATGGATCTTGCCCGCGCCAGATCAGTCTCTTGCAGATTGTAACAGTCGGTATACGTGTTGTACGAGTCTTGCCAGCCACCTTCCTCGACCTTCAGGAACAACAAGAGGGAATCGTACTTTTCCTCCTGCACAGGTTTCAAGTCTGGCGGCATCGGGACTTCAACCGGCCGTGGCTTGTACAAAACATACCTATCGATCAACAAGTTGACCGTCTTCGACCCGTAGCCGAGCTCCACGTAATTCACAGCGACCGTCCTGCTATCCAACTCCGACGCGGCCTCTGCCTGCCACCGCACCCCGACATTCGTGCCGCGCCGCGACGCGGAGTCATACAAACACGCCGTCGGGAAAGGAAGCACCTTCTGCCTCGGAATGAACCCGTTCGTCAACGTGACGCTGTGCACCTTCATAGCTGGGCCGGGAGCGTAAGGCGTGCCATCCTCCTGCACAGACAGCACATCCTGCGATCTCACCGACTCAACGAACGATTCCGACCTGGAAAACCCGATGTCCGTCGCACTAGCGAACGCGATGATGACCAACGCGGCCAAGCACGCGAGCGCCGCCCAGATGTCCCTGCTCATTCCCGCTTCCCCCGGAACAACTTATACCCGATGAAGATCATCAACGCCGCGCTCAACGCGAGCAACGACGTGATCGCGTTCTTCCCAAGCAGATACGCATCGATCCAATACAACACGAACATCACGTACGTGAACACGCTCAAGATGAAAAACAACCTCGACAACCTCTTGCTCACCAGATAAACCACCAGCAACACGATGAGCGTGATGATGAACAACGGCCAAAACACGTATTGCACCCACATCAGGCACCACGCTCCCGCAACGCGCTCCCAACGAACCAGAAGAACAACGTGAGCAATGCGAGCGCGACAAGCTTCAACGAACGCGCCAAGTCAAACAAGTGCTCCCACGTGAAATACACCACGGCGGCCACGGCGAACAACCCGCCGACGATGTAAAAGAGATACTCGGTACGCATCGGACGAGGGAGATAGGCAGCTGGTATTTAAGAGTTAAGATTATGCATACGAAGCCAGCCACCCCACCCAAACGACAGCAACATTTATATATCTTTACAAGCCGTGTAACGGTTATGATGAAAAAGGCGACGATGATCACACTGACGCTCGCTGCAGCGCTCCTGCTCACCGCCTGCACCAGCCAACCAGAAAACATACTCGACATCAGCCTCCAAGGACATCAAAACCTCGCGATGCACATCCACCCACATCTCACAATCGAGATCGACGGCGAGAACATCACCATCCCTGAAGACATCGGCGTCAAGCCCGGCAAGCTCCGCGTCATCCACACCCACGACGAACCCGGCATCCTCCACGTGGAATCGCCGCGGCCCTACACGTTCATCCTCTCAGATTTCTTCACCATCTGGGGGAAAACGTTCAACCAGACCTGCATCCTCGACCGATGTCTGGACGACGAACACACGCTCACCGTCACCGTCAATGGAGAACGCGACGACCGATACGGCGACATCATCCTGCGCGACAAGGACGACATCAGGATCGTGTACGCTAAAATATGATGTGCGTGGTGGCTGGGCGACCTTTGTTCCTCACTTCCCACCCAAGCGCGCGTCCAAATCACTCTGACCCTCAAGATAGTCCAGCACGCCCATCGGCGTGTCCACCGTGGCATCCGGAGCGAGCTTCTTACGGACGCCCTGCGCATCCTCATAATACGCATCCTTCAATTCCGTAGAAACCCGCTCGAACGTATCCAACCCATACGCCACCAAGACGACGTGCCCGATACCAGCACGACGAGCGGCCAACACATCCGGCACGCGATCACCAACCATCGCGACACGGCTCGGATCACGGCAACGACGCAACACCACACCCAACAAACCCTCCTTCCCCGACGAAGAGCCCTGCTGTCGGAACATATACACGTTGAAGTATTTCGACAACCCCAATGCATCCAACCGCGGCATCACCCACTCCTGAGGCAAGTTCGTAACGACACCCTGCACGACACCCAACCCGTCCAAGCGAGCGAGCACGCGCTCAACACCCTGCACACACGTCACCTGTTCACCCATCATACGCAGCTCATAGATATGCAATGCTTCCTCAACAGACCGCTGCTCAGACACGGGACCGTTCTGCCGAGCCACCAACGCCGCCATCATCAACTGTACACCACGCTGCGCCCGATTCCGATAATTCTCGGCATCAAGGAACGGAGGCGCGATCCGCAAGAACTCACATACCTCCACCGCGGCAAGATAGGAAGGCGTCACCGCGTCCAGCACCGGACCGAACGCATCCCACAACACGAGATCGAGACCACCCGCCATGCGCGGAGCGAGGCAGATGACGGCTTAAAAGTCTGCGGAGCCTGCGACCTCGGCCGGCGCTTCAGAACCTAATGCCAGCAACACCAGACGCAACGAAAAACGAAGCTCTTCGGCGCAAAGCTTAAATATAAGTCATATCATTATATCGCATATGACGACCACAATCGCGGTGAAGGAAGACACAATGGAACTCCTGCGCTACGCCAAAGAGGATGCGCAAGCAGAGACATACGATGAATTGATCCAGAAACTCGTCCTCCACTCGAAAAGACCACAGAAATCATTATTCGGAAAATACCCAACGATGGCTACCTTCAAGAGGGATAAAAATGATCGTGTTGCTCGATACTTGCGCGTGGATTGAGTACTTCAAAGGCACCGCGATAGGCAAGAACGCCCAGAAGATCATTGAGGGCCCCGATCGGATCATCGTCAGCACCATCGTCGTCACCGAGCTATACAGATTCTCCCTCGCCAACTACACATCGGACGAAGCCGAACAACAGCTTAGCTTTCTTCTCGAACGAAGTTTCGGAGTCGACGTCAGCACACCCATCGCCACCGCCGCGGCAGCGATCCAAAACGCGAAAAGACTCGGACTCGCGGACAGCATCATCCTCGCCACGACACACGAACAGGACGCCCATCTTATCACGTGCGACAACGATTTCCGGGGAGAACCGAACGTGACCGTGCTCGATTAGATATTAATATTCCATATTAAAACAAATAGTTTGCAAAACTTTTATATACTCGAGCATCGATACCACAACCACCAAAAGAGGTGGTATTCAATGGCAAAAGACATATGCAAATGTGGACCGGCCAACTTCATCTGGCTCGTCATCTCGGCAGCGGTACTCGCAGTCGGCGTCATGCTGTTCATCGGCGGCGTCCAACAGCAATGGACCGGCGGACCCAGCCTGATGGCGGGGCTCTGGATCGGCGGTGGTATCCTCGTGATATGCATCGGCAAGGTCTTCAAGATGAAGGCCAGCAGCGGCTGCCCCGCACACAGCTGCCACTAAAGGTACGCGTTTGTTTTTTTTCTTTTTTCCCGTTCTCTATTGGCTCCTTCTCTATATGGGTCTCTTCCACCCCCGGAAATCAGAGGTCCACAACCTTCTTAAGTCATTAGGACGATGACCGCTCATGGCTAATACGGGAACATCAGGCATCATAAAACCCCAAAAATACACCGGCACCATCTCTAAGATCGTCCAAGCATCCCCACACGTCAACATCTTCACGATCACACTCGACCGGCCCGGATTCACGTTTATCCCCGGACAGAACGTCGTGCTCTCGCTCCGCGGCCTCGTGAACGAACAAGGCGCGCCCATCAAACGCGTCTACTCCATCGCCAGCGCGCCAGGTGAAACACTCGAACTTTGCGTCGCCATCCTCCCAAACGGCGCCTTGTCCTCGAAACTCGACACCCTGCAGACAAGCGACACGCTCAACGTCGAAGGACCCTTCGGCGTGTACAAGATGAAGGAACCTGGAGCGATGGTGAACTTGGTAGCTGGCGGGACAGGCATCGCGCCTATGATATCGATGATAAGGCATATCCGGAAGCACCATTCCACGACGCGTGTCTCCCTCTACTTCGGTTTTCGGAACGTGGACGACTTCCTCTATAGGGAAGAATTGGAACGATATGCGCGAGAAACACCTAATACTTTCAAACTCATCACGACCGCCAGCGGAAAAGAGGAACGCTGGCCGATGAAAGGACGAATCACGGACGCGCTCAAGGAGCACGTCGTAATCGCCGATACTTACCTCTGCGGACCGCACGAACTCGTGCTCGACACGCGGAAAATACTCACAGAGAAAGGATTCTCGACGGATAAAGTCATTTACGAAGAATGGTAGACGACGTGGAATCGACTCAACATAGAACGTCCTTTTATCAACTCCAAAAACGCCGTTCGCTGCTGCGCGAATTGACAAGAACGCTTTGGCGCGAAACGAAACTACTGCGGAGCGTGACCTGTTCAGTTCGTCGAGACGTTAGCCGAGAACGGAACCATTAACCTGTAGCCGTTAGCCACGGAAAGACGACGGAACGGTACGGAACGACGACGTATTATTAGGAGTGGGCATAAATCAACTATCCTACGACATATGCTTGACTTTTCTACGCTGACTCCCAAAGAAATAACCCGCTGACATAGTGACGATCGACAACACAACGTCCACGAAACCGATCCAGAACGCGTTTGATGAGAAGTACGAGTACGGATAATAACTCAACATCACGCTGCTTTCTGGGAATTGCCAGTTACCTTGCGGAAAGAACACGCCGTGGAACGCATCGAAAAAGACGTCGAACGGCACAATCGCGAACACGAAGAGCAACGCCAACGACACGCACCCACCCCAAATGAGAGCGAGCGGAAGATCGTGACGAAGATACCAACCAAAACCAGCCATCGCCACCAACAACCCCAACAAGACAAACTCCAACAACGTGAGGACCGCCTCGACATCATACAAGTGGCTGTTCTCCAACTGCGTGAACACGGCGACGTCCTCATACCTTCCTCCGACGAGCGACTCGTATACCGCAACCGCTTCCACGGGATGCTCGCTGCTGGACGACAACAACGCCGACTGGAAAACGCCGACTTTCACGACGAAGGCTGCAGAGAACAGCATCAAGACGAAAGGCAACAAGAAAACAAATAGCCAGAAATCAACACGCCGACTGTAAGAGACGCTCCGCATTCATACCGAGGGGGTCTCTATCGCCAACCCCCTCTCGACCCCCGCGACATTATAGTTCCTCTTGCGCCGGCGGCTGTCCATGATGATGGTTCCTCTTCTTCGACTTCCAAACCAACGTCGACGCGAGCAGGACGAGCCCCAACACGAACGCCACCAACCAACCCGTGCGCGAAGGTGACGCGACCGGAACGCTGGGCACCACAGGCTTCACCAGTTGTTCAACCGGCGTTTCGACAGGCGGCACGGCCACGGACGGCTCCACCAGCTCCTCGGCAACCGTCCGCCGCGACACCACCGTCGCCGTCTGATCCAACTGCTCCTTGCTCGCTTCCTTGTCGAGCGTGTAATTGAACGACAACTTATTCTTGATCTTCACACGCCCCACATACATCACGAAATCAGGATCATCATTCACTATGCGGACAGGCGGCACCGAGGTGTCAACCTCCACCATAGACAACGCCAACCCCTTCGGCACGTGCTCGATGACCTCCAACTCGACATCAGCGTTCGCGATGACGTCCACGAACACAGTCGTCCTTCCCTCCCCAACGCGAGCGGAACGCAATATGGACACCAACGAAGAAGCCGCGTTGTGATCCGCACGCGACACCTTCACCGCCTGCAACAATTCATCCGACACCGCATTCGCGATCAACACAGGCGGCATTTCAGGGACGGCATCTACCACGTCCTCCACCACCTTATCCTGCCCGTTATTCACGAACACGTTGCCAAACTCAGCGAAATATTTCGTGCGCACCGCCTTCAACCCCACACTGCTATTCGCCAACGTGTTCCCGAACAATTTCGCGACATCAGCATCCTCCAACCTGATCGCTTCGTCGTAATTAGCGAACGTGCACGCCTTCGCCGTCACGATCTCACCAGACATCGTCAACCCAACGCCACTGCCCGTGCCGACGAACACCGCCTTATTGCAGTCGAGATTCGCGTGAGCACCGACAATCTTGAAACCCGACGGGAACTCATACACGCCTGCACAGAGCAATGTGTCGTTCGTCAACGTCATCCCATCCGTCGGCGTGGTGCAGTCTCTGGCGAGCGCAGGACCCATCAAGACCAACACGACCACCACGAACACCCAACACCGCTCACTTCCTCCGCGCATACACATACACCCCCACCAACAACGCAAGCACGATGCTGACTACGATCAATCCATCGCGCGTGATCGCGAACTGCTCTATTTCTATCTCAGTCTCCAACGCGAAAACGACAATCATCAACACAGGAACCGAGAGCAAAAGCGTCTTCCACCACGACAACGGCTTCCTCTGCACACGCAACTGCCGCACATCACGCTTCAAAGACTTCAACTCCCGCTCCTGCTCAAGCTCACGATAACGCAAGTAATCAACATCCTGACTGATACGTGAACGGACCATACCCCTCGATCTTCTGCGCGCCGTCTGGTTATTTAAATGCTTCGCAACCAGCCATCCAACCGACACAACCGCACCTTTTTATCTCCCTTCTATGGTGAGCTGCCATATGGTCGACTACACCTTCCGCACGCTCGGTGATCAGCGCGATTTGAAACGGTTGAGAGGATTCCTCCACCGTCAGGGCTTGTGGTATCCCGACTACGAACGCTGGATCGAGAACGTCTGCATCCCCGACCTCGAACGCGGCTACAAATCAGCCGTCGTGGCGTACAGCAACGGCGTCGTCATCGGCGACTGCGTCTGGCAACCCCACAAGGAACTGCCGCGGACCGGAGAACTCAAGAATCTCCGCGTGCTCGAACCACACCGCAACCGCGACATCGGCCATTTCCTGCTCAGGCAAGCGGAAGAGGAGATGCGCGGCGCGTTCGATATCATCATCGGAGACACGGATAGCGAAAGCGGCGCAGTCATCAACCTCCTCCGCGTCAGCGGCTATCGCGAGCTTCACCGCACACCACTGTACACCAACCATCGCATCGATGTCGTGTTCACGAAAGATTTAACAAAGCGACGCGCTGCCTGAATTGAATGCAGCATATCGCATTCCTCGCAAAGAAAAAGAAGCTGTTGGCGAAGATCCTCTCCGGCGAGAAGACCATCGAATCACGATGGTATGTGAACAAGAAAACGCCGTATGGAACGGTGAAGGCAGGAGACACGCTGTGGTTCAAAGAGACAGGCGATCCAGTCACGGCTCGAGCGACCGTCGAGAAAGCGTTGTTCTTCGATCTCAGGCAAACCTCTGCCATCAGCATACTCAAAGAGCACGGCACGGGCATCTGCGCACCCATCAAATGGGCATCTGCGGTGGCTGACAAACGCTACTGCACGCTCGTGTTCTTGACCGACGTGCAACGCGTCGAGCCCTTCAAAATCGACAAAACCGGCTACGGCAACATGGCCGCGTGGATAACGGTCGAAGACATCAACCGCATCAAGCGCTCTTCACGATGACCGCCGGCACCACCGATGCGGCCTTTCGGTTCCATGCACGGCACCTGCCTCGCCAGCTTCATAAAATATCGCGTGCCCAAATCTTTATATATCGACGATGGGAAAACGAACACATGACCACCTTCCGCTACCTCGAAGGCATCACCGAAGCGGATTACGCGTTCGAAGCATCCGGGAAAGACTTATCGGAGATGTTCACCAACGCCGCGCTCGCAACCGAAGGATTGATGGCAGACTTGAAGACAATCAAACCCATCAAGAAGAAAACCTTAGGCCTCACCAACGAGGATGTGGGGAAACTCCTGCACGAATTCCTCGAAGAGCTCGTCTTCCTCAAAGACGCAGAGACACTGCTGTTCTCCAAGTTCAAACTCGACGTCAAGAAAGAGAAAGTCTACATGCTCAGCGCCGAACTACTAGGCGACAACATCGACGCGACCAAGCAACACCTCGGCATCGACGTGAAAGCGATCACGCTGCACGAGTTCAAAGTAGAACAATTGAAAGACAAATCATGGCGTTGCCAAGTGGTGGTGGATGTATGAGCGAGGGCGCTGGGACGTTGGGATTTAGGTGGCTCTTATGACTGACCTCAAAAAACTCAAACGCATCAGCGAAGTGCTGTGGGAGATGCCACAAGAAGGAGACATGCACGTCCCTGCGCGCTTCTACGGCACCGACAAGATAATGCGCGATATGGACGACCAAGTCTTCAAGCAGATCGCCAACGTGGCTTGCCTGCCCGGCATCCAAACTGCCGCGTTATGCATGCCCGACGCGCATTCCGGCTACGGGTTCCCCATCGGCGGCGTCGCCGCATTCGATCCTGAAGAAGGCGGCATCATCTCGCCAGGAGGGATCGGATTCGACATAAATTGCGGCATGCGACTCTTGAAGACCAACCTCACCATCAAAGAGGTCCAGCCCAAGATCAAAGAACTCGTGCACCAACTGTTCCTCAACGTCCCCGCCGGCGTCGGCGGCGAAGGAAACGTCGCGTTGACACGCGAACAATTACGCCAAGTCTCCGAACAAGGCGCAGGCTGGTGCGTCAAGAACGGGTACGGCTGGAAACAAGACCTCGAACGACTCGAAGAATACGGCTGCCTCAAAGACGCGGACGCATCGAAGATCAGCGACCGCGCCATCAAACGGGGGATCAACCAACTGGGGACGCTTGGATCCGGGAATCATTACCTCGAAGTCCAATTCGCCAGCCCGAAGAACATCTTCGACGAGAAGATCGCCAAACACTTCGGCATCACGCACCCCGACCAGATCCTCGTGATGGTGCACTGCGGCTCACGCGGCTACGGCCACCAGATATGCTCTGATTTCCTCAAGGACTTCGAAGGCGTGATGGCGAAATACAAAATCCACGTCCGGGACCGAGAACTGGCTTGCGCACCGTTCAACAGCCCCGAAGGCCAAGCGTACCACAACGCGATGCGATGCGCAGCCAACTTCGCCTTCGCCAACCGACAAGTCATCATCCACAACGTGCGTTCGGCTTTCGAAAAAGTGTTCAGCAAAGATGCGGAATCACTTGGTTTGGACATCATCTACGACGTCGCGCACAACATCGCCAAACTCGAGAAATACAAAGTCGACGGCAAGAAAAAAGACCTCGTCGTGCACCGGAAAGGCGCCACACGATCATTCGGACCCGGCAATCCGGCACTGGCGAAGTTCTACCAGGAGACGGGCCAGCCCGTGATTGTCGGCGGCTCGATGGAAACCGGCAGCTATCTACTTGTCGGCACGAAAAAAGCCGAAGAAGAGACATTCGGCAGCACAATGCACGGTTCTGGCCGCACGATGTCACGCACGCAAGCGAAACAAATGGTCAAAGGGGACCAACTGCAGAAAGACATGGCGAAAAAAGGCATCTATGTCGAAGCGACGTCTTTTTCTGGTTTAGCTGAAGAAGCCGGCTTCGCATACAAAGACATCAACGAAGTCATCCGCACGATGGAAATAGCGGGAATATCGAAACCGGTGGTGCAATTGAAACCGATAGGGAATGTCAAGGGATAATCAAGCCAAACTATTGAACGCCAACTACACGCCATTAATCCCTCTTCGCGTAATTACCGACCACAATAAACAAGCCGTCCTCCGTCAAGGTTGTCCGCACCTGCCCGTCTTCAGCCAGCATCTTGAACACATCACCATACGCAGACTCGCCAGCCAACTTATCCAACGGCCTCGACTGGAAATATGCCCACAACCGCTCTGCCGATACGCTGCCGCACGACTCATTGAAAGCGGCCACAAACCAACCCGCCACACGCATCGTCAACGCAGGCGCATACAAATGCTTCACAATCGGATGCTGAAGCTGGTGCAGCCCCAAATCAGATAACGGATGCATCTCCGCGCACAATTCATCCAAGTCCATAGTGACGGGAAAAAGCACGCCGTTTAAAAAGCGAATGCAGAATGATCTGCGCCTCAGGACGGGACTCACTGCAAGCTATTGAACGCCCGCGACACGACTTCCGACAATGCGGGATGGATGTGGATCGCCTGCGTGATGGCTGACACGCCGAGACCTGCGCGCATGATCGGAATCACTTCGTGGATGAGGACGCTGGCATCCGCACCGATGATGTGGCAACCGAGGATTTTTCTCGTTTTCGGGTCCACGAGCACCTTGACGAACCCATCATGTTCTTCAATAGTGAATCCCATGGCGGAGTCGTCGTATTTGTAGATTGATTTGATGTATGCAACTCCTTTCGCTTGCAATTCCTGCTCGGTCGCGCCCACGCCCGCCATCTGCGGGGAGGTGAAGACGGCGTGAGGCATCGCAGCATAATCAATCTCCTGCTTCTGTTTCGGATTGAACGCGTTATGCCCCGCGTACGCCGCTTCCAGATTCGCGCTATGCTTGAAGAAGAATTTGCCCGCGATGTCGCCTATCGCCCAGATGCCGGGAACGTTCGTCTCCAGATACTCATTGATGTTCACGTAACCGCCTTTCTCGGTTATCTTGATGCCGGTTTTCGCCACGTCGAGCTTGTCGGCATTCGAGACGCGACCGGTGGCGACGAGAAGCTGTTCGCCCGACACGGTCTTGCGTTTTCCTCCGACCTTGCAGTCAATGGTGATGCCGTTCTTCGTTTTTGAGACGCTGACGATCTCCGTGTTCAGCAGCACGTCGTGCTTTTTCTTGAACACATCAGTGAACCGCTTCGAGATATCGATGTCCTCATTCGTCAGCAAGACGTCAGAACGCTGCAAGATGGTGACTTTTGTGCCGAGCGCGCCGAAGAAATGAGCAAGCTCACAACTGATGTAGCCACCGCCGATGATGATGAGCGATTTCGGCTGTCTGGAAAGGAATAGCGCTTGGTCGGAGGTGAGATATGGAACCTTCTCCAGACCCGGGATCGGCGGGATGCTCGGCCGCGTCCCAGCGCAGATGAATATCTTGTCAGCGGTGATGATGTCGTTGCCGACCTGCAGTTGTTTATGCCCGATGAACTTGGCGTATGCCTTGTAGACCGTGATGTTGCGGTCCGCGCGGTTGCCCGCCTCGATGCCTTTGGCGTCTTCGTTGACCGTCTTCGTGACGCGCGAGACTATCCGCTTCCAATCGACGGTGTAACCCTTCGAGCTGATGCCGAAAAGGTGAGCGCGATCGATGTTCTCCGCGACATCCGCGCTGTGGATCAACATCTTGCTCGGAATACAGCCGCGGTTGAGGCACGTGCCACCGAAAGGACCCGGCTCGATGACGGCAGTCTTCAATCCTAATTCTGCTGCTTGCGAAGAGATCTCCAGACCAGAGCCGCCACCGATGACTATAACATCGAACTTCCGCACCTCTTTTGGCATGGACGTGTCACGTGCAGGTCTGTTTTTAATTGTTTTGATGAAGAAGACAAAACTTTATAACACAACGGAACTGGGCAGTTCATTGAGGTGTCCACCATGCACACATTGCCGAAATTACCTTACGCCTACGACGCGCTCGAACCGCACATCGACGCGCGCACGATGGAGATCCACCACGCCAAACACCACCAGACGTATGTCGATAAATTGAACGAAGCCATCGCGAAAAATCCCGAGCTCGCGTCCTGGACCGTAGAGAAACTTTTGAAGGAGATCAAGGGCGTACCTGACGACATCCGCCAAGCCGTCATCAACCACGGCGGCGGCCACCACAACCATTCACTGTTCTGGGAACTGATGGCGCCGAAATCCGGCGGCAAACCGACCGGAAAAATCGCGGAAGCGGTCGACAAAACGTTCGGCAGCTTCGATGCGTTCAAGGAAGCTTTCACCAAAGCGGCGCTCGGAAGATTCGGTTCGGGCTGGGCGTGGTTGGTTGTGGACAAAGGCAAGCTCGCCATCATCTCGACGGCGAATCAAGACAGCCCATTGATGAACGGACAACACCCCGTGCTCGGGCTCGACGTGTGGGAACACGCATATTACATCAAGCACACATCCAAGCGCGCAGATTACATCACCGCGTGGTGGAACGTCGCGAATTGGAAGAAAGCAGAAGCGCTTTTCACAGCAGCGATGAAGTGACATGCGCACCATCAAAGAGCTCCGATTCGGCACGCCTGGCATCCCTGCCAGCACGCAACCGCGCGACACGATCAACGGCATCAAACGCGTGAAGGCGTTGGGACTCGGCGCGATGGAATTGGAATTCGTCCAAAGCATCAACGTGTCGAAAGAGAAGGCTCCGCTCGTCAGGAAAACCGCCGAGGACAACGACGTCGTGCTCACCTGCCACGGGCAGTTCTGGGTGAACCTGGCATCGCTCGAGGCTGTGAAGATAGCGCAGAGCAGGCAAAGAATGATCGACGCCGCGACGAGGATGGCTGAAGTTGGTGGGTACTCGATTACGTGGCATCTCGCGTTTTACCAAGGACAAGCGAAAGAGAAAGTATATGAAGCTGTCAAGAAGACGACGAAAGAAGTCGTCAAGACGCTGAAGGATGCAGGCCATTCCATCTGGCTCCGGCCTGAGACGACGGGGAAAGCCACACAGTGGGGCGATATCGATGAGTGCCTGAAGCTTTCATCCGAAGTGGAGATGGTGATGCCCTGCGTCGACTTCTCGCATATGCACGCGCGCACAAACGGCAAAGAGAACACGTACGAGGAATTCAGGACGACGCTGTCAAAAGTCGAACGAACGCTCGGCAAGGAAGGACTCCACAACATGCACATCCAGATCGCAGGCATCGCATACGGCGAGAAAGGGGAGAAACACCACCTAAACCTGAAAGATAGTGATCTCAACTACCGTCTGCTGTTGCAGGCCATCAAGGAATTCGACTGCAAGGGTGTGATCATCTCTGAAAGCCCGAATATCGAGGAGGACTCGTTGCTGCTGCAGGAGACGTATCGGTCGCTTTGAAGTTACGCAAGAATTAAATCCCTGATTCCATCTTTCAGCCTTTTATGGAAGAATTCTATTCCGAACGCGTCGGCAAGAAGACACGACGGAAGCTCAAACGACGGGCGCGCGTGTACAAGGCAGGCGGGAAGCATCGCACGCGCGGGACGAGAAAAATCGCAGGATAGATTGTCGCGCCGTCCGAGGCATCGTTTTTCATCAACGATAAAGTCATCGTTTGCTGCTGCAGCAACTGGAACGGACGCATTTGCGCGAAGCGAACAAACGCGAAGCATGACCTGTGCAGTTCGCCGTTACGGACGACGAGGAACGGTGACGGAACGACGAAATTTAAGGAGCAGGTATAAAGGACAGTCCCACGATTGGAGCAGGTCGACCTACGAAAAACCCCCGCTCATTTCTTGACGAACGCCCACGCCACGCACGCCAAGCCGAGCACGACGCCCGCGATGACGTCAGAGAACCAATGCACGTGCAGGTATAATCTCGAGAGCGCGACCAGGACACAAAGCGCCAAGACGACGACGCGATACACACGCCACCGCTTCGGCTTCTTCTCCGTCAACGCCATCCACGCCAACGCCGCGACAACGGCCGCGAACGCCGCGTGACCGCTCGGAAAACCCGAACCGATCGCCGTGTAGAACGCGCCTTCAGGACGCGGATGATGCACAAGCAGCTTCACGACGTGGGCAAACACGACCGATGACGCCACAGCTCCGACCGCACGCCAGCGCTGCGCACGCCAGCACCACAACGCGACCAGCGCAAGAAGAACCAACGACGGCACGTTCACGAGCTGCAAGACACGCAGGAACGCAGCATTTCCTATGGCCGTGGACAAACCATCGACCGGCACGTCAAGCGGAACGAACTCGAAAACTTCCGCTACGAGCAACAACACGAAGATCGCTGACAACCACCACGCGGCACGACGAGCATCCATGATCATTTCAATGACCAGCACTCTTTATATATCCAACGCCCATCATTCCCCCATGCAAAAAGGGGGGCTCGTCGAGTGGCGAGCGTGGGGAAAAGACACGTTCGCCGAGGCTAAAAAGACGAAAAGACCCATCCTGCTCTCCATCTCCGCCACGTGGTGCCACTGGTGCCACACGATGGACCGTCTCACGTACAACGACACAAGCATCGCGCGCATAATCAACGAACGCTTCATCCCCATCCGCGTCGACACCGACAAAAGACCAGACATCAACACGCGCTACAACGCCGGCGGCTGGCCCACAACGCTCGTGCTACGACACGATGCGACGCCCGTGCTCGCAGCCACCTATGTGCCGCCAGAACAGATGACCGTTTTCCTCAACGACGGCATCACGCGCTGGAAAACCAACACGCCACAACGACGCGAACTCACCGAATCAGGCAAACGCTCAATGGCCGCGCAAGGAAAACCGGCTGCATCCGCAGCCCAACTCGCCAAACTGCTCCCTGACACCCTCCACCACATCCAACAAGCATACGACCCAGCAAACGGCGGCTTCGGAACATCACCGAAATTCCCACACGCAGACATCATCGAACTCCTCCAACACGTAAAAGCTGACGACGGCATGGTCACGCACACCCTCCTCAAGATGGCCGCAGGAGAGATCGCTGACCCCATCGAAG
>Ga0247727_10010327_pt1 | contig 16579 bp, 10 predicted proteins | sample WisWelCaveWW1625_FD_202498 | JGI IMG/M metagenome (GOLD analysis project Ga0247727, IMG submission 202498) | Biofilm microbial communities from Wishing Well Cave, Virginia, United States - WW16-25 | ecosystem: Environmental > Aquatic > Deep subsurface > Groundwater > Cave microbial mat | place... | reverse complement strand
TGACGATTGCACTGGAAGCGTTGTCCTTGCAGCCGGAGGCGACAACCGCGAGCAGCGCGACGGCTTGCGAATGGAGCATGGGCGCACGACGCATAGAAGCTCCCCCGGAGCCCTCGGGCACGGGCCCCGATTGAGAGACCTACGCACACAGTAGATGTGACGCCCTCCCGTCGTCGATGTCAAACGACACGGGAATCGAGGCTCAGCCCTGGCTCCACGGCCAGGCGCGGGATCCGCCGCGGTACGCTGGCGCAGAAACGCGCGTACTCCGCGCCGTAAGTGGAGCGCAGCGTCGGCTCCTCGTAGGCCAGGACGAAGAGGTGGAAGGCGAGCCAGATCAGCGCCGCGTATCGCAGGAGCGCGCCGTTTCCGAGGAGGAGCGCCTGGCCGACGATGGTGGAAACGACGGCGCAAATACATCGGATTGCGCACGTACCGATAAAGCCCGGAGACGACCAGGTATCGCGTCGGCAGGATGGGTGCGGGAGTGCCCAGGCCTTGCACGGCAAAGCGACGGAACGAATCGAGGAGGCCGGCGATTCCCGCGGCGAGCAGCAGCACGCCGGCGGCGCGCAGAGGGGGAAGGCCCAGCAACGCGGGCTCCATCCGCCAGCGCGTGAGCCACCAGGGAATCAAAGCTGCGAGCGTTCCCGGTGCCACGACGAGGAAGATCGCCGATCCGGCCAGTGCGGGGACCTTGATCCTCTTCATGGATCGAGCCTACGAGAGCTCTTGCGCGACACCGCTACTTCGGCGTGACCTTTGCCTTCGCTTGCTTCGCCAGCTTCTTTGCCCCGTCCGCGACCTTCCGGCCCGGCGACTTCAGCGGCACATAGCCCGGCTCGCCGGGGATGAGCCGGCGCTTGCAGTTGCCGCGGCTCGCGCACTGGCCGTATTCGTGACCGTAGCCGGCGAACTTGCCCTGGGCATCGGCGAACCACCGCCCCATGAACGCGTCGAGCTTCTGCGGCCAGGCCTTGTCGCCGGCCGCGGCCGCCTTGAACACGAGGAGGAAATCGCGGCTGGCGAGGTACGCGGCGAAGGCGTGCGGCTGCAGATCGTGAAGCCCGAGCGACTTCTTCACCTGGCAGGCGCCGGTGTTGAAGGTCTGATCCGATTTGTGCGGCGAGCCGTCCTTCGCGTCGTACACGTGGTTGTGCTTGAGCGTGCCCGGCTTGGGCTCGGGGACGAGCACGGCCTTCTGGATGCGCAGGTACAGGCCCTTGTCCTTGAAGGCCGCCTCCGAGAGGGGCGCCTTGCCGGCGGTGGGGGTGCGGTAGCCGTGCGCGAACGAGTCCTGCACGGTGTGGAGCGCCGCGCCCAGGAGCGTGTAGCGGGCGTGCGCCTTCTCCTGCGTGGGAGCGACCGTTCCGCCGTCGAGGAGCTCGACCTTCCGGTCGCCCGGGGTCTCGACCGCGCGCTCCAGGAGGTACTTGATGCGCGCCGCCGCGTCGCGGATGAGATCGGGGAGGTCGGACGCGCCGCCGCGCAGGCAGAAGTGGTTGTGGCTCACGCCCGGGCCGCGGTGGACCTCTTCCTTCATGTGGCCGAAGAACCAGTCCTTGCTCACCGTCATGCCGCCCAGGTCGACATAGCGCGCGCCGAACTCGAGGGAGGAGTTGTACTTCGCGTCGATCCCCGCCGACCGGGCCGCCTGGACCGACAGCCACTCGTGGCCGCCGCACGTGAGACCCTTGCTGCGCAGCTCGAAGGCGGCGGCTCCCGTTGCCCAAAAGGCCACACAGGTGGCGGCGATTGTCAGACGGACCCTCATCGCGGTGCTCCCCTTCTCGGTGAATCGTTGCTTCCCACTACCGTTATCACACTCGTTGCGATACAGGTCTGCGCGCCGTTCGGCGCCGGCGGCCGTCAGATACGAGGACTGGTCCCATTGGATAGGGGAGGGGTGTACCCATGAGGAAGGTGCTCTCGATGCTCTCGGCCGCGGTCGTTCTCGCCCTGGCGCCGCAGGCTTTCGCCTCGCAGTGGGTGGCGCGCCACGCGCTCACCTCGGCCCAGTACCAGGCCGAGTGGGACAAGTGGTCCAAGGCCGGCTACCGGCTGACCGACGTCAGCGGCTACGAGGTGCAGGGGCAGGCGCGCTACGCCGCCCTCTGGGAGCAGAAGAGCGGGCCGGCGCAGATCGCCCGCCACGGGCTCAGCTCGGCCCAGTACCAGGCCGAGGTCGACAAGAACGCCAAGGCCGGCTGGAGGCTCGTGCTGGTCAATGGCTACGGCATCGGCAACCACGACTACTACGTGGCCATCTGGGAGAAGGGGGGCGTCCTTCCCTGGGTGGCGCGCCACGGGCTCACCTCGGCGCAGTACCAGGTCGAGTTCGACAAGAACGTGAAGGCCGGCTACCGGCCGGTGCACGTCAGCGGCTACGCCGTCGGCGGCCAGGAACGTTACGCGGCCATCTGGGAGAAGCGGTCCGGCCCGCAATGGCTGGCGCGGCACGGGCTCTCCTCGTCGCAATATCAAGCGGACTTCGACAAGAACGTGAAGGACGGCTTCCGGCCGGTGCAGATCAGCGGCTACGGCGTGGGGTCCACCGAGAAATACGCGGCCATCTGGGAGAAGAGCGGCGGCCCCATCTGGGCGGCGCGCCACGCGCTCGATTCCGCGCATTATCAATATGCTTTCGACGACCTCTTCCATTCCGGATATCGGCCGCGGCGAGTGAGCGGATTCTCCGTCGGCGGCCGCGATCGCTATGCCGGCATCTGGGAGAACACCTCCTGGAAGCTGGCCGACCTGCAGCACATCGACAAGGTCGCGGGCGACTTCCTCAAGAAGTACGACGTGCCCGGCCTGTCGATGGCCATCGCCAAGGACGGCCGGCTGGTCTTCGCCAAGGGCTACGGCACGGCCGACAAGGCGGCGCACGAAGGCGTGCACACCGCCAGCCGCTTTCGCATCGCCAGCGTCAGCAAGCCGTTGACCTCGGCGGCGATCATGAAGCTCATGCAGGAGAACCCCAGCCTCACCGAGAAACGCACCATCTTCGGCGCCGGCGGCGTCCTCGGCACCGCCTACGGACACCAGCCCTACAAGAACTGGGTGACCGGCATCCAGCTCGGCCACCTGCTCCACCACACCGGCGGCGGCTGGGCCAACGACGGCAGCGATCCGATGTTCTCCAACCCTTCGATGAACCACGCGCAGCTCATCACCTGGACGCTCGACAACCTGGCGCTCAAGAACGCGCCGGGGACGAAATACGCCTACTCGAACTTCGGGTATTCGGTCCTGGGCCGCGTGATCGAGAAGGTCAGCGGCAAGCCGTACGCGACCTACGTCAAGGAGAAGATCCTGGCGCCCGCGGGCGTTCACGGGATGGAGATCGCCGGCGACACGCTGTCCGCGCGCAAGCCCCACGAGGTCGTCTACTACGACGGCGGGAGCAGCAGCCCGTACAACATGAAGGTGGCGCGGATGGATTCGCACGGCGGCTGGATCGCCAGCGCCATCGACCTGGTGCGCTTCGGCGTGCGCGTCGACGGTTTCCCGACCAAGCCCGACGTCCTCTCGCCCACCAGCATCAAGACCATGACCACCGCGTCGTCGGCCAACGGCGGCTACGCCTGCGGCTGGTCGGTGAACTCGGCGCACAACTGGTGGCACAACGGCAGCCTGCCCGGCACGTTCTCCATCCTGGTCCGCACCTCGGGCGGCTTCGTCTGGTCGGCGCTGATCAACTCGCGCAAGAACGATCCCGACGTCGACAAGCTGATGTGGGACGTGGTCAACGGCGTGAAGGCGTGGCCGGCGGTCGATCACTTCTAGAGGGTGCGCTAGAGGCGGACCGCCCTGACGTCGAGCCGCCGTTCGGGCGACCGCTCGATCGCGCCGCGGGCGTGGTAAATTGCGCGCATGTCGCGGCTCGGCCCCTACGAGGTCCACCAGCGCATCGCCAACGGCGGCATGGCCGAGCTGTTCCTGGCCTCGGAGCGGCTCCCCGATGGCACGGTCAAGCCGGTGGCCATCAAGCGCATCCGCTCGGAGGCCGCGCGCGATCCCAAGCTGGTGAAGATGCTGATCGACGAGGGGCGGGTCACCAAGGAGCTTGCCCATCCCGGCATCGCCCGCACCATCCAGACGGTGAAGGGCGGCGACATCTTCTACCTGGTGATGGAGTACGTCGACGGCCGCGACCTGCGCTCGCTCTTGAAGAAGCTCAAGGAGGAGGGGAAGCGCCTGCCGCCCGCGCTGGCCGCGCTGGTCGCGCTGCGGGTGGCCGATGCGCTCGACTACGCGCACCGCGCGGCTACCGAGGAGGGCAACCACCTCCAGATCATCCACCGCGACGTCAACCCGACGAATCTGATGATCACGTATTCGGGCGTGGTGAGGGTCATCGACTTCGGCATCGCCCGCGCCAACGATCGGCTGACCTCGACGCAGGCCGGGGTGGTCAAGGGCAAGCTGCGCTACATGGCGCCGGAGCAGGCCTCGGGCAAGGCCATCGACCACCGCGCCGACATCTACGCGGTGGGCCTGGTGCTCTACGAGATGCTCGCCGGCCACCAGCCGTTGCCGCAGATGAGCGACATGGAGTTCATCGGCGTGGTGCTGCGGGGGACCGTCCCGCCCCTGCGCGACATGCCGGTGGGAGTGCCGCTGGCGCTCGACGCCATCGTCGAGAAGGCGCTGGCGCGCGATCTCGACAAGCGCTACCAGTGGTGCTCGCAGATGGCTCAGGATCTGGAGAAGTGGATGTCGGGGCTCACCCGGCTTCCCCAGGACACCGACCTGGCATCGGTGATGGCCAAGCTGTTCCCCGGCGAGGCGGCGCGCCTGCCCAAGCTGCTCTCCGCTTCGGCCACGCCTACCGCTTCCTCTTCCGGCTGAGCAGCGCCGCGACGAAGAGCGCCGCCCACGGTGCTCCTCCGCTCGACCGGCACCCGCAGCCGCTCGACGGCAGGGGCAGCGCGCGCTCCTCGGCGTTGAACTTCTCGGGCGCGGTGAGCGCCATGGCGGCCAGATAGAAGAGCGCGCCTTCCCAGACGTGCGGCGTGGCCACCCGCTGCGTGAACTTGCCGTCCTTCACCTCGAAGATCTCGCCGAAGTGCAGCGTTCCCGGCGTGGCCATGTCGGCCAGCCGCAGCACGGCCTGCCGCGCCTTCGAGCGCGCGCCACCCTCGCGGCCGTAGAGCGCGGCGGCCACCACCACCTTGGGCAGGTAGCCGGCGCCGGGGCCCTCGCCATTCAGCGCCGAGAGCACCCGATCCATCTCGGCGGAGAGGATGCGCTCGAGCCGCGCGTCGCCTGCCGCGAAGACGCGCCCCGGCCAGACGAACCACGCGGCGGCCCCGCCGATGGCCCGCGGCGCCCCGTCCCGCTCGGAGCGCAACAGCCCGGTGGCGCCGTCGAAGTACGCGTCGAGCAGCGCCCCCCGCAGCTCCGCGGTGCGCGCGGCGTAGCGCGCGGCTGCCGGGCCGTCGCCTTGCGCCCGCGCCAGCCGCTCTCCGGCGACCAATCCGGCGAACACCGTGACCGCGCCGTGCAGCGTCGAGGTGAAGTCGGCGTGGTCGTCCTCGTTGGCCGGCGCCGGCAGGCCCGACTTCGACCGCCAGCGGACCAGCACGTCGAGCGCGGCGCGCGTCGAGGGCCACAGCTCGGCGAGCAGCTCGCGCCCGGGGACGTGCGCGGCGATCGACCAGACGTGCAGCGCGGTGTTGTCGATCTCGAAGCGCAGGGGCCCGCCGGGAGCGCCGTCGGGGAAGTAGTTCATCTCCCAGACGCCGGCCGGGAAGATGCGCTCGCCGGTGTCGGGATCGACCGGCGCCTGCGGCGTCAGCAGCGGATCGCCCAGCGTCGGCTCGGCGCGCGCCAGCCCGGCGTACCAGCGCAGCCGTTGATCGACCTGGTCGCGCCGGCCGGCCAGATCGAGCGCCGCGTCGATGAAGGCGCCGTCGCGCGGCCAGTCGAGGTGGTAGGGCGGCTGCCGCGAGACCGAGGCGACGACGCCCCCGGTGGCCGCCTCGCGCGCGACCTGGATGTTGACCAGCGACCGCAGCGCCACGTCGCGCACGCGCTGGCCCAGCGCGGGATCGGGGAGCGCCGCCGAGGCGAAGAGCGCGGCCGTTGCTTCCTCGGCGGCCGACTGTCGCGCGGCCATGGTCATGCCCCGCGCCGCCTCGAGCGCCGAACGCGCCTGGGCCCGCGTGGCCCCGAAGGCGAAGAGCGCCGCGCCTTCCGCCACGCCGGCCACGAACGTCAGCGGCGCCACCAGCGCGCCGTTGGTCTGCCCGGCGGCGAGCAACGATCCGGAGAGCTGCCCGCTCCCGAGGTCCGCGAGCGCGTCCTTCGGCGCCCAGGTCCAGCCCAGCCGCGACCGCAGCCCCGGGATGGGATCGGTGCACCGCAAGAGCTGCACCGCCGCCGGATCGATCGGCAGCTTGATGCCCGGGAAGCGCGCCGGCAGCGCCTGGATGTTGTCGACCATCTGCGCCACCAGCCCGCAGAACGGCGTGGCGTCGGTGCCCACCTGGAGCTGCGCGGGAGCAGGCTCGGTGGTGACCAGCGCGGCCACGCCCGGCGTCGCGTCGAGCGCGCGGACCGCGGCGGCCACTGCGGCGGCCGAGGGCGTGCCCTTCATCAACTCCCCGAGCGCGCCGTAGTCGGGGTCCGCCCCGCCGCCCAGGACGTCGCCCAGCGACCGCACCACCGCGCGGTCCCCGGGATGGAAATGGAGGATGGCGCGGGCGTCCTCGTCCCAGGCGGCGGCGAAGTCGTTGCGCGTGGGCAGCGCCCAATCGGCGATGGGCACTTGCGGGATGCGCGAGAGCGTCGGCGAGAGGTTCTCGTAGAGCGCCAGCGCGGCGGCGGTCACCGGCGACCCCGCGGCGCGCTCGACGCGTAGGTTGCGGCTGAGCACGTCGGCGGCGGGGAGGATCGCGTCGGTGACGGTGACGGTGAGACCGATATCACCCCGAGTGAAGCGCGTGACCGGCACGGCGGCGTCCGGGCGCGTGTAGCCCTGCTCGAAGGTCCAGTCGCGCAGCCAGGTCAGGGAGGTCCCGGCGGCGGTGGTGACGAACAGGCCCAGGCGCGAGCCCATGCCGTCGAGCGCGCCGAAGTGCGGCAGCCGGCGCGCCTCGGGGTCGTTGGACGCGAAGTACGCGATCTGATCGCCGAAGCCCGGCCCCGGCCAGGCGAGCACGCTGAGATCGCCGTCGACCGAGACGGCGGCGGTGAGCCTCCCGTGGCCCGCCACCGCGTTGGTGTTCGAGTTGCCGAACGTCAGCTCGCCGAGGAGGTTGTCGGTCAGCTCGTCGGCCGCCCGCGCGCCCGAGGCCAACACGAGCGCGGCGAGCAGCCCCAGCCGCGCCACTGGAAGGCCTTCGCCGTAAGGCAAGGCGGCTGTCCTCGCGGGCGCGAAGGCGCCCGTAGCAGGGCTAGAAGCGGAGCCGCCTGAGCAGCGGCTCGTACCACTTCCGCACCGAGTCGTCGTGGGTGGCCGAGGTGCGGAGGAAGACGAACGGCCGCGCCAGCTCCGACTTCTTCATCAGCGCGGCGTCGGCCCCCTTGCGGTCGTCGTAGTACCGGTTCTTGTGCACCGCGGCCTTGACGTCGGCGGAGAGCGCCTGGCTGTTGGCCATCGTCCCGCCCATCTGCGTGTAGACCACCTTGAGCTGCCCGGTGCCCTTCTTGGCCTTGGCGAACGACACGTACTTGTTGAAGCACTGGTCGTCCTTGGGCCCCTTCTTCTTCTTGTTCGGGTAGAGCGAGTCGAAGAGCAGCACGGCGGTGACGTTGACCTTGCCGCGGGCCAGGCTCTCGCAGAGCGCCGCGTAGCCGCCGCTGTGGCTGGTGAGCGCCACCTTCTTCACGTCGCTCATCGAATATTCGCGGTCCGCCAGCTCGCCGATCTTGGGGAGCAGCTCCTCGATGATCGAGCGCAAGAACCCGTCCTGCGCGAGCTTCCCCGGGTTGGTGTTGTTCTGCGCGTAGGCCACCTCCAGGGCGATGAAGACCGCGTTCACGCCCGAGGCGTCGACCTGCGAGATGAGCTTGTGCCCCTGCGCGCCCTTGCCGCGGCAGCTTCCGCCCTTGTCCTCGACGGTGACCGAGATGCAATTGAGGATGCCGTGGAAGTGGACGATGAGGTTGAGCGGGCCGGTCTTCTTGAAGCCCTTGCCGAGGTGGATCAGGGCGCTGGGCCCGGGGTTCGGCGTCATCGGCTCGTGGGAGAGCTTGACGGTGGTGCGCGCCGGCGCGGCCAGGGCGGGCGCGCAGAGCAACAGGGTCAGGGCGAGCGTCTTCATGGGTCCTCCGGGGGGCGTCGAACGCCATACTACCAGGGCTGGGCCACCAGTTGCTCGACCGCGCGGCGGTAGTCGAGGTCCTTGCAGCGTCCGGGGGAGCGGAACCTGTCGGCGTAGTCCGGGTAGAGCATCCGCGCGGCGCGGCCCAGTTGGGCATCCTGGATGCAGATGGGCAAGAGCCGCAGCGCCTCGAATGGCCGCGGGGCCGGGTCGGGCCGGCGCCGGGCGCGGGCGGCCTCCCAGGCGTGCAGCACCGTCTTCAAGGCCGTCTCCACCGCGCGCACGGCCATGGGGCCCTGGTCGGGGTTGAGGATGCGCCGGCCCACGCGCGCCACCAGCTTGTGGTCGCCGAACGCGCGCCACTTGCGGTTCGGCTCGGCCAGGTTGGCGACGGTGGCGCCCGCCTTGTTGAAGGCGTTGTGCACGAGGCCGTCGCGGATGGAGAGGAGCCTCGCCATCGATCCGGAGTCGTGGCGGTGGACCACCATGTGGCCGAGGGCGAAGAGGTCGGTGAGGCTGTGCAGCCCCGCGGCTTCCTGGTGCAGCGCGGCCCAGAGCCAGCGCAGGTCGCCGCTCTGGCCGGCCTTCTGCGCCGAGGCGAGGGCGGCGCGGTGCATCTCGGCATAGCGCTGGACGCCGCGGGTCGAGAAGTGGTTCCCGTTGCGGAAGAGGATGGCGACCGCGCCGCGCGTGTCCGCGTCGGTCACCTTGGCGGCGGCGGCGGCGATCGCCTCCTCGGTGGTCTTGCCGCCTGGCAGGTTGCGGCCGTTCTTGGCCAGCTCGCGCAGCCGGGCGTGCGAGCTGCGCGTCTTGCCGAAGCGGCAGGCCGAGGCGGCCGGATCGCAGGCCACCTTTTCGCGCATGTCGCCGTAGATGGCGACGAGGTCGCCGAAAGTAAACCAGTCGCCCGCCTTGGCGTCGCCGGCCCAGACCAGGACGGGGGTGCCCTTGGCGCCGGGCATCGCCGCGATCGGATCGTCGCCGCGCGCCTCGAGCCACACCGCCCCATCGGCGCGCGGGCTGGCCGAGGCCTTCACCCAGGCGCGGTCCCCGTGTTTCCAGGGGAGCCCGGCGGAAGCCAGGGCGCGCGCGGCGCCGGCGTCGGCGATGCGCTTGTGCTCGGGTGGGACGAAGCCCAGGGCGGGAGCGGCGAACAGCAGGATCATCCAGGGGCGCATCGGGTCTTCTGTGCTCCTGAGGTCAGTTTGCACGAGGTCGCCCGGCTTGCGAACCGGGCATCCGTCGGGCCTGGGAGGACCATCCCTGGGGGCGAGCGGGCCGGCGCGGGTAGAATCGGCAGCCATGGACGACGGACGCGGCACCCGCGCGCAGCCGCCGGAGGAGATCGCGCCGCTCGAGGTGAAGCCGCCGCCCGGGTCGGCCGGGGGCGTTCAGGCCATCGCCTCCACCGTCAGACACGCCAGCATCGAGACCGGCCTGGTCCGCGGCGCCCGCCTGCTCCTCAAGCTGAACCAGCCCGACGGCTTCGACTGCCCCGGCTGCGCCTGGCCCGACCCCGCGCACCGCTCGGCCGTCGAGTTCTGCGAGAACGGCGCCAAGGCCGTGGCCGAGGAGGGAACGAGCCGCCGCGTCGTCCCCGGATTCTTCGAGGCGCATCCCGTCTCCGAGCTGTCGCGCCGCTCCGATTACTGGCTGGGCAAGCAGGGCCGGCTCACGCATCCGATGGTGCTGCGCGCCGGCGTCTCGCGCTACCAGCCGCTCTCGTGGGACGAGGCGTTCGCGATGGTCGGCCGCGAGCTGCGCGCGCTCGACTCCCCGGACCGGGCGGCCTTCTACACCAGCGGCCGCACCAGCAACGAGGCGGCGTTCCTCTGGCAGCTCTTCGCGCGCAAGTTCGGCACCAACAACCTGCCCGACTGCTCGAACATGTGCCACGAGTCGAGCGGCACGGCGCTGACCGAGGCCATCGGCATCGGCAAGGGCACCGTCACGCTCGAGGACTTCGAGCAGGCCCGGGCCATCTTCGTCGTCGGGCAGAACCCGGGAACCAACCATCCGCGCATGCTGACGGCGCTGCAAGGCGCGGCCCGGGGGGGCGCGACCATCGTCAGCGTCAACCCGCTGGCCGAGGCGGGCCTCATCCGCTTCAAGCATCCACAAGAGTTGCGCGGGCTCTTCGGCGAGGGCACTCCGCTGGCGTCGCTCTTTCTACAAGTAAGCATCAACGGCGACGTGGCGCTCATGCAGGGGCTGGGAAAGGAATTGCTCGAGCGCGGAGCGGTCGATCACGGATTCGTCCGCGATCGCTGCGAGGGCTTCGAGGCGTATCGCGAACACATCGGGGCCGTGACCTGGGACGAGATCGTGGCTGGCAGCGGCGTGTCGCGCGAGCAGATCCGGGCCGCCGCCGGCGTTCTGGCCGGCACCGATCGCGTCATCTTCTGCTGGGCGATGGGGCTCACGCAGCACGAGAACGCCGTCGCCAACATCCAGGAGATCGCGAACCTTCTGTTGCTCCGCGGCGCCTTCGGCAAGCCGGGGGCGGGCGCGTGCCCGGTGCGCGGCCATTCCAACGTGCAGGGCGATCGCACCATGGGCATCTGGGAGCGGCCCCCGCCCGGGTTCCTCGACGCGCTGGAGCGGGAGCTCGGGTTCGCGCCGCCGCGCCGGCACGGCCTCGACACCGTCGGGACCATCGAGGCCATGGCCGACGGGCGCGTCCAGGTCTTCGTGGCGCTGGGCGGGAACTTCCTCTCCGCCGCGCCCGACACGGAGCGCACCGCGCAGGCGCTGCGGCGGACGCGGCTCACCGTCCACGTGGCGACCAAGCTGAATCGATCGCACCTGATCACGGGCCGCGAGGCGCTGCTGTTGCCCTGCCTGGGCCGCACCGAGCGCGACCGCGGCCAGTTCGTCACCGTCGAGAACTCGATGGGCGTCGTGCACCGCTCGCAGGGCGCGGTGGCGCCGGCCTCGCCGTATCTCTTGTCCGAGCCGGCCATCGTGGCGGGCATCGCCCAGGCCACGCTGGGCCAGGACTGGTCGGCGTGGGTCCTCGACTACGACCGCATCCGCGACCTGATCGCCCGCGTCGTCCCGGGCTGCGAGGACTACAACCGGCGCGTGCGCGGGCCCGATGGCTTCATGCTGCCCAACGGGCCGCGCGAGGGACGGTTCACGACGCCCTCGGGGAAGGCCCGGTTCACGGTGCATCCGATCAGGCAGCGCCGGCTCGCCCCCGGCGAGCTTCTGATGATGACCATCCGCAGCCACGATCAGTTCAACACCACCATCTACGGCCTCGACGATCGGTATCGCGGGCTCTCCGGCGAGCGCCGGGTGGTGATGCTCAACCAGGCCGACATCGAGGCGCTGGGGCTGCGCGCCGGGCAGATCGTCGACCTGTCGTCGCGTTACTTTGGCGAGGTGCGCCTCGCGCGCCGATTCGTGGTCGTGCCGTACGCCATCCCGCGGGGGTGCGCGGCGACCTATTTCCCCGAAGCCAACGTGCTGGTGCCGCTGGGCCACCGCGCCGCCCGGAGCAACACGCCGGCGTCGAAGAGCGTGGTGATCACCGTCGCGCCCTCGGCGGATCAGGGAACGCACGACGCCGACCTGGCCTGACCCGGAGGCTCCGCGGATCAATTCACTTGAGGATCGCGTTGGCCGCGTCGAACCCCGAGAGGCAGGCGCCTTCCATGAACCCCTGCCAGATGTGGAAGGAGTTCGCGTGCTCCCCGGCGAAGAAGAGGTTCCCGACCGGCTTTCCGATGAGCCCCTCGAACTTCGTGAACTGCCCCACCTTGTAACAGGTGTAGCTCCCCTTCGAGAGCGGGTCCGAGGGCCAGTGCTGCCGGTGGGCGACGTACCCCCCGCTCGCGTTCAGCGACGCGGCTGCCTGGATCCCCGCGCCCGGGAAGACGGCCTGGTCGAGGGCCGCAAGCGTCCTCGCCACCTGGGTCTGGAGCTTGAGCTTGTTCAGGTCCCGCCCCTGCGCCCCGCTCCGGTAGTCGGTCCAGATCGCCGAGGCGGTGAGCGGGTTCGCCGCCGAATTCGGGACGATCGGGTTGGTCTCGAACATGATCTGGACGTTCGGGTTCCCCGCCACGTAGACCGTCCCCTGGCTCCCCTGCGCGGCCCAGGGGCGCTGGTTGAACCCGATCATCGTCTTCACGTTTGTCCCGTACCCGAGCTCGTTGATGCACGTGAGCTGTTCCGCCGGGATCTCGAGGCTCGCGTCCAGTTCGACTCCCCGGAGCACGGAGAACGGGATGGTGATGACGCCGAAGTCGTGCGCGGGCGGGGTGACCGTCTTGGTTCCGTCCTTGAAGGTGAACTCGATCTTGCCCGCCGAGGTCTTCCTCACGCGGACCAGGCGCATGCCCTTCTGGATCTGCGCGGAATACAGTTGGGCAAGCCCGTCGGCGATCTTGCCGTTCCCCTTGATGATGTGGAACCGCTCATTGCTGGCGACCCCGAAGAGGGCCAGCTTCGACCGCCGCGACGCCTTGATGAAGAGGATGAAGTTGAGGACGCTCTGCTCCTCGCAGTCGAGCCCGTATTCGCCCCGGTACGCCTCCTCGAGCGCCAGCTTGAGGATCGGGTCCGCGGCCACGTCCGCGCTGTTCTGCCCGTCGAAGTAATCCGCGATGCTGGTGTTGTCGAGCAGCTCGTCGTGGTCGTTGAAGGCCTCGAAGGTCGGCGCGCCCGAGGAGAGGCGGAGGTCGTCCTGGATCACCTGCACGAACTTCCGGTACAGCTCGACGATGTACGACTCCGGGTAGAGGGAGCCGTTGACGTGGTAGAAGACCTCGCCCGGGTTGTCGAAGAGATCCTCGCGGTGGAGCCCGAACTGGTTGGCGTAGCCGAGCATGGTCTTGTGCAAGTTGTCGATGAACTCGCCGCCGCGCTCGCAGACCTGGTTGGGGAAGAAGACGCCGCCCGTGCCCGTCGCCGCCTGGGAGAGCGACCAGCATCGCCCGCCGGCGCGCGAGCCCCCCTCATAGAGGGTGGCCGAGGTCCCGACCTTCGCCAGCCTGTCCGTGCAGGAGAGCCCCGCGAGCCCCGCCCCGACGATCCCGACGTCCAGGCCGACCGCCGCCCGCGCGGCCGTGGCCCCCGCCAGCGGCGCGAGCGCGGCCGCCGCGGCGACCTTGCCGGCGCCGGCGAGGATCTCGCGGCGGCTCAGGCGGCGCGCGGCCTCCTTCGCCTCGGCCTCGGCGACGCGCTCCAGCCCCTCCGCTGTCGAGATCTTCCTCCGCTCGCAGTACCAGGCGATCCCTGCCGCGCGAGCGAGGCGATCGAAGAGCGGTGTCCGCGCCATGTTTCCTCCCGGTCGTGGTGCGTGGGGTGGTTACATCGACAGCACTATATTCCACCCCTGGGCCCCTAGCTAGCACCCCTGGCCTCGTTGCCCCACACACCAGGAGCGATCAGGGGATGTTGACGTCGATCTCGCCCCAGTTGTTGTCGAAGCTGATCTCGTCGAAGGCTCGATCGGGGTTCAAGTCCACGCGCAGCTTGTACCGGCCCTTCTTGAGGCCGGTGATGTCGACCCACTGGCAGTCGAGCCCGTTCCCGTAGAGGTCGGACCAGGCCGGATCGATCCCCTGGTTGTCGCAGTCGTGCAGCTTCTCGCAGGCCGCGGTCGGTCCCTTGAGGGCGTTGACCTGCGCCGCGTAGGGGTCGTTGGGGGAGAGAACGGTGCTCTCCATGCAGAAGGCCTGCTTCCCTCCGCCCGGGAGGGGGACCAGGTTCCCGTTCGGATCGCGGAGCGAGAACTTCGCGAAGCCGCCGTAGTGATAGTGACCGTGACAGCCGGAGTACTGGAACAGGTCCGGCCGCGTCTTTGGGAGCGGGACGGTGAGCAGGGCGCCGCCCTGGTTGATGGCCTCGACGGGGAAACGGATCACCTTGCGCTGCCCGATGTCGCCCACGCACCCTTCCGCCAGGGCGCAGGAGGCGGCGCTGACGCTGATGGTGTCGAAGACGATGTCGTTCATGCGGGCCTGGTTCACCACCAGATCGGGCCTCGGCCGGCGGTTGTCGTGGCAGGCGCAATCCGAGCCGCAGTACTCGTTGGTCGAGCAAGCCGTCTTGCACACCGGGCGCTCGTTGTCGCAGGCGAGGAAATTCTTGCAGGCGCCGTTCAGATCGTCGCAGGCCGAGCCGCTCGGGCAGGTGCCGCAGCCGTTCGCGTTTCCGCAGGCGTCGGTGCCGCACTGGCGCCCCTGGCAACCGGCGCCCACCAGGCACGGGCTGGCGACGCAGCGGCCGGACGGATTGCAGGCTTCGCCGCTGCCACAGGATCCGCAGCCGGTCGCGTCTCCGCAGCTGTCGTCGCCGCAGAACTTCCCGTCGCATTTCGGCGCGCAGCCGGCGACCGCCTTCACCGTCAGCGTGTAGGGACCGAACGCGCCCTGGTCGAAGCCGTCGACGACCAGATAGTAGGTCCCCGCTGGCAGGAGCGGGTAGATGGCCGATCCGAAGTTCCCCGGAGGGGCCGAGTCATCGGTGCAGGCGATCGTCGCGCCCGCGCAGCTCCCGGCCCGCAGGTGGAGCACTGTGTCGAAGCCAGAGGAGCTGGCGTGGATGCCCATCTGCTGCGTGAAGACGAGCTTGTAGACCTTCTCCTTGGCCGCCGACGGATTGCACGTGGGCTCTACTTCATTGAACCCGTTGGAGGTGTCGCCGGTGGTCGAATAGAAACCCGGGCCCAGCGGCGTGTCGGGGCTCTGATTCGCGACCAGGGAGAGCGGGCTCGCGCAGGTGCCGGGGATGGTGGCCGCGACGCACGCTCCGTCCGCGCACGCCTGGCCGGAACCACAGCTCCCGCAGGACCCGCCGCACCCGTTGTCGCCGCAGGCCGCCCCATGGCAGTGCGGCACGCAGTTCTTGGCCGCGCAGCTCGGGCAGCCGGAGGGGAGCGTGCGGCTGATGATCTTCGTCGGCTCGTCGCAGAGGTCCACGCTGCAGGCCGCGCCGTCATCGTGGGGCAGGGGACCTGACACGCAGGCGCCGTTGACGTAGCGCTCGTCGCCGTTGCAGAAGACGCCGTCGCTGCACGTGATCTCCGTGCTCGCCGCGACGTCAGCGCCGAAGGAGGTCCCCAGGTATTTCACGTCCCATGAGAGCGGATGGCGCCCGATCTGGGTGGACGCTCCCAGGCCGCCGCTGAAAGTGGCGGTCTGCCGTGGATTCGCCACCGCGGTGTTGGTGAGCGTGGAGTTGCTCCAGGTGGCGGGAGTCCCGTTGAAGACGAGCTGGACGGAGCCCGTCGCCCAGGACTGCGTGCCCGTGTTCTCCAGGACGACGGAAACCTGAAGGCTGCCGCCCGGCAGCACCCTGGCGGGCACCGCGACCGAGACGATGCGGTGATTCAGGGGGGGCGGGTTGGCGCTCCCTCGGGTGGTGCCGAGCTCGGGATCGCGCTGCGAGCACGCGACGAGACAGAGGAGGGCGACCAGGGAAAGACGACAACCTGCCAGCCGAGGGCTCATGACTGCCTCCATGGCGATCAGGCGATGCGGCGTCCGCGGAAAGGGGCCCGGCGAGCGGCGACGTGATTCCGCCTGGCTTCGCTGCTGGCCTCGTGTCCCCCGCCTTGAAAACTACACAGCCCTTCGTTGACTAGTCAACCATTGCAGGGATGTGGACACGCTGCATCGCGGCAGCAGCAGAGCGCGGGAGGCGGCCTGGCTAGAGTTCACCACGCGCCGCCTTCGACGACGCAGGCCCGTCTGCGCGCCGGGCAGATCGGTCGGCGGAGCGGGGCTCTTCAGCGACGGGGGTGGCGCCGGCGCAGGTTCATCGCCGCGGCCACGAGGAGCAGAGCAATGGCCCCAGCCGAGGAGCCGCCGGGCGCGGTGCTGCAGCCGCTCTTGCCCTCCGCGCCGGCCGCTCCGTTGAACCCGGTCGGGCCCGTAGGGCCGCTGGGACCCGGCGTTCCCGCGATGCCGTTGCAGACGAACGAGGTGCCGCTCGCCGAAACGTACCGCACGCCGCCCGCCGCGCAGTTCGCGCCCGGCGGTTCCGACGAGCCGACCACCGATTCGCCGGCGACGCCTTGAGGTCCGCCTGCTCCCGTCGCGCCGCCGGGCCCCACAGCGCCTTGAGGTCCGCCTGCTCCCGTCGCGCCGACCAGGCCCTGGGCGCCGGCGGGACCGATCGCGCCTTGCGAACCGGCCGGGCCGGTGGCGCCGATCGAACCTTGCGAACCAACTGGCCCCGTGGCGCCGGTCGAACCTTGCGCGCCCGCCGCACCGGCAATGCCGTTGCAGACGTACGAGGTGCCGCTCGCGGCAACGTACTTCGCGCCGCCCTCGAGGCAATTCGCACCGGGGGGC
>Ga0247727_10010326_pt1 | contig 16579 bp, 16 predicted proteins | sample WisWelCaveWW1625_FD_202498 | JGI IMG/M metagenome (GOLD analysis project Ga0247727, IMG submission 202498) | Biofilm microbial communities from Wishing Well Cave, Virginia, United States - WW16-25 | ecosystem: Environmental > Aquatic > Deep subsurface > Groundwater > Cave microbial mat | place... | reverse complement strand
CGTGGCGAGCTCGCGCACCTCGAGCGCGCGCTCGCGATGCGCGGCGAAGCTGGCGGCGAGGCGCAGCGCGCCGCGCAGGCCCGTAGCGGACCAACGCGCAGGGTCGAGCGGAAAGGCCGAGACCTCGCCGAAGGCGGCGATCGCACCCGCGGCGCTCTTCGGGCCGAAGCCCGGCACGCCCGGCAGGTCGTCCACCGCGTCGCCCACCAGCGCGAGCCAGTCGGGAACGAGGCGCGGCGGCACGCCGAAGCGCTCGCGCACGCCCTTCGCATCGAGCGTGCGCTCGCGCTGTAGATCGTGGTGGAGGGCTGAGCCGTCCTCGCGCACGAGCTGGCAGAGGTCCTTGTCCGTGCTCACGACCACGACGTGCGCGCCCTCGGCGCAAAGGCGCTCGGTGAGCGTGGCGATCACATCGTCCGCCTCGTAGTGCTCGGCCTCGAAGACGGGCACGCCGAGCGCGCGCGCGGCGGCCTGGCAGAGCGCGAACTGCGGCTCCAGCTCGGCGGGAGCCTCGTCGCCGCGCGAGGCCTTGTAGCCGGGAAAGCGCTCGTTCCGAAAGCTCGTCAGCGCGAAGTCGAAGCAGCAGGCGACGTGGCTGGGATCGCGCTCGCCGAGGTAGCGGATCAGCGTGTTCGCGAAGCCGTAGGCGGCGCCGCAGGGCGTCCCGTCGGGCGCGACCATCGGCGGCAACGAGAACCACGCCCGGAACACATAGACGTGCGCGTCGATAAGATGAACGACCGCTCCAGCCACCCTCGGAGTTTAGAGGGGGGACGGTCCTGTTGTATAGCTGCCGCGGGATGAATGCGGCCGCTTAACAAAAAGGACCGTCCCCCAGCTAAACAAGGCGTAGGCGGGGGAAGTTGGGGGGCGGGGCGAAGTTCTGGCGGAGGAGCTTCGGGTCTTCGGCCAGCTGGTCGATGCGCGCGGGGTCGATGTTGCCGAGGAAGTCGCCCGCCCAGCGCAAGTGATCGACGCGCTGCGGGTCCACGCCCATGATGCGCGCGCAGGTGGCGTCCACCGCGGGGAAGTCGTCGCCGATCACCACCACGCCGGCAGCGCGCGCCTCGCCCTGGATCGGGCCGTTGCCCTCCATGCCGACGATGCCGTCCACGATCGCAAGTCGCGGCAGCGCCAGCGCCGCGTTGATGTCCACGATCGAGTTCGGGATGCCGGCCTGGTGCAGCACGTTCTTGGGCCAGCCGTAGATCGCGCTCGGCACGATGCCGAACAGGTTCTTCATCGAGAGCGTCACGCCGGCCCAGTGGTGCGTCTTGAGCTTCGGCATCGAGACGAGCAGGTCGGCGTCGAGCACCGTGCGCGGCAGCCAGAGCTGGCCGAGCGGCGTGAAACGCGCCCTGAGCTCCACCTGTGCCACACGGTCGAGATTCAGATCGACGAAGCGCACGCGGCGCTCGCGCAGCACCGCCTCGAGCCCGGAAGCCTCGAGGATGTACTCGGTGTCGCGCCGGTGGCCTGCACCTTCGCCCACGATCACCTCGGCGGCGTCGAGCCGCAGGAACGCCAGCACGGCTGCCTCGACCAGGCGCGGGTGGGTGTTGATCACGCCGCGCGGATCGAATTCGACGTAGTTCGGCTTCAGCACCACGCGCCGTCCGCGTACGGCCGGTGCGAAGGCCGTGAGGCCGCGCAGCAGCAGATCCGTGAGATCGACCTCGTAGGAGGACGCCGGCAGCACCGCCACCCGCGAGCGCGCGGCCCGACGGTCCGGCGGCAGCGGGGCGGCGCGACGCCCGCAGGACGCGAGCAGCGCACCGGCCGCGAGCGTGGCTCCGAGAAACTCACGCCTCCTCATCATGTGGGCACCGAGAGCCGCGCTGCGCCGCCGTCGAGCGCCAACAGGGAGAAAGCCACCGCGCGCGTTTCGGACGGAGGCCCGCGCCGCTCGATGCGCTCGCGCAGCGCGCGGCGCAGCGGCTCTGGGTCGCGCCCGTGCAGCTCGTGCGCCAGCGCGGCGAGCGCGAGCGCGAGGCTCGAGGCGTGCGCCACCAGCAGCCGCTCGAGCGCCGCGAAGCTGTGCGCGATTTCTTCGCGGCGCGCAGAGCCGTGGAGCGCGAGCAGCACCAGCGCCGTGGTATCCGGATAGGGAGGGATCGTCTCGCCCAACACGCGCCGGTTGCCATAGTTCCAGCCGCCGCCCACGCACATGCGGTTCCAGAGCAGGCGCTCGCCCGCTAGGGCGCGTTCCGAAGCACCCGGCGTGGCGATGCGCGTGCTCAGCTGACGCAGCGCGAGCAGCGCGCTCGCAGTGGGCTCACACCAGCTGGCCGCGCCTTCGTGCCACGGCCAACCGCGCAGCGCGAGATCGTGCTCGATGCGCCTCCGCTGCCCGGTCAATGCGCCGATCGTGCGCGCGAGCAGACTGGGCCGCCAGCCTTCTCGCGCGACGAGCCAGTCGGCGCCGTGCGCCAGCGGCTCTGCGCCGGCACCGGCCTGCGCGAGCGCGATCAGCGCCCAGCTGCTCGCCCAGGAGGGCTCGGGCACTGCGTCGCCGAGCGGCCAGGCGCCGTCGGGCCGCTGCCGCGCGAGCAGCCACTCGCAGGCCTCCGCATCCCCGAGCGCGAGCGCCGCCAGCGCCGTGCTCTCGGTGTTCGCCCCGGCGCCGGCGACCGCCTCGTAGCCGGCCTCCGGCGTGCGCCGCGTCGCCAGCAGCTGCGCGAGCTTCAGGGCGGTGCTGCTCATGCCCTGCGCGCCTCTTGCGCGCTGCGCTGCCTCGGGGCTGCCACCGCGCGAAGTACCGCTTCGTAACTCGCACTTCGCATGTCAAGAACTTTTTTCGTGCGCACCGCGCCGAGCGACACCCTGCGGTGACACGCGGGCTTGCTCGCCCGCGTTGCCGCAGCCCGAACCCGAGCTGCACCCGTTTTTTCCGTATCCGCGCTCACAAGCCCGGCCACCTCGACATTGTGCGGGTCGATATAGACCCAGCCTGGCCCATGAGCCTCAAATCCTCGAAGGAGATCTCGATCATGGTCAATGCAATCAAGCGGTTCGTTCGTGATGAGAGCGGTCTCGAGACCGTCGAGTGGGCGATCGTCGGCGGCCTCGTGGTCGCGGTCGGCGCCATCGTGTTCACGCTGATCGGCGGCGACGTGAAGACGTCGCTCGAGAACATGCAGGTGATCACGGCCGACGCCGCGGCGGCTTCGTCCTAGTCCGGACTCCACTCCACGCACGGACGGGAAACCGACCTTGCCTACGCTCGCCCCCACCTCGATCGCCTCCCCCTCGCTGGAGCACCCCCGCGGCTTTGCCGTCGCGTGCGGTCTCTTGCTGGCGGCGCCGGTGTTGGTGAGCGGCTGGGTCGCATCGATGCCGCTGCCCATTCTCGGATGGGCAGCGGCCTTCCTCTTCTTCGCGGTGGAGCGTGACGTCCACTGCCAGCGCATTCCCAACTGGCTCACCTTTCCGGCCTTCGCCGCAGCGCTTCTGTATGGCGCCTTCCTCGGCGGGCCGACGGGCGCCCTTGACGCGGCCCTCGGTGCCGGCGCGGCCTTCGCGCTGCTGCTGCTGCCGTACAGCGTCGGCGCGCTCGGCGCCGGCGACGTGAAGGCGGCGATGGTGCTCGGCGCCGGCTTCGGCGCGGCCTCCGTCAGCGAGCAGGTGCTGCTCGCCTTCGGCTTCGGCGGTCTGTTCGCCGCGCTGCGCCTCGCCACGCTGGGCGAGCTGACCGGCTTCGCGAAGCGCTGGCTGCACAGCCTGGCCGCCACGCTGGTGGCGCGCCGCTTCGTCTACTTCCCGCCCGCGCCCGGCACCGCCGCCGCGCGCGGCATCCCCTTCGCCGTGGCGATCGCTCTCGCCGTCACCGCACAGCAGCTGCTGGAGATCTACTGATGACGAAACACACGCCCTCCACGCCGCCCGCATCCGCCGACGGCCTAACTCGTCGCCAGTCGCGGCGTCACTGCCGTGGCACGTCGGTGGTCGAGATGGCCATCGTGCTGCCGCTGCTGCTCACGCTGGTGTTCGCGATCGGCGAGTTCGGCATCGCGTTCACGCAGTATCAGACGCTGATCAACGCGACGCGCGAAGGCGCGCGCACCGGGGTGCTGTTCCGCGGCACGAGCTGCGTGGCCGGCACGGTGAAGACGCAGATCACGACCACCGTGGGTGACTACATGGTCGCGGCCGGCGTGCCGACCGGCACCGTCACCACCACCTCGAGCGGCGAGTGCGCCGGCGCCGGCACGCAGCTCATCGTGACCTCCCTGGTCCCGTACACCTTCGCGGCACTGCCGGGCCTCGCCGGCCTGCAGTCCGACATCACGCTGAGCGCCCGCTCGACCATGCGGAACGAGTAGGCCTTCCAACCTTCCTTTCTTCGGGGGATAACCACCATGCAGAATCGTCGCGGTCTCTTGTTCCTGGTCCTTGCCGTACTGCTCGGGCTGGGCGCCGCCTTCATGGCGCGCGAATTCACGGGCAACACGCCGGCCGCTCGGGCCGCGGGCGTCCCGACCAAGCCGGTCGTGATCGCGCAGATGGACATCGGCACGGCCGCCGCGCTCTCGCCGACCGAGCTCACGCTGGTCGACTGGCCGGCGGAGCTGGTGCCGGCTGGTGCGATCCACACCTTGGCTGGAGCCGAGGGCCGCGTGACGCGCCGCCCGCTGGCCAAGGGCGAGCCGGTCCTCGAGAGCGCGCTGTTCGACCAGGGCGCCGAGGGCGGCCTGCCCGCGGTGATCGCGGCCGAGCACCGCGCGGTGTCGGTGAAGGTGGACTCGGTGATCGGTGTGGCCGGCTTCGTCAAGCCCGGCTCGCGTGTGGACGTGATGGCCACCGTGCGCCGCGTCGACACGAGCGAGTCCCTGCCGTACTCGAAGGTGATTCTCCAGGACGTCAAGGTCCTGGCGATCGATCAGAAGCTCGAGGAGGCCAAGGATGGCGAGGCCCAGCTCGTCAGCGTGGTCACGCTCGAGGTCAAGCCGGAAGCAGCGCAGAAGCTGATCTACTCGGCGCACGAGGGCCGGCTGCAGCTGGCGATGCGCACGCCGGGCGATGACGCGGTGGTGGAGCTGGCCAGCACGGGCGTGCGCGACGTGCTGGGCGTGCAGAAGAAGGCGAGTCCGAAGCCCTTTGCTCGCTCGCATACGGGCGGCGCCGCGGTTCAGGTGATCCGCGGCTCGAAGGTCGAAACCAAGACGTTCTAGGCCCGGCCTGGAACCCAACCTGGTTTGATGGGGGAACACGTCATCATGGAACGAGTCTGCGTAACGAAGGCCCGAGGCAAGGCGCTCGGCGTCGCCTGCGCGCTCGCACTGCTGACCGGGAGCGCTCTCCCGGCCGCAGCGGCGATCGAGCTGGCGGCGAACCAACAGGGTGTGATCCAGGTCAGCTCCGCCTCTAGCGACGAGCAGCGCGTGCGCACGCTCGACGTCGAGATGGGGAAGACGGTGTTCTTCAACACCGACTTCGCGGTGCGCCGCGTGTCGGTGGGAGACCCCGAGACCCTGGACGTGAACGTGCTGAGCCCCCGCGAGCTGTCGCTGGTGCCGAAGAAGATCGGCACCACGAACCTCGTGCTGTGGGAGGCGAGCGGCGCTCCGGCTCTCGTCGTGGACGTGAACGTGGGCTCGAACTACAGCCCGATCGAGCACCGCATCTCGTCGGCGCTCGGCGTCGACGGCGTGAAGGTCGAGCCGGCGGGCGAGTCGGTGGTGCTGACCGGCAGCGTGCCGACCCCGGTGCACGCGGAGCGTGCGGTCGCGGTGGCGAAGGCCTTCTTCCCCAAGCGGCCGGCCGACCACGTCGTGAACGCGCTCACGGTGGGCGGCAACCACCAGGTGATGCTCGAGGTCGTGATGGCCGAGATGCAGCGCTCGCTGGGCCGCGACCTGACGGTGAACTGGAGCACGTTGATCGAGACCGGCGGCAAGATCTACGGCTTCGACAACATGCTCGGCAGCCTGATGTCGATCGACGAGCGTTCGCTCTCGCTCGACCCGGCCTCGCTCACGAAGTCGTTCCTGTTCGGCGACCGTATCGATCTGGCTGGCAGCTTCATCAACGAAGGCAACTTCGCGATCGACGCCTTCGTCGAGGCCGCGCAGCAGAAGGGCCTCGCCAAGGTGCTCGCCAAGCCCACGCTGATCGCTCGCAGCGGCCAGGCGGCCAGCTTCCTGGCGGGCGGCGAGGTGCCGATCCCGATCGCACAGGGCGGCGCCTTCGGCTCGATCACGATCGAGTTCAAGAAGTTTGGCGTAGGGGTCGAGTTCGCCCCGACCGTGCTGGGTCAGGACCGCATCTTCCTCGAGGTGAGCCCCGAGGTGAGCGAGCCGGACTTCACGCTCGCCACGATCAGTGGTGGAGCGCTGATCCCCGGCTTCATCACGCGGCGGGCCTCCACCAGCGTCGAGCTGGGCGACGGCCAGACCTTCGCGATCGCCGGTCTGCTCTCGGACCGCGTGAACTCGTCGGTGGAGAAGTACCCGCTGCTCGGCGACATCCCGGTGCTCGGCGTGCTGTTCCGCAGCGTCCAGTACCAGCGCAACGAGACGGAGCTGGTGCTGCTCGTCACGCCGCGCATCGTGAAGCCGCTGCCGGTGGGCCGGGTGCCCCTGCCCACCGACGCCTACGTCGCTCCCAACGACTTCGAGCTCTACATGCTCGGCGCCCTCGAGGCGCAGCGCCCGGGTGCGACTCCTGCGGCTCCGGCCGAGGCCGGCTCTGCGGGCTTGATCGGGCCGGCTGGCCATCGGCTGCCGGTCTCCATGGAAGAGGAGAACGCGCAATGAAGACCCGAACCCTCGCTCTAGTGCTGGGCCTCTCGCTGCTGACCGGCGCCTGCGCCCTGCGCTCGCCGGTGAACGAGCAGTGGGGCCGCTCGGTGGCGGCGAACCACGACGCCCAGGTGTCCGACCCGAACGCGCCGGCCAACGACGAACCCGTGCTCGGCATGGACCCGAAGTCGGGTGAGGCCGTGGCCGACCGGTACTACAAGGGCCAGCGCAATCAGTCCACGCGCCAGGCTCCGTCGATCACGATCTCCGAGTAACTCGGACGGGAGGTGGATCATGCGGACCGAAACGAACCACGCTCGGCCCGAGGGGCGCCTGCGCCACGGCCTACGGACGGAGCGCGGGAACGTGCTGGTGTTCGTGACGCTCGCGCTGGTCGCGCTGTTCGGCTTCGCCGCGTGGTCCACCGAAACCGGGCAGGCCTGGATGGCGCGCGGCCAGCTCCAGGGCGCCAGCGACTCGGCAGCGCTCGCGGGCGCCGGCGAGCTGCTGGATCCGAACGCGATGCAGCCTTCGGACCCGGGCGCGGCGATCGCGGCCGCACAGGCCTTCGGGGTGGAGCACAAGGCGATCGCCGTCGACGTGGACATCCTGGCCTCCGACATCGAGACCGGAAGCTGGGACATGGAGACGCGCATCTTCACGCCGCTGCCGGGCTCGACCGACCGCACCCAGGTGCGCGCGGTGCGCCTGCTCGGCCGCCGCGACGACACCGCGAACGGGCCGATCCCGACCGTGCTCGGCCGCATCATGGGTGTGGACTCGATCGCCGTGAACACCGAGGCGATCGGCTACATCGGCTTCGCCGGCCTGCTGCCGCCGGGCGCGGCGCTGCTGCCGGTTGCGATCGACTGCTGCGAGATCTCGGGCTCGGCCTGCGAGAACGACTATTGCGCCGAGATCGCGGCCAATCCGCCGAACCCGCAGGTCGTGCCGGGCGGCGACTTCGCCGGCCAGACCGTGACCGCGCTCGACTTCACCTCCACCGAGCAGAACGCCTGCTGGACCGAGCTCGATTCCGTGAGCACGTCGATCAGCGCCGCCGGCCTCCAGGACATCGTGCGGAACGCCAACCCGATCGCGGTCGGCGGCCAGCCGATCTACGTGGACAACGGCACCAAGACGCCGGTGCTCGACGAGATCCAGAAGCGCTTCCTCGGCCAGGGTGCCTACTCGGGTGACCCGGCCGGCGAGGACACGAACGGCAACGGCACGATCGACTCCTGGCTGGTGCCCTTCCCGATCGTCGAGTGCCAGAACCCCGGGCCGCACTGCGCCAGCGGCGCTCCTCAGAAGATCGTGGGCGTGGCCTGCTTCGACCTCATGTGGGCCACCACCGGCTCCGACAAGAGGATCTACGGGAAGTTCGTCTGCCCGACCGACCCCCGCTTCAGCGCGAGTGACTGCGGCGTCGGCTTCGGCCCGGGCGGCGAGGTGCCCACGATCGACGCGCAGTATCCGGTCCTGGTCGACTAGGCAGCGCACAGGCAACAGGGATGGGGAGATGGCTGAAATGAATCAGCTCAGCTTCGTGGTCGCGACTGAGCAGTCGGGCCTGGTCGAGCTGCTCGAACAGAGCGGCCGCGCCCAGGTGAAGGGCGTCGTGGACGAGACCGGCGACCTGCTCGTGGCCGTGGCCCGCCATCGGCCCGAGGCGCTGCTGGTGGACCTCGGCAGCGACCCCTACGGCGTGCTCGGGCTGGTCGAGCAGATCCCGCTGCCGCGGCCGCTGCTGCTGGTCTACGGCCCCGACGACAAGGATGTGCTGCTGCGCGCCATGCGGCTCGGCGCGCGCGAGTACATCTCGCCCGGCCGCGAGGCCAAGGACGACCTGCTCGTCGCGCTCGAGCGCATCCTGCGCGAACGCGGCCCGGAGACCACGAAGGGTCCGCGAGCGCCGCTGATCGCGGTGATGGGCGCCAAGGGCGGCGTCGGCACCACCTTCGTGGCCTGCCAGCTCTCGGCCGGCCTCGCGCATCGGGGCGCGAAGGTCGCAGTGGTGGACGGCCACCTGCGGCTCGGCGACGTGGCGCTCTACTTCGATCTGCGCCCCCGCTACACGATCACCAGCCTGGCCACGGCGGCCGAAGGCCTCGACGCCGCCTATCTCCAGACCGTGCTCGCCTCGCATCGCAGCGGCGTGCAGGTGCTGGCGGCACCGGAGCGGCCGGAAGAGGCCGAAGTGATCTCGGCCAGCCACCTCGACCACGCGCTCGCGATCCTGCGCGCAGAGAATGACTGGGTGGTGGTAGACACCCCCCGCGAGTTCGACGAGCGCAGCGTACACCTGCTCGACCAGGCCAACTCGATCCTGGTGGTCACCACCTGCGACGTGCCCGCGCTGAACCACACGCGCCTCCAGCTCGACCTGCTGCAGCGGCTCGGCCACTCGCCGCACCGCGTGCACGTGGTGGTGAACCGCATGGACAAGAACGCGCCGGTGCAGGGCAAGGAGATCGCGGACTTCCTCGACCGCAAGTGGGACGTGCGGCTGCCCAACGATTATCCGAGCGCCTCGGCCTGCGTGAACGAAGGCCGACCGCTCTGGGAGCTCGCGCCGAAGTCCGCACTGCGCGAAGCGATGGACGGGCTCACGGCGGCCGCACACAACTGGTGTGAACGCCCGCTGCCCGAAGCTGCCAATCCCACGTCCAAGGGTCTGTTCGACCTGCTCCGGAGGAAACACTGATGGCTCTGCTCGAGCGACTGCGCAGGAGCGAAGCCAAGCCCGCTGCGGCCGCCCCCGTGGCGCCCGGCAAGCCGAGCCGGCGCGAGGCCTCCGCGCGCGACACCTGGTACGCCGAGCTGAAGTCGCGCGTACACAACGCACTGTTCGAGCGCCTCGACCTCTCGAAGGTCGGCAAGGTCACGCAAGACCAGGTGAGCGAGGACGTGGTGCAGGCCACGCGGCTCGTGCTCGACGAAGAGAAGGTGCTGCTCTCGCTGGAGGATCGCGAGCGGCTGATCCGCGAGATCCAGCACGAGGTGTTCGGCCTCGGCCCGCTCGAGCCTCTGCTCCAGGATCCGAGCGTGAACGACATTCTCGTGAACGGGCACGACGACGTCTGGGTGGAGCGGCGCGGCAAGCTCGAGAAGACCGTCGCGCGCTTCAAGGACGACGGCCACCTGATGCGCATCATCGACAAGATCGTGTCGGCGGTGGGCCGCCGCATCGACGAGCTGAACCCGATGGTGGACGCGCGCCTGGCCGACGGCTCGCGCGTGAACGTGATCGTGCCGCCGCTCGCGCTGGACGGACCGACCCTGTCGATCCGCCGCTTCGCGTCCGACCCCTTCACGTCCGAGGACCTGATCGCCTTCGGCAGCGTTACGCAGCAGCTGATGGACCTGATGAGCGGCGTGGTGAAGGCACGTCTCAACGTGCTGATCTCGGGCGGCACGGGCTCGGGCAAGACGACCTTCCTGAACGTGCTCTCGAACTTCATCCCGAACCACGAGCGCATCGTCACCATCGAAGACGCGGCCGAGCTGCAGCTGAAGCAGGACCACCTGGTGCGTCTGGAGAGCCGCCCGGCCAACATCGAAGGCAGCGGCCGCGTGACGGCGCGCGACCTGGTGATCAACTCGCTGCGCATGCGGCCCGACCGCATCGTGGTGGGCGAGGTACGCGGCGCCGAGGCCCTGGACATGCTGCAGGCCATGAACACCGGCCACGACGGCTCGCTCACGACCGTGCACGCAAACTCGGCGCGCGACGCGCTGATGCGTATCGAGACCATGGTCGCCATGACCGGCCTCGACATCCCCCAGCGTGCCGTGCGCCAGCAGATCTCCTCGGCCATCGACGTGGTGGTGCAGATCGCCCGCCTCTCCGACGGCAAGCGCAAGCTGGTGAGCCTGCAGGAGATCACCGGCATGGAAGGCGAAGTCATCACCACGCAAGAGATCTTCAAGTTCGACCGCCAGGGCGTCGCCGAAGACGGCGCGGTGCTGGGCGAGCTGATCCCGACCGGCATCCGGCCGAGCTTCGCCGAGCGGCTGCGCCTGGCGGGCATCCCGCTGGCGGCCGACCTGTTCGAGCGCAAGCGCTAGGAGGCGAGGCTCAGATGCCCCCGATGTTCTACGTGCTGGTGTTCCTCGCCGTGCTGCTCGCCGTCGAGGGCGTGATGATGATGACCCGCAAGGGCGCCGTCGATCCGCGCCGCGTGCGCGATCGGCTGAAGGCGCTCTCGCCGACACAGGGCGGCGTCGCCCAGGCCGACGGCAGCGTGATGCGCAAGCAGGAAGCGCAGGGCTGGTTCGGCCGACTGATGCAGAGCGTGCCGAACGGCACCTCGCTCGATCTGCTGCTCTACCGCGCCGGCATGCCCACCACCTCGGTTCGCTTCGTGCTGCTCACGCTCCTGCTCGGCTCGCTCGGCTACGTGACCGCGACGCTGTGGGCGGACCCGGTGCGCGGCAGCGTCGGCGTGCTGGCCGGCTTCCTGCCGTACCTGGTGATCCGCAACATGGCGACCAAGCGCACGCGCCGCTTCGAGGAGCAGCTGCCGGAAGGGCTCGAGCTGCTGACGCGCTCGCTGCGCGCCGGACACGGCCTCGGTTCGGGCTTCCACATGGTCGGCGAAGAGATGATCGATCCGATCGGCACCGAGTTCGGACTGGTGGCGGAAGAGGTGCGCTTCGGCCTCGACATGCGCGACGCGCTCGACAACCTCACGCGCCGCGTCGCCAACGAGGATCTGCCCTACTTCACCACCGCGGTGCTGATCCAGCGCCAGACCGGCGGCAACCTGGCCGAGCTGCTCGACAAGCTCAGCACGCTGCTGCGCGAACGCGCCCAGTTCTACGGCAAGGTGCGCGCGCTCACGGCGCAGGGCCGCGGCGCGGCGGCCTTCCTCGCCTGCTGGCTGCCCTTCATCTCGGGGGTGGTCTGGTACACGTCGCCGAACTATCTGGAGCCGCTGTTCGAGCACAGCTGGGGACACGCGGTGATCGCGGCGGCCATCGCGATGGACGTCTTCGGCTACTTCATCGCGCGCCGCATCGCGGACGTGCAGGCCTAGAGCCACTTCGGGGGTCGCATCATGCAGATGCTCGTTTCGCTGCTGGTCTTCGGCGCCACCTTCGCCCTCGTCATGGGCGTCGGGGCTTTCCTGCGACCGCGCATCGCAGGCCGTCGCCTCGCGAAGCTGGGCGCGCAGGGTGCGGAGGCGGGCGACGGCGCACGCGAGTCGCTGCTCGTGGCGGGGCAGGAGAATCCCCTGCTGCGCGCCATCAGCCGGCTCGGACAGCGCAGCGCGGACAGCGGCGAGGCCGGACCTCTGCGCCAGCGCCTGATCCAGGCCGGCGTCCGCTCACCCGCCGCACCGGCCATCTTCTACGGCCTGCGCCTCGTGCTGGCGCTCGCGGTTCCCTCGCTGCTGGTGTCGCTGCCCATTGCTTGGAAGATCGAGCACCTGCACCTGGTGCTGCTGCTGTGCATCTCGGCGGGCTTCGGCTTCATCCTGCCGAGCCTCTGGCTCGATGCGCGCAAGTCGCGCCGGCAGAACGAGATGCGGCGCATGCTGCCCGACGCCCTCGACCTGATGGTGGTGTGCGTCGAGGCCGGCTACGCGATCAACGCCAGCCTGGCCCGCGTCTCGGAAGAGTTCGCGGCGAAGAGCCCGGTGCTCTCGAGCGAGCTCGCCCTGGTGACGGCGGAGACGCGCACCGGCAAGAGCCTGACCGAGGCATTGCGCGGCCTGTCCGAGCGCACCGGTGTGGACGACATCAGCTCGCTGGTGGCGCTCCTGGTGCAGACCGAACGCTTCGGCACCAGCGTCGCCCACTCGCTGCGCGTGCACGCCGACGCGATGCGCATCCGGCGCATGCAGCGAGCCGAGGAGCGCGCCCAGAAGGCTCCGCTCAAGCTGATCTTCCCGGCGACGCTGATCTTCGCCGCGCTGATGATGATCTTCATGGCGCCGTCCGTGTACCGCTTCTCGCTGGCGTTCCCGGACTGAGCGGGCGGCGCGAGGCGAGCATTCGACGGTCGAGGGGGGAAGGCATGCGCGCAGGATTCACGGGGATCGGACTGGTCTGGCTGCTGATGGCGGCTGCGGCCGCTGCCGGCGACGCCCCCGGGCCGAACGCGGAGATGTTGCGGGAGCTGCGCGAGACGCAGGCGCTGCAGCAGCAGGCCGGGCCGGCGCCGGAAGGCGGCGAAGCACCGACGCTCGCGAGCTATCTCGCCAAGGGCGATGCCCAGCGCGCGGCGGGCGACCATCCGCGCGCGCTCTGGTCCTACCTGTTGGGGCACCGCCTCGACCTCGAAGACCCGCGCCCGATCGGGCGCATCGGCACCCTGCACCTCTCGCGCGAGCCCGAGCGGGCCGAGGTGATCTTTCGCCAGCTGCTCGTGCAGGGCGACGCATCCGCGCTCGCTCGCACCGGCCTCGGCCTCGCGCTGATCGCGCGCGGCGCCTGGAGCGAAGCCGTGGTCGAGCTGCGCCAGGCCGTGGAGGAAGACGGAGGCCTCGCCGCGACGCACAACGCGCTCGGCGTGGCCCTCGATCATCAGCAGCAAGTCGAAGCCGCACGCTGGCACTACCGCAGAGCCACGGAGATCCAGCCGCGCAGCCACGAGCCGTGGAACAACCTGGGCGTGTCGCTGCTCAGCACCGGCGACTACGCCGGCGCCGCCGAAGCGCTCGAGCAGGCCGGCCGCCTCGAGCCGCGCGACGCCGCGGTCTGGAACAACCTGGGCGTCGCACGCGGGCGCCTGGCGCAGTACGACGCGGCGCTCGAGGCATTTCGCCAGGCGGGCGACGAGCGCTCGGCGCAGAACAACCTCGGCTACCTGCACTACCTGAACGGCGACTACGACCGCGCGCTCGCGGCCTACGAACGCGCGCTGCATGCCGCGGGCGCGCCAGAGGAGCGGCTGCCGGTGCTGCGCAACGCGCGCATCGCGCAGCAGGCGAAGACTCAGCCCGCCGCCCGGCCGCGTCCCGCGCCCGTGCCTCTTCCCGAGAGCGGTGCCGACGCGCCCGGCCTCGGCGCCGAGCCGGGCCTGCTGGTCGAGGACGTCGCTCAGCCCGCAGCGCCGGCCGAGGACCCGATCGAGGCCTTCGCGAAGACCGAGGAGCCGCCGGCGTTGGTAGAGGCCCCGGCTGCGGAGGCTGCTCCGCCGGCTGAGGCAGCGATCGCACCGGCCGAGGCGGAGGCCGCCGAGCTGGCCCCGGCTGCACCTACTGCGGAGGCGACACCGACCGCGGCTCCGGACCGCGGCGCTCCCGCGCCGCTCGCGCCGGCCGAGACAGCGTCCGTCGGCGAAGAGCCGCTGGCCGAGACGGCCGGCGCAGTGGAGTCAGTTCCGTCTGCGGCACCCGCAGAGGCGTCCTACCCGCGGCGCTAGGGAATCGGGAGCCTCATCGCCTCCAGGGTGCAGGCGTTGGTGTCTGCGAGCTTGGGGTAGGACTTGAGGTACTTGGCAAAGTGCACTCAGCCGAGCTTGCGCCAGCGCGAGAGCTGCATCGGCTCGGCCAGCAGCGCGTCGGCCTTGGCGATCCAGCGCTCGACGTGCGGCTCCATCAGGTGGCGATCGAGATCCGCGTCGCTCGCCCAGGTCTCGTGGAACAGGAACAGCGTCGGCTCGTCCTGCATCTCGTGCATGTCGTAGTTCAGGCAGCCGCGCTCGGCCCGCGACGGCGCCAACAGCGCGAGCAGCTCGCGACGCACACCCGCCTCGCAGCCCTCCTTCGCGCGGATGCGCACCACCACGGTGACGGGCTCGCTCGGCATGGGCGGCTCCTCTTCGCGCTCAGCCCTGGAGCAGCGGAGCGTAGTGCTCGACCACCGGGAACAGCTCGTAGAAGTGATGCAGCAACGCCTTCCACTCCTGATAGGCAGCGGAGCCGCGGAAGCCGCGCGTGTGGTCCTCGAGCGTGGCCCACCAGATCAGCAGCAGATAGCGGCCCGGCGACTCGACGGAGCGGCGCAGCTCGTGGCGCTGGTAGCCGGCCGCAGCAGCGACCAGCGGCTCGGCGCGCCCGAAGGCCTGCTCGAAGCGCGCGGCCTCTCCGGCACGCACGTCGAGGACGGCGACCTCGAGGATCATCGGGGGGCCGGCTACCGCCGCTCCTCGAGGATCGTCTCGATCGCCGCTTCCGCCGCCTTGTCGAGGTCGAGCTCGCGCTTCCTGCCGTCCTTGCGGCGCACCCATTCGACCTTGCCGGCCGCGAGGCCCTTCGGGCCGATCGTGAGGCGCCAGGGGATCCCGACCAGCTCGGCGTCGGTGAACTTCACGCCGGGGCGCTCGTCGCGATCGTCGATGATCACGTCGATGCCGGCCTTGCTGAGCTCTTCGTAGAAGCGTTCGCCCGCTTCGGCCGTCTTGACGTCCTTCGGATTGAGCACCGTGATCACGACCTCGAAGGGCGCCACGTTGACCGGCCAGACGATGCCCTTCTCGTCGTGGTTGCGCTCCACGACCGCCGCGAGGCAGCGCCCGACGCCGAGGCCGTAGCTGCCCATGATGATCGGCTGCGCCTTGCCGTCTTCGCCCTGCACCGTTGCGCCGAACGCCTCGCTGTACTTCGTACCGAGCTTGAAGATGTGGCCGACCTCGACGGTCTTCTTCACCGCGAGCGGCGCCTCGCAGAGCGGGCAGGCTTCGCCCGCCGCGACCGTGCGCAGGTCGAGCCACTGCGTGACCGTGATGTCGCGCGCGACGTCCACACCGCGCAGGTGGTGGTCGTCCTGGTTCGCGCCGGTCGTCAGGTTGCGGCGGCCTCGAAGCGAAGGATCCGCGAGGATGCGGCGCCCAGGGACGCCCACCGCACCGAGGCTGCCCGCGCCCGCGCCGAGCGCGGCGCGGATCTCGTCGGCACGCGCAGGTCGCAGCTCGCGCGCGCCCGTTCCGTCGGCGAGCTTCTGCAGTGCCAGCTCGTGGTCTCCGCGCAGCAGCACCAGAGCCGGCTCGCCGTCGAGCACGTAGACCAGGGTCTTGAGCTGGCGCTCGGCGGGTGCGCCTCCCGCGAACGTCGCGAGGTCGGCGATGGTGCGCACGCCGGGCGTCGGGAACTTCTCGGGCGCCGCCGGCCCGGGCTCGTCCGTGACGGCGGGCAGCTGCGAGGTCGCCTTCTCCACGTTCGCCGCGTAACCGCACGCCGCGCAGGCGGCAATCCAGTCCTCGCCGGCGTCGGTCTCGACCATGAACTCGACCGACTCGCTGCCGCCCATCGCGCCCGAAGAGGCCTCGACGGCGAGCGTGTCGAGGCCGCAGCGCTCGTAGATCTTGCGGTAGGCGTCGAAGTGCTGCTGGAAGGCGCGGTCGAGCCCCTCCTGCGTCACGTCGAAGGAGTACGAGTCCTTCATCACGAACTCGCGCACGCGCAACAGGCCCGACTTCGGGCGCTCCTCATCGCGAAACTTGGTCTGGAACTGGAACCAGATCTGCGGCAGCTCCTTGTAGGAGCGCAGCTCGCGTGCGAGCCAGGTGAACACCTCCTCGTGCGTGAGCCCGAGGCACAGCTCCGCGCCGTGCCGGTCGCGCAGCCGGAACATCACCTCGCCGACCGTCTCCCAGCGCCCGCTCTTCTGCCAAAGCTCGGCCGGATGCAACGCCGGCAGCGAGAACTCCTGCGCGCCGATCTTGCTCATCTCCTGGCGCACGATGCGCTGGATCTTCTCGGCGCTGCGCACCGCCAGCGGCAGCAGCGAGTAGGCGCCCGACATGAGCTGGCGGACGAAGCCGCCGCGCACGAGCAGGCGATGGCTCGCGGCCTCGGCGTCGGCCGGGTTGTCGCGAAGCGTCGGAATGAAGGCGCGAGTCCAGCGCACGAGATGCTCCCAAGAAAGGCGGCGTAGGGTAACAACCC
>Ga0247727_10010325_pt1 | contig 16580 bp, 13 predicted proteins | sample WisWelCaveWW1625_FD_202498 | JGI IMG/M metagenome (GOLD analysis project Ga0247727, IMG submission 202498) | Biofilm microbial communities from Wishing Well Cave, Virginia, United States - WW16-25 | ecosystem: Environmental > Aquatic > Deep subsurface > Groundwater > Cave microbial mat | place... | reverse complement strand
CTCTCGCGCGAGATCGTGCCGCTCGTGAAGGCCGCGATCGTCGTCTTCTCGACGTCGGAGAGCTCGCCCCGCTCGCGCGGCTTCTTCGCGCGCGAGCACGTCGCGAGGGCCCCAGCTACCGCGACCGCCCCGACCAGGCACACCACCGCCGAGAGAGAACGCAGATGCCGTCGCATGCCCACCCCTGCCCGCAGGCCCCAGACACCGGGCATCTTCGCCCCGGCCCGCAGCGCATTGTAGTGGTTGCGGCCATCCGCGACGTGGCAGCGAGCCCGGAAGCACGAAACGCTTGACTGGCCGGGGTTGCGCCCGCACGATTGAGGCGATCAGAGGAGGCCACTTGTCCAACCGAGCCTTGGTACTGTTCGTAGCCGTGGGCGCCTTCGCCACGACCACGCTCGCCGACACGCTCGTGTTGCGGTCGGGCCGCCGCGTCGAGGGCGACCTGGTCGGCGTTCGCGGCAGCACGATCGAGTTCGCGGAATCGCGCGGCTCGACGCGCCGCTACGACCGCTCCGATGTAGCGCGCATCGAGCTCGACTCGTCGCGCTACGACGACGACCGCCCCGGCCCCGGTGGGCGGCCGTCGGGGCTGCGCGAGAAGTACACGACGGTCGATGCCGCGACGCAGTGGAACGACACCGGTGTCGACGTCCGCTCCGGCATGGACGTCTATTTCGACGCCTCGGGCCGCGTGCGTTGGGGGCCGGACCGCCAGGACGGACCGGCGGGCGAGGGCGGGAACCGTTACAACGCCAACCGGCCCATTCCCGGCCGCCCCGGCGGGGCGCTGATCGGGCGCATCGGCGACTCGGACCCGTTCTTGATCGGGAACGAGAGGGGCCCGATCCGGATGCGAGAATCGGGCCGCCTCAGCCTGGGCGTCAACGACGACTACCTCCAGGATAACTCCGGCAGCTGGCGCGTCACGATCTACTACTGACTCCCGGCCCGGGGTCAGGTCTTGAATCAGCGCACGCGCAGGACGGCGCCTGAGTCCAAGACCTGACCCCAACGGCACTGCGGAATCGGGCATGCTCTGCCGGAGTCGCGCGGGGCGGTCGGTGGCTTCATGACGACGACTGCGACGGTCCGTGATCCCGTGCAATGGATTGGCCTCGGCTGCATGCGGCTCTCCACCGAGCCGGCCCGCGACGAGGCTGCCGCCGTCGCAGTGCTGCACGCGGCCTTCGACGCCGGGGTCGACTTCCTCGACACGGCCGACGCCTACTGCCGCGACGCGACCGACGTCGGCCACAACGAGCGGCTCATCGCTCGCGCGCTCTCGCGTCCTGGGGCGGTGACAGCACGCGGATCCAGGTCGCGACGAAGGGCGGGCTCACCCGCCCCGAGGGCCGCTGGGTTCCGGATGGGCGGGCCCGCCACCTGATCGCCGCCTGCGCGGCCAGTCGCCGTGCCCTCGGCGTCGAACGTCTCTCTCTGTACCAGCTCCACGCTCCCGACCCCCGCACGCCCCTCGCCACGAGCGTTCGCGCCCTTGCCGCCCTCCAGCGGGACGGGCTCGTCGAGAGCATCGGCCTGTGCAACGTCGGCCAGAGGCAGCTCGAAGAGGCGTTGCGGCTCACCAGGATCGACGCGGTCCAGGTCGAGATCAGCGTCTTTCACGACGACAAGCTGTGGAACGGTGTCGCCGCCCGCTGTGTGGCAGAGGGCATCCCGCTGGTCGTGCATCTGGCTCAAGGCCGGCCTCGAGGACGCCCAATTGAACGCCGTTCATCGCATGCTCGCGCGCTACGGACGCCTGCTTGGCCCCGAAGAGATGAGCGCGGCCGTGAAGAGCGACCCCGGAGCTTTCGCCCCGGGCGTCCTGTTCCGATACGAACGCGACCTCGAGCCGCCGGATCCGTCCGAGGGCTTCTCGCGCATCGACGTCGTGCCGTTCGCGCGGACGCCGGACGCCAGCTTCACGAACCGCGCGCTCGTCGTGTGGCTCGACGGCGCGGTGTGGCGCGGTCGTTCGGGAGAACGCACGCCCGACTCGCCGCAAGACGTGGACGTGCTGCCCGGGCGAGCCGAGCTCTTGCGCCGTCACGCGGCCGCGGGATTCCTGGTCTTCGGCTTGACCTGGCAGCCTGAGATCGAGGCCGGCCAGCGGTCGAAGGAGGCGCTCCAGGCCTGCTTCGACGAGCTATCCGATCGCGTCGGCCTGCAGCTCGAGGTCTCGTACTGCCCGCACCGCGGAGGGCCGCCCGTATGCTGGTGCCGCAAGCCGCTGCCGGGCCTCGGCGTGGAGCTCATCGTCCACCACCGACTCGAGGCGGCGCGCTGCCTCTACGTCGGCAGCGGCAGCCTCGACCGGACCTTCGCCGAGCGCCTGGGCTTCGCCTATCGCGACCAGTCCGAGTTCTTCAGCCCTATATCCGCGAGCCCTCCAGGAACGCCTTGAGCTTGCGGCTGCGGCTGGGGTGGCGCAGCTTGCGGAGCGCCTTCGCCTCGATCTGGCGAATGCGCTCGCGCGTGACCTGGAAGCTCTGGCCCACCTCCTCGAGCGTGTGCTCGGAGCCGTCGCCGATCCCGAAGCGCATCTTGATCACGCGCTCCTCGCGCGGGGTGAGCGTCTTCAAGAGCGCGTCCGTCTGCTCCTTGAGGTTCAGGTTGATCACGTTTTCGGCCGGCGACACCGCGGAGCGGTCCTCGATGAAGTCCCCGAGATGCGAGTCCTCCTCCTCCCCGATCGGCGTCTCGAGCGAGATCGGCTCCTGCGCGATCTTCAACACCTTGCGCACCTTGGAGACCGGGATGTCCATCCGCTTCGCGATCTCCTCCGAGGTCGGCTCGCGGCCCAGCTCCTGAACCAGAGCGCGCGAAGTGCGGATCAGCTTGTTGATCGTTTCGATCATGTGCACGGGGATGCGGATCGTGCGCGCTTGGTCGGCGATCGCGCGCGTGATCGCCTGGCGGATCCACCACGTCGCGTAGGTCGAGAACTTGTAGCCGCGCTTGTACTCGAACTTGTCGACCGCCTTCATCAGGCCGATGTTGCCTTCCTGGATCAGGTCCAGGAACTGCAGCCCGCGGTTCGTGTACTTCTTGGCGATCGAGACCACCAGCCGCAGGTTCGCCTCGACCAGCTCCTTCTTCGCCTGCTCGGCCTGCGCCTCGCCCAGGATCACGGTGTCGAGCGAGCGCTTGATCTCCTCCGGCCTCGCGTCGAACTCCTCCTGGATCTGGTCGAGCAGCTGGCGCTGGTCGCGCACCATCTGGCGCACCTGCTTGCGGTAGTCGTCGCTCACGTCGCGCCGGAGCTTGTGCTCGAGCCGCGCGATGCGGTCCTCGGCGTCGCGGATCCGGTCGACGGCCTCGCGCACGCGCTCGACCAGCCGGCGCTTGAAGGCCTCGGCGAAGTCGATGCGGCGGATCGAGAGCGACATGCGGATCCGCAGCCGCGCCAGGCGCCACTTGCCCTTGACGAAGGAGCGGGACTTCTTCTCGAGCTTCACGAAGTGCTTGCGGTAGGCCAGGTAGTCCGAGTGGGCCTCGTTGGCCTTGCCGATCAGCTTCAGGGTTCCCTTGATCTTGGCCTCGAGCTTCTCCTCGGTGACCTCTTCCTCGTTGAAGACCACCGCGTCGCGCACGCCGATCTCGCGCGCGCCCAGCCGCTCGCCCAGCCGCGCCACCTCTTGCGCCGCCATGTTGGTGCGCGAGATCGCGCGCAGCATCGCGTTCTTGCCGCTCTCGATGCGCTTGGCGATCTCGACCTCGCCCTCGCGCGTCAAGAGCGGCACCGTGCCCATCTCGCGCAGGTACATCCGCACCGGGTCGTTGGTCTTGTCGAGCGTGCCGGGCGTGAGGTCGAGCTCGACGCCTTCCTCTTCCGACTTCTCGCGGATCTTCTGCTCGGAGTCGACCACCTCGATGCCCATCGACCCGAACATCGAGAAGATGTCGTCGAGCTCGTCCGACGAACCGATGTCGGAGGGCAGCAGGTCGTTCACCTCCTCGTAGAGGAGATAGCCCTTCTCCTTGCCCATCGTGATGAGCTGCCGTACCTCGTCGTACTTTTCCTCGATCGTGAGCGCCATTGCCGTTTCGCCTGCTCCTTCTCGCCTTGCCTTAATGCTCTGCCATCTGACGCCGGAGGCGAATCTTCTCCGCGAGGAGCGCGTCCTGCGCCTCCCCGCTCGCCCCGGCGATACTGTTCTGGATCTCCGCCATGCGCGCCTCGAGCGGCTTCTGCCGCAGCACGCGCACGCACTCCTCGGCCGACAGGTGCTCCATGGGCGCCCCCTCGACCGCGATCTGCGACATCATCCGCCGCGCGTCCTCGTCGAGCTCCGCGAGGACCGCGGGCAGCGTCACCCGCTCGTCGCGCCGGGCGACGGCCTGAGCCGCGCGCAGCAACTCGGCCGAGCGCAGCCCCTCGAGGTCCTGCTCCTCGAGCTCCCTGAGCGCCTCCTCGACCCCGGCCGCGCTCTGCGCCACGAGCGCGAGCAGCCAGCGCTCCGCAGGCAGCAACGCCTTCACCTGCACGCCCGGCTTGCGCGCGGCCGCCTCCGCCACGGCCGATGCCTTCCCGGGCCGGCCCGAGAGCGCGCGCCGCAGCTCTTCGCGCGCGGCCGACGCGTCGAGCCCGCCGCGCTCGGCCACACGCGCGAGCCAGGCCTGTCGCTCGACCGCGTTCTCCGTCCGCACCAGCGCGGGCAGCACGTCGGCGAAAAAGGCGGCCTTGCCCGCGGGTGTCGTGATGGCGTGGCGCATCACGGCCCGCCGCATCAGCCACTCGACCGCCTCGGGCGCGTCGTCGAGGCGCTTGCGGTAGGCCTCGGCGCCCTCCGCTTTCAGGAACGTGTCGGGATCGTGGCCCTCGGGCAGCTCGACGATCCGCACCTGCACGCCCTCCTCGAGCAGCACCTCGAGGCTCTTGCGCGCGGCCTTCTGTCCGGCCTCGTCCTGGTCGAAGTTCAGCACCACCGTCTCGGCGAAGCGCTTCAGGAGGCGCGCGTGCGACCCGGTGAGCGAAGTGCCGCAGGTCGCGACGACCTCGCTCACGTCCTGCTCGATCGCGCGCGCCACGTCGAGGTAACCCTCCATCAGCACCGCGCGCTTCTCGCGCACCACGCTGTCGCGCGCCCACGACAGGCCGTAGAGGATCCGGCTCTTCGAGTAGAAGGGCGTCTCGGGCGAGTTCAGATACTTGGGCTCGCTGCCGTCGAGGCTGCGCGCGCCGAAAGCCACGACCTTGCCTGACTCGTTCAGGATCGGGAACAAGGCGCGGTTGCGGAAGCGGTCGTAGTGGCCTTCCTTGCCCTGGCGTTCCAGCACCAGGCCGGCCTTCAGCAGCAACGGCGGCGCGAACTTGCCGCGCAGCGCGCCGATGAGATCGTCCCAGGCGTCGCGCGCGGCGCCGGCGCGGATCTTCTCGAGCGTCTCCTTGCGGAAGCCGCGGCCGAGCAGGTACTCGCGGGCCTTCGTGCCCGGTGCGGCCCAGAACGTGCGCGTGAAGTGCTGCGCCGCCGCCTCCATGAGCGCCAGCAGCTCCTCGCGCTCCTGCCGGTCGGGCCCGGGCTCGACGCGCCCTTCGGGAATCGGCACGCCGAAGCGCCGCGCCAGCGTCTCGACCGTCTCGGGGAAGCTCATTCGCTCGCGCAGCATCAGGAACTTAAAGACGTCGCCGCCCTCGCCGCATCCGAAACAGTGGAAGACGGCCGGCTCCTGGCGCACGTTGAAGGAGGGGCTCTTCTCCTGGTGGAACGGGCACAGGCCCTTCCACGAGGTTCCCATCTTCTTGAGCGCCACGTGCTCGGAGATCACGCGCACGATGTCCGCGACGCGCCGCACCTCTTCCACGAAGCTGTCCGGGAACGCCATCGCTAGTCCTTCAGCTCCACGACCGTCGCGCCGCCGCCGCCCTCGCCCGGCCCGCCGAGGCGCCACGACGAGACGAGCGGGTGGCCCTCGAGGAGCCGTGCGATGGCCTTCCGGAGCTTGCCCTCGCCGAAGCCGTGGACGAGGCGGATCTCGCGCCGGTCGGAAAGCGCGGCGTCGTCGAGCAGCTTGTCCACGCGGTCGCGCGCGTCCTCGACGGTCATGCCGATCAGGTTCAGCTCGGCGGGGATGGACTTCGTGAGGACGGAGGCGGAGCCCGAGCGCGAAGGGGCGGAATCACGCGAGAACGAACCAGAGGCGGAACGCCGCTTCGTAGAGGGGCGCCCCTCAAGAGAAGGACCAAAGACGCCTGGTGCTGCTTCTGACTCTCTTTGAGCTGGGGGGGCGCCGCCCCCCCAGACCCCCTGGGGTTGCCTCTGGCCTGTTCCCGCGGGTTGACTGGATCTAGAGCCCTCAGGGTGCTTCTGAGCCAGGCTGACCAGCTCGCTCGTGGCTACTCGAAGGCGCTTGCCCGAGATCGCGACTTCGGCTTCGCTTCCCTGCAGGCCGAGCACCTCGCCGGTCAGGCCCATGGCCTTCACGCGGACGCGCATGCCGATGGCGAGCGGGAGCGACGGGGCCTCCGGCTCCTCGGGCAGACCCAGCTCCGGGTCCTTGAGCACCGCCTCACGCGCGTCGCGGATCGCAGCGATCGCCTCGCCACGCAGGCGCGGCGCCGCCGCCGCGGCCTTGTGAGTGGCCTCCAGCTTCTCGACGGCGGCCCGGATCGCGTCCGCCGCCTTTCGCTCGGCCGCTTCGCCCCGGCGCCTCAGCTCCTTCGCGAAAAGCTCGATCTCGCGCCGCTTCTTCGCCTGTAGCTCGCGCTCGGCGAGCGTCGCGCGTGCGAGCGCGCCCTCGGCCGCTGCCTTCAGCGCAAGGACCTGCATCTTCTCGCGCTCGAGCTCGGCTTCGCCTTTCTCGAGCCGGGCGAGCAGCGCCTCGGCCTGCTGCTCCTTGTCGTCGCGCCGCGCCCGCGCGTCGGCCACGACCTCGGCCGGCAGCCCCAGCCGCTCGGCCATCTCGAGCGCGAGGCTACGGCCCGGCGCGCCGAGGGTGAGCCGATAAGTCGGCCGGTAGCTCGCGGGGTCGTAGCCGAACGACGCGGTCGCGACACCGGGCGTCGACTGCGCGTAGGCCTTCATCAGGCCGTGATGCGTGGTGGCCACCACCATCGCGCCCGCGCGCCGAAAGTGCTCGACGATCGCCACGCCGAGCGCGCCGCCTTCGGTCGGGTCGGTGCCGGCGCCCACCTCGTCGAGCAGCACGAGCGCGGGCCGCGCGAGGTCGCGTGTCATCTCGACGATCACCGCCAGGTGCGAGGAGAAGGTCGAGAGGTTCTCGGCGATCGACTGCTCGTCGCCGATGTCGGCGAACACGCGCCTGAACGCCGGGAGCCGGCTGCCGGGCGCCGCGGGGAGGTGGAGCCCGCACTGGGCCATCAGCGCGAAGAGGCCGACGGTCTTGAGCGCGACCGTCTTGCCACCGGTGTTGGGACCGGAGATCACGAGCACCGGGCTGTCGCCGCCGACCCGCAGGCTCACGGGCACGGGCGCGCTGCCGCGCGTGATGCCGAGGCGCGCCGCGAGCTCGGGGATCAGCAACGGGTGGCGCGAGTCTTTTATCTCGAGCAGGGGGGTGCTGCGTCGCACCCCCCTGGGACCCCCCGCGCTCGCGTCGGGAGTGAATCCCGCCGCGCGCGCAGCCTGCTGCTCGTCAGCTTCCCCGCCCTCGACGATCTCGGGTGGATGAGCGTCCATCGCCACGGCCAAGAGCGCCATCGCCTGCACGGCGTCGAGCTCGCCGAGGATCCCGGCCATCGCCTCGATCGCGTCCGCGCGCCCCCCCAGCAGCGACGTCAGCTCCTGCAGGATGCGCACGACCTCGCGCCGCTCCTCGTCCTGCAGCTCCACGATGTCGTTGTTCAGCTCGACCGCGGGTAGCGGCTCGACGAACAGGCTCGCGCCGGAGCCGGAGCTGCCGTGGATGATGCCGGGGAGTTGGCCCTTCTGCTCGGCCTTCAGCAGCAGGACGTAGCGGTCGTTGCGCGTCGTGACGATGCGGTCCTGCAGCAGCCGCTCGCTCTCCGGGCTCCGAAGATAGCCTTCCATCACGCTCGTGAGCTGGCTGCGCAGCCTCGCGAGCGTCCGCCGCACGTCCGCGAGCTTCGGCGAGGCGTTGTCGGCCACTTCGCCCGACGGCAGGAGCGCCCGCCGAATCGCGAGCGCAACCGGGGTCGTGTCGCGCACCTCGGACGCGCGTCGCGCCAGCTCCGGGGCCGCGTCCGTCCGGGCCACGCGGCGAGCGATCTCGACCCCTCCTTCCACGAACGAGGCGAGGTCCGCGAGCTTCTGGGGCTCGAGGTGGGCTCCACGGACGCGTGAGCCCGCGAGCGACTCCCGGACGTCGGGCAGGTCGTGGTACGGCTGGCGGCCCACCGCCTTCAGCAGCGAAACGCCCTCGGTCGTCCGGGCGAGCGCCTGCCGGACGCCCTGGGGCTCGATGATCGGCTGCAGCCCCTCGAGACGAGCCTGTCCCAATGCAGAGCCCACCTGCTGAAGCAGGAGCGCCCGGATACTGTCGAACTCCAGTGTTTTAAATGAGTTGGCGTTCACGCGCGTCGGCCCGGCCGTTCACTTTCGAGGCCCCGCCGCGCTCCGTGCGCCCCCTGGGGGCGCCTATTGCGCACAGCCGAGGCCCTCTTGCGCGTTGCAGGGTGGACACGGCGGGACAGACAGAATAGAAGATCAGCAGAATCAACGGTTTTGTCAAGGACGACGGGTTTTTTTTGACTAGACTAGGCCGTGACGGCCGTCGCCGGGCCCCGCCCGCGCAGGATCAGGCACGCCAGGTGCGCCGCCCCGAAGCCGTTGTCGATATTCACGACTCCCACCCCGGAGGAGCAGGAGTTGAGCATGGCCAGGAGCGCCGCCAGGCCGTGGAAGGATGCGCCGTAGCCGACGCTCGTCGGTACGGCCACGACCGGCGAATCGACGAGCCCGGCCACCACCGAGGGCAAAGCACCCTCCATCCCGGCGACTACGATCACCACGTCGGCCGTCCGGATCGTCTCGGCGCGGTCCAGCAGGCGGTGCAGGCCCGCCACGCCCACGTCGTAGATGCGGTCGACCGTGGCGCCGTGGAATGTGGCGGTTACCGCCGCCTCCTCGGCCACCGGCAGGTCGGAGGTACCGGCTGCGGCGATCGCGATTCGGCCGGAAAGCGGCGTGGCGGGTTCGCCTTCGAAGGTCAAGCAACGCGCGGCGTCGTGAAAACGCGCGCCCGGACGAACCGTCACAACCCGCGCGTGGACCTCCGCGGTCGTGCGGGTCACCAGCACCCGCTGGCCGCGCGCCGTGATTCTCTCGACGATCGCCACGATCTGCTCGGCCGTCTTACCCGCCCCGAAGACGGCCTCCGGGAACCCGCGCCGGAGCGCCCGGTGGTGGTCCAGCTTCGCGAAACCCAGGTCCTCGTAGGGCAGCGTCGCGAGGCGGCTCGCTGCCTCGTCGGGGGAGAGCGCTCCGTCCCTGACCTTCTCGAGAAGCTGCTTGAGGCTCTGGGGATCCATTGACTTGTGCCGCCGCTCCGCTAGACTACTCGATTGTGCCGTGCGGCCCTCGAGGGCGTCCGCGGCATCCGAAATCGGCATCTTCCACCGGCGTTTCGGACACTGTCAAGGAAGGCGCAGTCGTGTCCCTTCGATCGGGACGCGACGGGCGCGGTTGAGAGGCGGCTGAGGCAGCAATGAGCGCGGTCGAGTTCGGCATCCTGGGGCTGTACTTCCTGACCCTGGTGATCCTCGCCATCATGGGCTTTCACCGATACGTGATGGTGTGGCTCTACCTCAAGCACAAGGACCGCAAGGCCGAGCCGGCGGCGCTGCCCGCCGTGCTTCCGCGCGTGACGGTCCAGCTTCCGATCTTCAACGAGATGTACGTGGTCGACCGCCTGCTGGCATCGGTCTCCGAGCTGCGCTACCCGAAGGACCGCCTCGAGATCCAGGTGCTCGACGATTCGACCGACGAAACCACCGCGATCGCGAGCCGCGCCGTCCTTCGCTACCGCGCGCAGGGCTTCGACATCCACCACCTCCACCGCAGCGACCGCACCGGTTTCAAGGCGGGCGCCCTCGACGCGGGCCTCGGGCAGGCGACGGGCGAGTTCGTGCTGATCTTCGACGCCGACTTCGTGGCACCGCCCGACATGCTCGAGAAGACGCTCGGCCACTTCGACGACCCAAAGGTCGGAATGGTTCAGGCGCGCTGGGGCCACATCAACCGCGACTACTCGCTGCTCACCGAAGTGCAGTCGATCATGCTCGACGGCCACTTCATCATCGAACACGGGGCGCGCAGCCGCTCCGGACGCTTCTTCAACTTCAACGGGACCGCCGGCATCTGGCGCCGGAGCGTGATCGCGGACGCGGGCGGTTGGCAGCACGACACGCTCACCGAGGACCTCGACCTGAGCTACCGCGCGCAGATGAAGGGCTGGCGCTTCGTGTACCTGCCCGACCTCGTAGCGCCGGCCGAGCTGCCGGTCGAGATGAACGCCTTCAAGACGCAGCAGCAGCGCTGGGCCAAGGGCTCGGTGCAGGTCTGCAAGAAGCTCTTGCCGCGCGTGCTGGCCTCCGATCTGCCCTGGCGCGAGAAGGTGGAGGCCACCTTCCACCTCACGGCCAACCTCGCCTACCCGCTGATGGTGCTGCTCGCGGGCCTGATGTTCCCGGCGATGCTGCTCCGCTACAACATGGGCTGGGCGGAGATGATCGTGGTGGACGTGCCGATCTTCCTCGCGGCGACCGCGTCGGTCTGCGCCTTCTACACGCTGTCGCAGAAGGAGCAGTTCAAGGACACCTGGAAGGGCAAGCTGCGCTACATCCCCGCCGTGCTCGGGATCGGGATCGGCATCTCGATCAACAACGCGCTCGCGGTGATCGAGGGGCTGTTCGGGAAAGCGTCCGAGTTCACCCGCACGCCGAAGTACGGCATCGAGGGCGCCTCCGACACCTGGAAGCAGAAGGCCTACAAGGGCAAGTCCAACTGGGTGCCCTACGTCGAGCTGGCGCTCGCCTGCTACTTCACGTTCACCTCGCTCTACGCGCTCGCCTACGGGCTCGTCGGCACGCTGCCCTTCATCGCGATCTTCCAGTGGGGCTTCCTCTACACCTCGGGCATGTCCCTGGCGCAGAGCTACGACTGGCTCGTCCCGCGTCAGCAAGAGGCCTGAGAACGGGCTCCCCGGAGCCAAAGGACCCGCGCAGCCTGGGCAGCATCCAGGGCGCGGGCGTGCGCCGCGTCCTTCTCGTCACGCTCGGGCTGAACGTCGCCGTCGCTGCCGGCAAGGTGATCGTCGGCCAGCTCTCGGGGAGCCTGGCGATGGTGGCTGACGGCTATCACAGCCTGGTCGACAGCTCGAACAACGTCATCGGCCTCGTGGTCGCGGCGTTCGCGTTCCGGCCGCCCGACCAGGGACACCCGTACGGCCATCGCAAGTTCGAGACGGCGGCGACCGCGATCATCGGCCTCGCCCTGCTGTCGCTTTCCTGGAGCCTGCTCGCGGGCGCACTCGGCCGGTCGCGCACGCAGACGCTACCGGAGATCTCGCTCCTCAACTGGGGCGTGATGGCCTTGACGATCGCCGTCAACGTCTGCGTGAGCCGGTACGAGGCGCGCGAAGGGCGAAGGCTCGGCAGCGCGTTCCTCGTCGCCGACGCGGCCCACACGCGGGCCGACCTGTACGTCTCGCTCGGGGTGGTGGCCTCGTTCGTGGCAGCGAGCCTCGGGGTCGCCTGGGCCGACCCGCTCGTCGCCGTCGTGATCGCCGCGATCATCGCCTGGCAGGCGCTGCGCATCCTGCTCTCCGCTTTCGACGTCCTCACCGACCGGGCGGCGCTGCCGGCCGAGCGGCTCGCGGCGCTGGCCGCCGCCGTACCGGGCGTGCGCCAGGTGCACGGCGTACGCACGCGCGGCCGCCGCGATGCCGTGTACGTGGACCTCATCGCCCGCCTCGACGGCGCGCTCAGCCTGCGCGAGGCCCACGACGTGGCCGACCGCATCGAGGCCGCGCTCCAGCAGGCGCACCCCGAGATCGCCGACGTGGTCGTCCACCTCGAGCCGGAGGGGCCGGCGCGCACGCCCTCTCGCGGGTGAGCTGTCGCAAGAGCGTGCCGATCAGGCTCGCCTGCCGGGGAGCGGCAGAGCGCGCCAGCCTCAGCGCTTCTCGCCTCCGCAGGCCTCGCACGGGCATAGCTTGCGGAGCAGCCGGAAGCTGTAGATGCCGGTGCTGTGGCCGTCCTGCCAGGTGAACGCCACCGCGTAGTTGCCGACGCCATCCACGTGGACGAGCTCTTGGTGCTCGAGGGCGAGGTAGCGGGTGACCGGGTCGTGGCCCTGGCACGTCGCGCAGGGGCACCAACTCCGCAGGTAGTCGAGCGGGAAGATGCTCTCGTGGCCGTCCTCCCACGACACGACGACACGCCGGGCGGCGCGCTCGTGGCGGATCTCGACCGGCTCGGGGGACGCGGCGCTCACGAGGGCACGGCTACTCGGCGCCGAGGACGACGGCGTCGACCTTCCAGGCCCCGCCTTCCTTGACGAGGCGGATCACAACCGGCTGCATTGGCCCGCTGCCGCCGGTGAGAGCCCCGGTCATGGTGGCGCGGTCGTTGTCCACGGACCGTATCGGGAGGGTCGCGTCCGGCGACTGCGCGATCGCCTTCGTGATCCGCTCGAGCTCCTCCGCATCCACCTGCCCGCGGTAGTTCTCGCTGAGCCCCGCCTGGACAGCCTCGCTCTGTCCCTGGCGCACGTGGCCGAGCCAGGCGTGCGCGGCGTCGGCTGCGCCCCGGGTGGCCATCCACGTGCCGCCGAAGATCGCCGCCACCACGAGGGCGACGAGCAACAGGCAGCCGCAGCAGCCCACGCCGATCCAGACGAGAGGATTCTTTCCCTTCTTGGCCGGTGCCAGGCCTGCGGGCATCTGCGGCACCGGCGAGGCGGGCGCGGGCGCCGATCCCTTGAAGCGCTCCTTGGCCGCGGCGGCGCTCGGTGGCGCCGGCGTGGAAACGGGGAGTGGCGGTGGTGCGGCCGGCTTTGGCAGCGGCGGCGGCGGCGCGGGCTTGGGAGCAGGCGGCGGCTCGGGAGCCGCCATCACCGTCGCTGAATCGTCTCCCAGGATCGGTGTCGCGACCGTGGCCTCCGGGTCTTCCTTGAGGTCCACGCGGAACGCGAGCGCGCCGAAGCGAAGCTCCTGGCCGTTTTTGAGCGCCTGCTCCGCGATCCGCAGGCTGTTGAGGTACGTGCCGTTCGCGCTTCCCTGGTCGACGACCCACCAGATTCCGCCGCGTTGCTCGAGGCGCGCGTGCCTTCTCGAAACGGAACCGTCGGCGACCACGATCTCGCAGCTCGGATCGCGCCCGACGACCGTCTGGTCTTTGACCACGTCGATCGGCTGGCCGGACACGGGCACGAGCCTTAGGGTCGCCATCTCGCACACCTCGCGGTGCTTGCCGCCTCGCTTGGGGCGGAAGTTGCTGCTGATTCTAGGGATACAGGCGGGGGGCGTCAATGCTCAACGGCACTAAGAGCCCACGACGGGTCCCCTCGAGTCGACGCCGCCCGAAGGCCGCAGTCCGGCATGTAGATGAAGCTGAAGAGGTTCGGCGAAGGCTCCACGGCTCAGGAAACGGCAGGCGCGATACCCGCGGCGGCCCGCACCTCCGCGAGCGGCAGCGTGAAGCAGAAAGTCGTCCCGTGGCCAGCGCCTTCCGATTCGACCCAGACGCGGCCGCCGTGCACCTCGACGATCCGCTTGACGAGGGCGAGTCCCACGCCGGTGCCCGGGCTCGCGGGGTCGAGCTTGTCGAACAGCCGGAACACCTGCTCGTGGAAGCGCGGCTCGATCCCGATTCCGTTGTCCTGTACGAAGAGCAGAGCCTGGCCGTCCGGAGCGCCGCCACGGCAGCCGACCACCAGCTTCGGCCGCCGCTGGTCGCCCATGAACCGGGCGGCGTTGGCGACGAGGTTTTGAACCACCTCCACGAGCCGCAAGCGGTCGCCGATGACGACCGGCAGGCCGGGCGCGATCTCGACCGCCACGCGGCTCTGCTTGAGCTCCTGCGCTGCGTTCGCCATGGCCTCCCGGACGATTGCGTCCATCCCCACGGCTGCAGCCGGGCCCGCCACCCGGCCCACGCGCGAGAGGTCCAGGAGCTCGCTGAGCAGCCGCTCCATGCGGTCGGAGGCGCGGTAGATGCGCGCCATGTCCGCGCGCATCGCGGCGCCGTCGCCCCGCTCGGCCGCCTGCTCGACGAGGCCGAGGAAGCCCCGGATCGTGACGAGCGGCGACTTCAGGTCGTGCGAGACGGTGTAGCTGAAGCGCTCCAGCTCGGCGTTGCGCGCTTCGAGCTCACGGATCAGCGCCTCGCGCTCCGTCTCGGCCCGCCGCCGCTCGGTCACGTCGCGTGCGACCACCAGGCCTGCCGCGTTCCGCGAGGCCGGGGCCGTCGCCTCTGGGGGCAGCGGGATGAAGACTGCCTCGACGTTCAGCGAAGACCCGTCGAGCCGTCGCGCCTCCATCTCGACGGGCGGCGAGCCGGCCGGGTACGCCGCGAGGCGCTCGCGCATGGCGCGGCGTGTCTCGGGCGCCACGAACTCGGCGATCTCGCGGCCGACGAGGTCCTGCGGGCCCGCCGCTCCGGCCAGGCGCGCGGCCGCCGGGTTGGCGAAGCTGATGCGTCCCTCCGCGAAGACGGCGATCGCGTCCGGCGACAGCTCGACGAGGCGCGCGTAGCGCTCCTCGCTCGCGCGCAGCGCCTCGAGCGCGCGCACCTGGCGGTAACGCTCGACCAGCAGCCTCGCGCCGAAGACCGCCACCGAGGCCAAAACCGCGATGAAGGCCAGCACGAGCTCGAAACGTGCGACCTGGAGCGCGAGGGCCAGCACGGCGATCGGCGCCATCGCCGGCAGCCAGCCCAGCGTGAGCACCCGCATCGCGCTCGCCAACGCTGGCTGCGCGAGCTCGGCGCGGGGCTTCCAGGTGGCCGCGACCCAGCTCGCGACTCCCAGGGTCATCGTCCAGGGCAGGTCGAACCAGTGGCCGGTGCGCGCGACTTGGATGTAGTAGCCGTAGTTGTAGGTGGTGGAGCAGACCGCGTACGAGACCACGTAGAGCGAGATTCGAAAGAAGACACGGCGCGCCTCGGGCGTGCGCGCCGACACGGCCCGCAGCACGTAGGCGGCCGCGATCAGCCAGTTCTCGATGTCGGAGATGTCGAGAAAGCCGAACACCTGCAGGCTGGCCAAGCTGTAGCCGGGCGCGGGCGGCACGAAGTACAGGTCGAAGTAGAAGAACAGGAACACGATCCCGACCTGGACGAAGTCGAGCACGCGCGCCCAATCGGGTCGCTTGACCGCGGTCTCGTCTTCGTCGAGCAGCAGCGCCACGATCAAGGGCGCGCCGCAGAAGCGGAACAGCAGATGCGTGAGCGAAGGCTCCGGCACCGAGGCATGCAACAGGTTCTCGGTCACGGTCCAGCTCGTCTGCGCCGCGCTCCAAACGCCGAGCGCGACCGCGACCAGGCGCCAGACCGAACGGCTGAAGCCTTCGCTGCGCGCGGAGGCCTGCCAGCAGGCCAAAGTCGCGGCGAGGCCCGCCGCGATCATGCTCAGGTTCGACAGCAGTGGGCCGGGCGCGGTCCGGCCCAGCAGCGCGAGCAGGGCCGCGTGCACGGCGACGATCAGCAGCGCGGCCCGTGCGGCTCTCGGCATGTGCGTCCCGATTCTAAGCCAGCGCCCGGCCCGTACTGCTGAGCCTTGGTGCTCCCGTGATCAAAGCGCTGAGACGCCCGCGCGTCAGCCCCGGACGTGGCGGCTCTCGAGGGCCGCGCGCTCGGGCCCGGCGTGCTGCGGCTCGCGGGGCCCGGGGTTCGCGCGCGGGAAGCAGAGCCTGCGGAAGTTGCAACGCCTGCAAACCTGCGGCCGGTCGATCATCGGGAAGTCCTCGAGCCGCGCGAGGTTCTCCATGGGATCGAGCAGCAGCGCCTTCATCGACCCGGCGCTCTTCGCGATGAAGCTCCGCGCGTGCTCGATCTTCTTCCGGTTCACCGAGCGCCGGACCGCCTTGGGGATCACGAGGTAGTTGAGCTCGGTCGAGATCTCCTCGGGATCGCTGACCCAGCCCTGCTCGGCCGCGTAGAGGGCGTAACCCGCTAGCTGCACCTCGTTGAAGCGGCCTTCGTTCCGCCCCGTCTTCCAGTCCACGATGACGACGCGAGCGTCGTGATCGCGATAGGCGAGGTCCATGCGCAGGAACACCTCGACGTCGCCGACGTGGAACGAGACGAGATCTTCGAGCGCCAGCCAGCGATCGCGGCCCAGCTCGAGCGCGCGCTGCAGCGTCTCGCTCTTGAAGAAGTGCTTGAGCGAGCGCATCACCGTGTTGACGGCGATCCGCTTGTCTTCCTGCTCGACCGGGATCTCGTACTCGTGCTCGAAGAGCCGGAAGGGCAGAGGGAGTGGCCGGCCTTCTTCCGGGGGCAAGCCCCCTCCGTATGGCGGGTCATCTACCGGGGGCAAGCCCCCTCCGTATGGCGGGTCATCTACCGGGGGCAAGCCCCCTCCGTATGGCGGGTCATCTACCGGGGGCAAGCCCCCTCCGTATGGCGGGTCATCTACCGGGGGCAAGCCCCCTCC
>Ga0247727_10010324_pt1 | contig 16580 bp, 16 predicted proteins | sample WisWelCaveWW1625_FD_202498 | JGI IMG/M metagenome (GOLD analysis project Ga0247727, IMG submission 202498) | Biofilm microbial communities from Wishing Well Cave, Virginia, United States - WW16-25 | ecosystem: Environmental > Aquatic > Deep subsurface > Groundwater > Cave microbial mat | place... | reverse complement strand
TTTTCTGTATCTTGCCATTGGCGTATCCTCCTTGGGTTAATGGTTTTGGTAACACACACCCTAAGATACGGATGCGTCGCTTTTTTTTCTACTAAAATTTACACAACATTATAAATTAGCTCTCATTTTGTTTAGCCTTTGAAAAATGTCATGCTTTAAAGTGATGATAACTTCAATTGAATAAACCTCTTCTGCCTGATAGAGAGTCTGAGGAATTACGTCAATGCAATTTAGTAATTTCTTTCAATTAGATAGTAAGCCCATTGCTCAAGGAGCGTTTTATATCTTGACGCTTTTATAGCAGATAAAAATGGAATTGCCTTTTCTACATATTGAGCGGCCAATTCATGCGTATGGTGTATGCCGCCCAGATCGATCAGCAGTTTGGCAGCAATTTTTATTTCATCGTCGCTCGCATCCTGTTTGCCAAGAATGCTTCTAATGATTTCGCTTTGCTTTGGCGAAGCATTCAATAGAGCAGCTCTCACAATCGTGGTTTTTTTGCCCTCTCTAATATCCGATCCGACCGGTTTGCCCAATTCCTTTTCATTGCCGAGAATGCCGAGAATGTCATCTCTTAATTGAAATGCAGTGCCGCAGTTTGAACAAAAACTCTTTATAGCAAAAACCTCCGCATCACCGGTATCTGCCGAGTTTTTTCCAATCATCGCGCCGGCTAAGCCCGCAAATTCATAGAGCACGCCGGTTTTCATCCAAAGCATATTGATGATGTCATCTTCCGGTATCTCTAAAATACCATTTTCCCTCATGCCAAACTCGACATCAACCACTTCACCATGCACCAGCGTACAAAGCACCTCGGTTTGAAGCTTATTTATAATGGCAAATATGACAGCAGGCTCCACTTTGTCCACTAAAGGCTTTTCCGTAAAAAGAGAAATTGCCCATCCGTGTTGCACATCACCGGTCAAAATCGCTATATCCTGTCCGTACTTTGTCGCCTGCATCTCATTGAAAGCGTGATTTTTAAGGGCGCTGTTTTTAGCAATAACATGAACCGTAGGTTGCCCTCTGCGAAGATTATCATTATCAATGAGGTCATCGTGAACCAACGTCCAGGTATGAAACAGTTCGACAGCCGCCGCCGCAGGAAGAGCCCAATCTACATTTCCCCCAACGGCGCCACATGCCATTAAAAGCACCGCCGGACGCAACCTTTTACCGCCTCTTTTAATGTAACTGGTGACGCTCTTGTCCATGATCATGGGGTGGAAGTTTTGTTTTTCGCGGTAATTTTGTAGTATGTAATCCGGGATTTCTTTTTCAACTTTATTTAAGAAACTCAGAAAATCGTTGAAGTTCATTGCAGAATTCTCCATTCGTCAAAATGTTTATTACTGGCGGCGAGCTTCTAAAATAAACAATTCTTACCCAAAAGTCAAGCAGGGAAATGGTTCACAACTGGGGCGGAGCCGATCTCCCTGCCTGTAACTGACCTCCTAAACTTTTCCTTGATTCTGAGTGTGCATTTACGTAACTTTTAAACTTGTATTTTAAGAAATGCTTTTGATGCAGAATGTCCGATGATTGAGAGAAAAGTAACCGTGCTCAACAAGATGGGTTTGCACGCGCGCCCGTCTTCCAAACTGGTGCAGAAAGCCGCAGCCTTCAAATCCGACGTTCATATCCGGCGCGAGAATCAGGTCGTCAACGGCAAAAGCATCATGGGCGTCATGATGCTGGCCGCCGCGCAGGGGACCGAATTGACGCTCTCCGCCAGCGGCGCCGATGAAGAGCAGACGCTGGCCGCGCTGGTCGAATTGTTCGAAAAAAAATTTGCGGAAGAATAGTTTCGTGTTTGATGCCATGCCGAAAAAAAAGCCGGCGCTGAAAACGCGGCCGGCCGTTTTGCCGGGCGTTTCCGCCTCGCCGGGAATCGCCATCGGCAAAGTGTTTTTAATGCCGGATGATCATTTCAAAACGGAACCGCGCGTGATTGCCGAAACGCAAATCGCTCCCGAGATTGCGCGCCTGCGGAACGCCATTGCCGGAACGCGCGACGAGCTGCAGCGCGACGGGGCGCGGACGGAGAAAAAAATCGGCAAAGACAACGCGCGCATTTTTGAGTTTCATCGGCTGATGCTCGAAGACGAATATTTTCTCGAGGAAATTATCGCCGTCATCCGCAATCAACGCCTCAACGCGGCCGCGGCTTTTGCAGAGTATCTTGATCGCTACGCGGAGCAGCTCGGCAACAAAGATAAAATTTTTCGCGAACGCGCCGCCGACGTGCGCGACATCAAGCGCCGCGTGCTGCAGCATCTGCGCGGCGAGACCACGCCATTTCTTGAACAGGTTACTGAAGCCGTGATCGTCGTGGCGCGCGAGCTGACCCCGTCGTTAACGCTGGCTTCCGATCGCAACAAAATCAAAGCGTTTGCCACCGATCTCGGCGGCAAAACTTCACATGCGGCAATTCTGATGCGCTCGTACGGCATTCCCGCGGTGGTCGGTCTGCATCATCTCACCGGCATGATCAAAAACGACGACCGCGTCATCGTCGACGGCGACAAAGGCGTGGTGCTGGTGAATCCCGATCGGGCGACGCTGGCGCGCTATCGCATCGAGAAAAGCAAACGCGAAGCTGGAATTCGCAGGCTCGGACGGCTTCGCGACCTGCCTGCCGATACCAGCGATCATCGCCATCTCATGCTGGCGGCCAATGTGGAATTTGCCGATGAAGTCGGCGCCGTCCTGCAGCACGGCGCCACGGGCATCGGTTTGTTGCGCACCGAATATTTGTATCTGAACAGCTCGACCCTGCCGACCGAGGAAGAGCAATATCAGGAATATCATCGCATCGCTGCGGCCGTCAAGCCGCAGCCGGTGATCATTCGCACGATGGATCTCGGCGCGGACAAATGCTCGCCATGTCTCGACATTCCGCCGGAAGCGAACCCGATGCTCGGCTGGCGCGCCATTCGTATCAGCCTCGAAAAACCGGAAATGTTCAACGCGCAAATCAAAGCGATTCTGCGCGCCAACACCGACGGCAATGTCAAAATTTTGCTGCCGATGATTTCCGCCATTCCCGAGCTGGAAAAAGCGCTGGCGTTAATTGAAAAAGCGCAACGCGAGCTTGATCACCAGAGGCAAAAGCTTGCGCCAAAGACTGAAATCGGCGTGATGATCGAAGTGCCGTCCGCAGCGCTCATGGCGGACGCCATTGCCGAGCGCGTCGATTTTCTGAGCATCGGCACCAACGATCTCGTGCAATATCTGCTGGCGGTGGATCGCGGCAATGATCGCATCGCGCACCTGTACGAGAATTTGAATCCGGCCGTGTTGCGCTTGATCAAAAGCGTGATCGACGCTGGACACAGCCGCGGCGTGTGGGTCGGCATGTGCGGCGAGATGGCCGCGGACCGCCTCGCCACGCCGCTCTTGATCGGCATGGGCATCGACGAGTTGAGTGTCAGCCCGTTCGACGTGCCCGAAATCAAAAAAATCATTCGCCGCACCGATTTTCGCGACGTTCAAAAACTGGCGCAGAAAGCGCTGACTTTTTCAACGACGAAAGAAATTGCCGAACTGGTGCGGCAGTACATGCGGCCCCGATTTAAGGACATCTCGATATGACAACGACGACAAATCTGACCGCTGAAGAGATAAATAGAATTGACCTGGCCGGTATGCTCGGGCGCGTGATGAGCATGCCGCAACATTTTCGCGACGCCGCGGAACGCGTGAAATCCGCGCCGGTCAAACTGCAATTCGAGCGCATTCGCAATGTTGTGATCGCCGGAATGGGCGGCTCGGCCATCGGTGGCGAGCTGGCGAAGAGTTTGACGCACAATCAACTGCCGGTTCCGCTCGCGGTTTGCCGTTCGTATCAATTGCCGAAGTTTGTCGATCGGCACACGCTGGTGATCGTTTCCAGTTATTCCGGCAACACCGAGGAAACGCTTTCGACTTTTCAGCAGGCGCAGCAACGCGGCGCGCAAATCGTTTGCATCACCTCCGGCGGCAAAATTGGCGAAATTGCTGATGCCAACGGTTTGACGAGATTTTCCCTGCCGGACGGTTTTCCGCCGCGCTCAGCGCTCGTGCATTTAATAGTGCCGATTCTAAAAACTTTGCAGGCGTGTGGATTCATCACCGATCCGACGTCGAGCATTCAAGAAACAATCGCGCTGTTGGAGAAATTGGGGCAGCGTTATCATCCAAACAATGCCGCACAGGAGAATCTCGCCAAATTTCTGGCGCAAGCTTTGGCGGAACGCTTGCCGCTGATTTACGCGGCGGAAATTTACGAGGCCGTGGCGTGGCGCTGGAAAGAACAATTTTGCGAGAACGCCGAAATTTTAGCGTGGCACAATGTTTTTCCCGAGTTGAATCACAATGAGCTGGTCGGCTGGGGTCTGCGCCGCGAGATGGATCAAAAATTTCAAGTCATTTATCTGCATGACGCTCATGCCAGTTCCACCGAAATTCATCCGCGCGTCTTCGCGCGCATGAATCTCACGCAGGGCCTGATTGAAAAAAGCAGCGCGCCGGTTATCCGCGTCGCCGCCGAAGGCGAATCGTTGCTAGCGCGCTTTTTTTCGCTGATTTTTTTAGGAGATTGTGTGAGCGTTTATCTCGCCGTGCTCAACGGCGTCGATCCGACTCCGGTCGCGCAGATTGATGATTTGAAAAGTCAAATGGCAAAAATATCCGCCACCGGCTCGCCCGCGTAAACTGTTTGACAAAGAAATTTTGTACCTATTCAGGCCTGTTTAGAAGGCAAAACAATTTTGGGCAAAACTATTAAAGCCTTTGGTCAATTAAAAGTGCAAGCGTTGCAAAAAAGCAAAAACTTTCACGCAAAGACGCAGAGCCGCAAAGAAAAGCTTTACGGGTTCCCTGGCCTGCGGCAGGGCAGGCTTTGCGTCTTTGCGTCTTTGCGTGCGCTTTTGATCTTCTTTTGGGTTGTGGCTCGTCCACGTTGGGACAGTTGTTTTGCCCTTAATGGTATTGCCTTAATTTTTTGACTTTTGACAGTAGCGGAATAGATACGAAATAATAATTGTGGGGAAATAAAATCGTGTAATGCACTCGCCGCTGCGGGAAGTTTTCAACGATAACAAGACAATTCATTTCACCTGCAATCTGTGAGGAAAATCATGGCTTCAATGTTGTTCACCTCCGAATCCGTCACCGAAGGGCATCCCGATAAAATCGCGGATCAAATATCCGATTCCGTGCTCGATGCGATTTTTGCGCAAGACCCGCGCGGCCGCGTCGCCTGCGAAACGTTCGTCACCACCGGCATCGCGATCGTCGGCGGCGAAATCACCACGGATTGTTACGTCGACGTGCCGGCGCTGGTTCGCCAGACGATCAAAGAAATCGGCTACACCGACGCAACGTTCGGCTACGATTATCAAACCTGCGCGGTGCTCACGTCGATTGACAAACAATCACCCGATATCGCGATGGGCGTCGACCGGCTCGGCGCCGGTGATCAGGGCATGATGTTTGGCTACGCCACCAACGAGACGCAAGAATACATGCCGATGCCGATCATGCTGGCGCACAAACTCGCGCGGCGTCTCGCCGAAGTGCGCAAGAAAAAAATCGTTCCGTATCTGCGCCCCGACGGCAAATCGCAAGTGTCCGTGCGCTACGTCGACGGCAAGCCGCGCAGCGTGGAAAACGTCGTCATCTCGACGCAACACAATCCGGACGCAACGCAAGAACAGATTCGACACGATATAATTGAACAAGTCATCAAGCCCGTGGTGCCGGCAGAGATGCTGGACGAAAAAAAGGTGGTTTATCACATCAATCCCACCGGCCGCTTTGTCATCGGCGGGCCGCAGGGCGACACCGGCCTTACTGGTCGCAAGATTATCGTGGATACCTACGGCGGCATGGGCCGTCACGGCGGCGGCGCGTTCTCCGGCAAAGATCCGACGAAAGTGGATCGTTCGGCGGCATACGCGGCGCGTCACGTCGCCAAAAACATCGTCGCAGCAAAACTCGCCGAGCGCTGCGAAGTGCAAGTCGCTTACGCCATTGGCGTGGCGGAGCCGGTTTCCATCTGCGTCGATACCTTCGGCACTGGCGTAATGCCCACCGATGAAATCGAAAAACTTATTCGCAAAAACTGGGATCTCACGCCGAAAGGCATCATCGAGTATCTCAATTTGCGCCGCCCGATTTACAAAGCCACTGCCGCCTACGGCCACTTCGGCCGCAACGAAGAAGGTTTTTCGTGGGAAAAATTGGAAAAGGTCAAGGATTTGGTGAAGTAACTGGCAATAGAACTTTTTTAAATTCCCCAACAGATAGAAATCCCGCCGCGACGGGACAGCGGATAAAAAATTTTCTCATCTGTTGCGTTGTTTCTATCCGTTGGGATTTTTATGGTATTCAGCACCGCAAATTTTTGTACAGGAGAAGTTATCTTGAATCACCACATCAAAGACATCAACCTCGCGCCGCAGGGCGTGAAGCGCATTCGCTGGGCCGAGAATGAAATGCCGGTTCTGCGCCAGGTGCGCGAACGTTTTGAAAAAGAAAAACCGCTCGCGGGCCATCGCCTGTCCGCGTGTTTGCACATTACCACGGAAACCGCCAATTTGCTGCGCACGCTGAAAGCCGGCGGCGCGGACGTGGTGGCCTGCGCCTCCAATCCTTTGTCGACGCAGGACGACGTGACGGCCGCGCTGGTGAAAGATTACGGCATTCCGACGTTTGCCATCAAAGGCGAAGATCACGAGACGTATTATAAACATCTGCACGCCGCGATTGCGCACAAGCCGCAGGTGACGATGGATGACGGCGCCGATCTGGTTTCCATTATTCATAAAGAATATCACGATCTCATTCCCACCATTTTGGGAAGCATGGAAGAGACCACGACCGGCGTGATTCGCCTGCGGGCGATGGAAAAAGACGGCGCATTGAAATTTCCGGTGATCTCCGTCAACGATGCGACCACGAAACACTTGTTTGACAATCGCTACGGCACGGGCCAATCCACGATTGACGGCATTTTGCGCGCGACGGGAATTTTGTTGGCCGGTAAAAATTTCGTCGTCGCCGGCTACGGCTGGTGCGGCAAAGGCGTGGCGATGCGCGCGCGCGGCATGGCCTCACAAGTGATCGTCACGGAAATCGATCCCATCCGCGCGATTGAAGCAGCGCTCGACGGCTATCGCGTGATGCCGATGGCCGAAGCCGCGAAGATCGGCGATATTTTCGTGACGCTCACCGGCGATATTCACGTTTTGCGCAAAGAGCATTTCGAGAAAATGAAAGACGGCGCCATCATCGCCAACTCCGGCCACTTCAACGTTGAAATCAATCTTGACGAATTGGCGGCGATGTCCAAAACCGTCAACAAAGAAATCCGCACCCTTGTCGATGAATTTGTGCAACCCGACGGCCGCCGGTTATATGTGCTCGGCGAAGGCCGTCTGATCAACCTCGCCGCCGCCGAAGGCCATCCTGCCTCGGTGATGGACATGAGCTTTGCGACGCAGGCGTTGGCCACCGAATATGTGATCAAAAACGCCAAAAAATTGACGGCCAAAGTTTACAACGTTCCGACCGACATCGAAAATTGGATCGCCACGTTGAAGCTGAAATCAATGGGCATCACGATTGACGAGCTGACCGCGGAGCAGAAGAAGTATTTGTCTTCGTGGGAAATGGGGACGTGAGCAACGTTCGTCGTGGCGCCCTCAGGCGTTAAAGCTTTTGGGTTATAAATAAAAAGCCGAAGAGATATGACATTCTCTTCGGCTTTTCGCATTCAAACAAAAACTTTACGGCAATCGCGGCGTCGTGCTCGCCGGCGCGTTTTTCACGTATTGATCAAACCACTCCAAATTCCGTTTGATCGATAAGAGCTGGTGGTTACGCTCCGCCCGCCGTATGCTTCGCAAGGCGAGTCTTTAAACAAAGATAAACAACAATAGCTGTAATCACACCACCCACGCCTGTATCTTTTTGCCTGCCACCTCATGTTCGGAAAACGCATAATCTTTCGGCGCATTCTCTCGCCGGTCAAAAACCACGAGATAACCGCATGAGAGATTTTCGCTCTCAAGATAGCGCGCCAACTGTTCCAAGCCATCTTCGTATTTGCGCTCGCCATACCACAGCTTGAGTTCCACGACTTCTTTTTGATTTTTGTAACAGCAAATCACATCGATTCGCCCTTCGCCGGATTGCACTTCTTTGAATGTCCAGCCTTTGCCGTTCACCAACATGTCTAAATAGCTCAAAACCAAAAGTTGTCCAAAGGCTTCTCTGAAATCCGGATGTTTGCTGGCCGCGCCTTTGGATTTCATGAACATCTGAAATTTGTCAAAAACGCGGCGGAAGTCCAAGCGGCCATTTTGATCTTCAAAATGATTGTCGGCGACGATGGCTTTGACATCTGCAGCGCCGATGTCCTCCTTGAAATGCTGATAGAGAACTTGCGCATAAATGAGGTTAGCCAGAATCAATTGTTGGTTCCCTTCGGCAAAGATACCGTATCTGACGCCCAAAGCGATGCTATCCGAGTGAATATTAAATTCGCGCCTGGCGCCGGTCAGGAGGTCTAAAACGATGGGAAAAATTCCGGATTTCCGCGCATTCTTATAAAGGCTGTCAAAGTTGGAATTGCTGGACTTGATCAATTTTTGAATGGCCTCTTCCGTATGCCCGATCAGAATTTTTTGCCGCCGATCCGGCACGAGGTCTTCAACCAACAATTTCGCGAGCACCGAAACCAGCCACGGATGGCCGTTGGTTACTTCGTACACTCTCGTGACGACCGCGTCGTCAAAGGCCTGTCCGGTTTCGCCGGTGTGTTGGCTAAAATACTGTTGAATGTTCTCGCGGCTAAACGGCGGCAGCTCGTAGTCGATAGCGATATTAAAAGGCGACGCTGTGCCGAGTGTCTGGCTTTCCTCGCGAACCCGTGCTTTTAAATTTTTAATGTCATGCACGCCGGCCAACGCCACCGCATGAAAGGTCGGCAACAAATCTCTGTCCAAAAACATCTCTCGCAAAGCCCGCAGAAAACCAATGACCGCGGTTTCAGGAATCGAGTCGATTTCGTCAATGAGAAGCACGATTTTTTTGCCGACCGCCGCCTTGCAGAAAGCGCGAACGTTTTTTTGAAAGCCAAAGTCGCTGACGTCTTCCGGCTTCGCGCTCGGCTGCCAATCGTAGACAACGCTCTTGGCCTGAAGATAAAGCAAAAATTTTTCCCAGAAGACGCCATAGAATTCCGCCGACGACAGTTCCGGCTTGTTGCCGTAGCCTTCAAAGCTGATGAGTATCGGTAAGTAGGCCTCGGTGCCGTGCAAATGCCGGGCTAAAAAATTCAACGCCGTGGTCTTGCCAAACTGCCGGGGGCGATTGACGACGAAATAACTTCCTTCCTCAACCAGGGCCATCAATTTTGCAATTTGCGGCGTCAGATCGACAAAGTAATGTTGCGCCAGGATGATTTTGCCGGTAATATTGAACTTCCGCATAGGAATACCGATACTTTTTAGATAAAAAGAAGCTTAAATATCAACGCTCGTATTACAATCGAGGCTGTTAGAAATTACTAAACTTTAAAAGCATTCGCAACTCGTTTTTTGCTGCAAACGGGCGAATAAAAAAAGCCGAAGAGAAATGAACTTCTCGCCGGCTTTTCGCATTCAACAAAAGCTTTACGGCAACCGCGGCGCCGAGCTTGTCGAGGCGTCTTTCACATATTTATCAAACCACTCCAAATTCCGCTTGATCGACAGAAGCTGATGGTTGCGCTCCGCCCAGCCGTGCGCTTCGCGCGGGTAGATGTCGAATTCGACTTTTTTGCCGAGCAATTTCATCGCGGTGTAAATTTCCCAACCCTGGCTGATGGGCACGCGGTCGTCTTTGTCGCCATGGGAAATGAGCAGCGCGGTTTGTGATTTTTCGACGAACGCCATCGGCGAGCGGCTCCACGCCTTTTCCATGTTTTTGAAGACATCGAGATTCCAATGCACCATCGAGTTTTCTTGGGGAATATCCGAGGTGCCGGTGAAAGACACCCAGTTCGCAATGCCGGCGCCCATCGAGGCGGCTTTGAATCGCTCGGTGTGCTTGGTCGCGGCCCAAGCCGAAAAATAACCGCCATAAGAAAATCCGCCCATGCCGACGCGCTCGATATCGACGTAACCTTGTTGCGCGAGAAAATCGACGCCGTCGATCACGTCGTCAAACTCTTTCCCGCCGAGATCTTTGTGATCGGCTTTCGCATAAGCCACGCCGCGGCCGGTGCTGCCGCGATAATTCGGGCTGAACACGACGTAGCCGCGCGCTGCCGCCAGTTCACTCCAACGCACGTAGTTGGTGGCCCAGCCATCGAGATCGGCGCTCTCCGGGCCGCCGTGAACCTGCACGATGCACGGATATTTTTTGCCGGGCTGATAATCGAGCGGCAACATCAGCAGGCCGGTGATTTCGAGGCCGTCTTTCGCTTTCCACGAAATTTCTTTGTTGCCGGAAAAACGAACGTTTTCCAATTCCGGATTGCTGTTGGTCAAACGCATCATTTTCTTCGTGAGCATCGGATAGACAAAAACTTCGCTCGGATGTTTGTAAGTGTGCGCGGCCATCACCAGCGTTTTGCCGTCCGCTGAAATCGTCACATTCGACAAACCATAACCGGAATCGAAGAGGCGTTTGATCGCGCCGTCTTTAGCGGACATCGTATTCAACGCGGTGTGGCTGCGTTCCGTGGCCGAGAAAATCAGCGTCGCCGCATCCAACCAGTTGACCCAGCTCACGGTGCCTGCGTAATTCTCCGAAAGATTTTTCGCCGGCCCGCCCATTGCTGACACGACAAAAATGCTGCCATTGGTCGGATCACTCTCATCAACGCCGCCGAGAAATGCGATTTGCTTGCCATCCGGTGACCACGCCATGTTGCCGAGTTTGCCTTTGGTCTCGGTCAAAACTTTTGGCGGCATATGGCCGTTGGGGGAAGCCACATAAATTTTCTTGAACATAAACGAGTCGTCAGTTTTTGGCGTCGCGCTGGCTTGACAGATGATTTGGCTGCCATCGGGCGACCACTCGAAGTCCCACACCGACATTTCGCCCATGAACGCCGTCGCTTCATCACCGCCGGCGGCCTGAATGTACAGTCGATGTTGCTTGAAATTTTTATCGACGGTTTGCACGTCGCTGCCCTTTTTCGTATCGCTCTTTTCCGCGGCGGTTGCGGCGTCGGTCATCGTGTAGGCAATCCATTTTCCATCCGGCGATAATTTAAACTGGCGCACGCCGTTGCTGCTCTTCGACACGAGCTGCGCTTCACCGCCGTCGACGGGGATGCGATACACTTCATTCTGTTCGTCAAACTCTTTACGGCGCGAGGCGAAGTAAATCCATTTGCCGTCCGGCGACCATTGCGGCGAACTGGCGCTATTGGGTTTAAAAGTAAATTGTTTCGATGCGCCACCCGTCGCCGGAATCACAAACAACTCGCTGTAACGTCCGCCGGCCTCATCATCGACGCCGCGCGGTGTCGTCAACAGATACACGATATTTTTGCCGGCGGGATCAATGGTGACGGAAGAAACAATTTTGAGTGCGACCACTATTTCCGGCGTAATCGTTTGTTGTTGTGCATAAACGGCAAAAGCCAGCAGTATAAAAATAATCGCCCCGAATTTTCCTGCCACGCGATTTGAAATCATCACACTTCTCCTTTTAAGTTTTATGAAACGCTGTCTACTTCCAATCGGATCAACTGACCGGTCACTAAAATACTATGAAGTTGGGAAATACCACTTCTGAAAGTGACCGGTCAGCAATAACAGTTGACCTTATTTTAACGGCATTCAAGCTTGAACGACGCCGCTCCGTCCGGTTTTTAATAGGCCGGAAAGCTCCAGAATGCGATTCGACCACCGCTCGCAGGCGGCATTGATTTCGGCGCGCCAATCGTCGGCGCCATTGGTATTTTGAAAATCATGCTGCCAGTTTTTCAACTCAAGCTGCAAAGTCGCAAGCGCCGCTTGAATTTCAAATCCGGCGTCTGGCACAGTCCATTCGGAAAAAAGCCGGCATTCCTGCAAAAGGTCTTGAACGGAAGTGTCGTACTTTTTTTTGCCGACAAAATAACCGAGCCGTTTAATGCTCGAAGCCAGATTCCCTAACCGGGTGGGAACCGCGTCGCACAAATAACGTTCTTTTAAAGCTTTTTCATCAATCATGGTTTCTCCAAGAGTCGTCTTACAATTTTCTCAACTTGATCTCGAATGTCAGGATCAAGAATTGTCATCGCCGGGTTGTTCTGATTGGGACGGATATTAATAAATGATTCAAACCGCACTTCCGCTTCATCGGGAACCCAATCCGCGCCCCAAATATTTGCTTGTTGGCTGCCGTCCTGCAACAACGAACTTTCACAATCGGCATGCAACCCACTACCGCCGGCCAGAATTTCCCGCTTGACATCAACAGCCAATTTTATAGCTCAAAGCCTGAAGCATCTCAGCAATCTGCTCCGGCGTTGCCGGGGTGCGAATGATATGAATGATGGCCATGCCCAACTATTCCATTTTAGCCATAAGTTTTACGCTTTAAATCCTCATATCATCTTCCGGCCGCCACGGCGGGTTCACAATCGCGGCAAAGACGAGTACATTCTGGCCGATATTCTCGATCCACTGTTTTTTTTCCGCGGGAATGACGACCACGTCGTCTTCATTCACCTCCTGAGCCTCGTCCTCGATATGCATCCGCCCGATGCCTTGTATGATGAAATAAACTTCCGTTTGCCGCAAATAATGCGGGTAAGTCGATTTCCCAGGGTCGACATAGGCAATTGCAAACGAGTACGAAAGGCCGGCGCCGTCACGCTCCGGATGCAACAACTCCCGCAAACGGCAGCCGTCATTCGCGATAATTTCCGGACAGTCCTTTTCATGTTTGATCAGCATGGTGATTTCCTTTTAAAATAAAAGCCGAGCAACTTTTTCGTGTAACGTGTTACGTGTAACGGCCTTTTTATCAAGACTTGGTTTTAAACAATAATTTTTGGTGCTTCATAAAATCATTCGATACAAAACCGTTACACGTTTCACGTTACACGCTTTATGGCTTCAACCCTTCCGGCACGCCGCCGGGAAATTGTTTTTGAATCGCTTCTTCGATGCGCGCGATGCGATTTTCCGGATTCGGATGCGTGCTGAAAAATTCCGGTTGCCGCCCGCCGCCCGAAGCTTTTTCCAAAATTTTCATCACGCCGATCAACGCGCGCGGATCGTAGCCGGCTTCGCCGATGAAACGCACGCCGAGGTGATCGGATTCCAGCTCGTCTTCGCGGCCAAATTTCATGTTGACCAATTGCCCGATCACCATCGCGACTTGTGCCGTGCGCTGGCTGCTCGGATCGTTGGGATCATACGTTGACAACACCACCGCGCCGGTGAGGCCCTGCGTGAGCTGTTGTTTCGCAATATGCTCGGCGCTGTGGCGTCCGACGACATGGCCGATTTCATGTCCCAGCACTCCGGCCAATTGCCCTTCGGTTTGCAGGCGGCTGTACAACGCCTCGGTAATAAAAATTTGTCCGCCCGGCAAGGCAAAGGCATTCACGGTTTGTGGATCCGCCAACAAATGAAATTTAAACGGATATTGTGATTGCGCCGCGGCGCTATTCGCGATGATTCGTTCGCCAATCTCTGCGACTCTGGCTCGGGCCTGCTCGTCAGGATGCAAACCGCCAAACTGCTGCGCCATTTCCGGCGCGGATTGCAGGCCGAGCGCGACTTCCTGCTCTTCGGTAATATTGACGTGTTGATTTTCGCCGGTAATCGGGTTGTAAACACTCGAACCGAAATACGAAATCAATGCAAAGGCGGCCATCGCCAGTCCAATGAGCAAACGCGCGCCGCCACAGCCGCGACGCGACGAGGAATAACCGCTTTGCCCTCAGCCCTCTGCGCTAGGCCTCTGCTGGCACATACTTTTCAACTTCCAAGCTCTCATAAATGCCGCCGGCGCACGCGCCGAAGATCACATGGCTCACGACCATGATCCAGCTTCGCATCGGGAAAAATGTGGGAAAGAAAAATGTAAAGGTGTAAAAGTTAATGGCGTAAAGAGCGAGACCGAATATCGCGCCGCCGATGATGCCGACCATCAATCCCCAGCGATGCAGGATCGTGGCGATGATGCCGGCGAAGGCGACGGACAGCGGCAGATGCACGAGCAGGGCGACGATAAAAATCGTCGCGTCAAAAGTGGCTGGCGGCGGCAACGCGCGCGCGCCCATTGCAATCGACGCAACGAGACGCACCGTCACCCACGGACTGCCGACGTAAATTTTCATCAACAGCATGTTGATCGCCAAAAAGATCACGCCGCTGATCAAACCGGCCCAGATCGCGGCGCGCCAATCGACGACTTGCCGCATTTTGATTTTGGTTGGACTCATGCGACCCTTCCTCCTTGATTGAACTCGCGTTTTTTAATTTATTTTTATTTTATCTAAATAATTTCTTCTGTTCGTCCTCCGGAAAATCGCGGACCACGCGCACATCTTCACTGACGCGGTAGAGAATGTGTCGACCGTCGCGGCGATAGGGATAGATAAAATTTTTGACCAACAAAGTATTCAGATACTTCGTGATGTTCAGGCGGCGCAGTCCAAGCGCCTGTGTGACGTCGGTATTCGTAAAAGCATCCATTCCGACGACGGCACGAAGCACTTCCCATTCTCGTTTGTTGAGTTGATGCCGAATACGCTCAAACACCAATCGCGCTAAAAAAGCGCGCGCGGCATCGGTATCAAGTGTTTGCACCAGAGCTTGCGGAAGATTGGAGACCACAGTGTTAATCGAATCCATCACAAAACGGATTTTGCCGGCGTAAAGATCATACAAATATTCAACCAAGCCGTCGCTGACCGGACGAATGAACTTTCCGTTGATGGCGAGAATTTGACAGCGCCGGTCAACGGCCTCAACCACCTGTGACTTCGTCAAGGGCGGCAGAATAATCGGTTGGCCGAAAAAAACGCTGCGCACGCGCTCCAGCGGCGAGATGATTTGCTGAAAAAACATTCAAAAGAAAATCACGCACCTCCCAGTTGCCATAAACCGAAATCTCATTCGCCGGCGTTAGCAACTTATCCTTGGCCTCGTGTTCCCAAAGATAACGATGATAATTGACAAAGGTGGTTTTGCCAACGCCGATATCACCCTCTACGATGACGCGACCGCCGCCAGGATTGCGCAAAAAATTGGTGCGCAGTTGCGATTCCGGCGATTCTATGCCTCGTCCGACAATGGCCTGCGCAATCGGCAAAATCGACTTCGCCGAGGCGGAAAGCGCATGGGTATTAAAGGGATTGCCTCGGAATCCATAGCGTTCCCAGATGTTCTGGCTAAGTTCAGGCAATTCAACGGGTAAAGTTGGCAACATCGCTATAGGAATAATTTGTAATAAAAATTTCTATTCGTTGCAAATTTCTACGGCAGCCACAAAAGTTGATTCTGCAATTCATCCAAACAGAAGCTTTGCGAAGAGCGCACCATTCAGCGTCTCGCGAGCTCCGGCCATAGCCCCGTCCTTTCCTGAAGCCGAAGATTATGCTCGAAAATATCAATGCTCTTTTTGATTTCGCACTCGATCTCTTCACGATGATTCAAATAATATTGGATTGCGGCTTCGATTTGCTCCGGCGTCAATTGGGAAAGCTCGCGCTGAATCTCCGCCACTCCCCAACCGGCGCGAAAATAGTTGGCAATATACTGGACATAAATTCGCGTATCTAAAATCATCGGCGAGCCGAACGGCTTTCCGCCTCTACGGACGATATAAGAATTCTCGGTGAGCTCATATCCGGAAAGCCAGGAGGCCAAACGACGCTGGATGTTCGTCCGGGCGCGAATCATCGCCTCGGCGGAGATATCGATTTTGCCGTTTCGCTTCGAGACCAGACTATGCCGCTTTAAATCATTCCACGCTGCCTCGACTTCTTCCGGCGTGGCGCCGATGATCTTAGCCCAGCCGAAAAAATTAAGCGGCGATTTCGCCACGCGGTTTTTTTTCAGTGACTTTTTCTTTGGCGGAGATTTGAGCAATGTTGCCATACCTCATTCCGGTTTAACGGTTTGTCATTTCTTCATCAGCTCTCATAAGCTGATAAGCCTCTCTGATGTTTTCTTCAAGCTCCTGGAGCGTCTCGCCCTGACTAAATATGCCCGGAACTTCTTTGAGCCGACCGACGTACCAGCCTCGTCCATCCAATATTCAAGCGTAAATTGTCTTGTCATGATAAAGCCTCGCAATGAAGATCTCTTTAAAAATTTGGCATGGAGCACTTGAACCCCCAACCATCCAGTACTCCATCAATCCAACACGCCAACGCTCCATTCCCTCCCTTACTCCACGCGTTTATACGCCGCCATCTTTTCCTGAATGAACGGCAACAGTTTATCGCTCGCTACGCGGGTTTGCACCAGCGAATCGCGGTCGCGCACGGTGACGGTTTGATCCTGCAGCGTTTGGCCGTCAACCGTAATGCCATACGGCGTGCCGGCTTCATCCATGCGGCGATAACGCCGGCCAATGGCGCCGCC
>Ga0247727_10010323_pt1 | contig 16582 bp, 22 predicted proteins | sample WisWelCaveWW1625_FD_202498 | JGI IMG/M metagenome (GOLD analysis project Ga0247727, IMG submission 202498) | Biofilm microbial communities from Wishing Well Cave, Virginia, United States - WW16-25 | ecosystem: Environmental > Aquatic > Deep subsurface > Groundwater > Cave microbial mat | place... | reverse complement strand
CAGCCAACTTCCCCCTACTGCTATATGGGGGGTTTGAGCTCATATTGGGTATAGCAGCGATTATAGAGAGCTTGGAGCTATATTGGGTTTGGGGATCATGAAATGCAGGGTTTTTGCATGAGTACTATTTCAACAAATGCCGCATTTTCTAAGCCATTCTGAGCGGTTTGGACTCATATTGGGTTAGAGCGGGCGTATGCTGGGTTAGAGTTATCACGAAATGCCGTGTTTTTGCGGGTTATCGGCGGACCTCACGAATGGTTTGCCATGTGAGCTCCAACCAATTCGGTATAGGTCATGGACCTCTGCCGAGTGCCGCCGTCTTGGGCCTCCACCTAACGCAGGAACGCGTTTCGGGGTGCTGGAGCACACGGAGCACGTCCCGCCACTCAGGACGCGTCTAGCCCGAAATGACCGGCTGTCCGCCCACGTTGGCCTTGAGCTGAACGACCGGTACGCATGCCCGGCCCAAGCCCCGCCACCAGGCGGATGCGGGTCTCGTGCGGAAGCTACTCCTCCCTCCCGGGTTCGAGCGCGCCTCCCCCCTAAACACGCTGTCGACTCGCCGATTCCTGGCCTCTCTTTTCGAAAGCCTCGACGAGTACACCGTCTCCGTTCGGGGGCGCAGCCTTCGTCTTCAGTACGGGGTCGACGACCTGCCACCAGGTCTCGAAGCACGTCCCGCGTTTTCTGCGGTCGGCCCAGAGCCCAAAACTGAAATTGAGGGGCTTTGCGAATCGCTTTTTTCATCTCTTATTTTTCTAGTCGTCCGTGTATACCCCCCCTAGGGGGGGGTATATACGTCCGGGGTGGACCCTTTTTTATTCGTCCGGCGGACGGTCCGCCCCATAAAATGCCGCGAAAAGCCCCGGCCGGCGGGCCGCGTCCGCCCTTGACTACATTTCCCTACCGGCGGACGACTACCCCGGACGACCCCGGACGACGTGTTGAGCAACTGGTTGTTTTTCGGCATTTCAACCCGGACGCCGAGTCCGGGTTCGAAATCATTGAAGAATTCGGCCAAAGAGGGGCGCATTTTTCGGTCGCGCTGCAATAGTCCAAGGTTCAATTTTCCACCCTCACGGTTCATTTTCCAACCTCGGCTCTGTTGACCAATAGCACTACGGTTGCCTCCGTCAGAATCCGTCTTGCAGCCAGCCTAACGGCCTCAATCCTCGATTCTACGTCCGGGTGCGCGCGTTCTGCGACTTCGAGTGCGGCCAATACTATTTGATGCGCGGTGGCCTCTATATTTGGCGCCATACGTTTTTCAGCAGGTTACCCGGAGCTCGGCCCAAGTGCGAGGTCCTACAACGCCGTCTGGCGCTAATCCACGAATCAATTGGAATCGTCTAACTGCGATCTCAGTGCGCGGGCCAAACATACCGTCGATAGGCAGCTCCCAACAACCAGTATCATTGAGCCGGCGCTGTAGAGTCTTGACAGTTTCGCCGGCCGCGCCGCGTTGTAACGTCACAGGACGTCGAGCAACGGGATTAACCTCGGCTCTAATACGTTCAACCGCAGAGCTCAGCGCCCTGTGGTGATTTGCGATGCGTGCCGTAACGGTAGAACCGAAACCTTCATAATATTTGGCCGCGTGCATAGCTGCACTGAGCGCGTAGAGATCTCCCAATGCAGCCGCCGCTCGTTCTGGTGGTGTACGCAACATGATTTTGATCATGTCGGCCGCGCCTTCTTCATCCGTTTCGTATCGACGAAAGCAGATCGAATAGGTGACGCTGGATCCGTCTGGTCGTGGTGATGAGTCGGTGTATTGGAATGACCGGATTGGATCACACGGCGGGCGTGAGCTTTGCACTGCACCCCAATTGTGCGAGCCGGCGCCAGCACCTTTCCACGCAGTGCCGTAACGAGTTTCCAGCCATCCCACAGCTTGGCAGCACTCGGCCTCGGAGATTGATGGATCGCGCCCAAATACGGCACGAAATCCTGCAATTATGTGCTTCCTTGCCTCGGTGTGAGTCATTATTCAGTAATCCTTTCTTGTGCCCACAAATCTCGCCACGCTTCTTCGATTGAGTGAGTGTGGCGCGAGTCGTTATCCGGTCCGCATGCATGCGAGAATTCGTGCACTAGCACCATGAGCAGTGTCGGCACTCCACGCAATTCCGAGCGTGCAACCTTGACGCGCCCATCCGAGTAGAGGCCAAGCAACGCGCTTTTGAATTCTACGACTTCGATTTTCGATTGATCCCACTGTGGCCGCACGGTGCGAATGAGTGCAAGCGCTTCAGTTATAGTAGCCTGTTCCGATTCGGTCAGGTCACTCCACGAATACGCGCGCCCGATCGTCTGCGTGAGTTTTCTCTTCGCAGCCGCCAGCGATTGGCAGTGATCTCGCAAGGCGTGCACCGCAGATTCCCCTAGCACCACGGCATGCAATCCAAACGCAGCGGCGTCAATCGATTCGTTCATTGAGCAAACCGGAATGGCATCTGAGCCAAACATCGCGTGAAATTTTGCGGCGAGTGCGGTTGAAATTGCCTGTGGCACTGAGATCCACATTGAAATTTGCAACTCCGACGAATCATTTAGTAGCATCTCAGTGCAGAGCTCAAGCGCACAGGGATTTTTGGCGCACGCATCGAACCATGCGCGCGCAATTCGTGGGATCAATTCGTAGCGACACGCCGCGCGACGGTCCCGATCTAATGTCAGGTCGTTCAAATCGTATGAATGCGTGTAGGGGAGTAGTTCCTCAACCAGCACGCCCTTGGCGTAGATTCGTCCCTTGCCGTTCAAGATGATCGTCCCCACCGATGTCTGGATTTCTTCGTGCGCAGTCGATGAGAGCCGTCGAAACAATCGCTGACATGCGGCCCATTCCGATGGGTCGACTTCGGAAATCACAACACGCACGCCGGCAAATGCGATCGAAATCGGGGTTATTTGTATGCCCAACACCGGCTCTCTGAGATATTCTGTAAGCTCGGGAATCCACATGCTGCGATTGCTGTGAATTCGGATCGGATGTTCAGTACGAAGGAGTGCAAGCCAGGCCAGCTTGAGCCCCTCACCGTGGCAGCCAATTGAATCGGAATGAGCCGATTTTTCAGTGCGGCCCATCAAAATGCTTGCCTTTTCAAGTGTCGGTCCGATTGAAGTTATTGTAAGCGTGCGCAATTGTGGATCGTAAATCGTGATTGCATCGTCGTCGGCGTCGTAGGCATTTGCTTGAAGCTCGCGGAATGCTTCGAGAAATCCCCAAGAAGGCACATAATCCCGATGAATCGTAGTGAGAATAAAATCAGAATCATCTTTAGTGGTCACGGCTCCTCCGATTTCTCGGCCAAAAATTTTGTGATGCCCATTGTCAATGCATGTGGCGTATGCACCGCGGCTTGTAGTAGCCAGACTTCCGCCTCGAGCAACCGCATATTGACGTGCTCAAGCCGATCTTGCAGCTCGAAAATCAGCATCTCAGAGCGCCAGTCACCCTCACCATCACAGTGCTCGCAGCTCACCGGTGGCCCCCTGCAAATGCATGCGGCGATCGGTGAGACGCTTCCAAAACACACTGCTCGCCTACGCCGTAACCACGTTCCCACTCCGGGCAGCGATTGCTGATCTGAAACGCGGTCATCGGCATCGCGGGAGTCGCACGGTCGTCTAGCACCGAGTCCAGCATCGAGTCGAGCTCACCTAGAATATCAGCGCGCTCTCGCGGTCGAGCTGAGCGATAGAGAAATGCGGCCAGGCGCGGGGCTAGTCGTGTGAGATCATGCATGGTCATATAACCCCCAAATCCCAACGATAGCGAGCATTGCTAGTGTTGTCTAGAGCGCGCTGCGCCTCTCCGAATATCACCCATACCTCATAGCGAATGCGGGCGTTTCGCTGCTCTAGGGTTTCTGGCAGTATTCTAGTCTTCACGGTACCGCCTCCCACGAATCGTTTGGGTCTTTGCGTTCGTAACAGAGTACCGAGTTCATCATGCAACCTGCATCCCAACCCTGATCGGCACAACTGCAATTGTTCGAATCAAACCCATACCTCGTTCTGCTTGATCTGCCGCACATGTTACACACCCACACCGTACCAGGCTTGGCGAATTTGGTCCCGTCAGATTTCATTGGCAATCTCCTCTTACTAGATTGAGTTCCGTCTTTGCTCGGGTCACTGCGACGTAATACAGGTTTGCTTCCTCCTGTCCAGGCCGCCTGAAAAATGTGTTCGTCAGCACCCACACGCGCTCGGCCTCGAGACCTTTTGCCTTGTGCACTGAGGACAGGATGATGCCCCCACTATTGCCGTCTGAAAAGATCCGTTCGAGTTTGCCCGTGATCTCTGCCAGTGTCCCACAATTTTCGGCAACTGCCCTCAGGCATTGGGCCTTGTCTTGCGCTGGTCCCGGATCACGTTCCTTTGATTTCAAATACTCGACCTCAGCGGCCTCCCACTCTCGCAGCCAGGCTAGGAATTCTTGTGCTGTGCCGGCTTTCGACTTCCTTACTAGTTTGGTCAATTCTATTCCGATGTCTTTTCCACATACAGTAGCGCGCACGCCTTGAGCTAACCACTGAAGGCAGAGCGACACTAGCGGCGCGTTAGTACGAGAGAGCACAAAATCCTCGGGTTCTATGTGATCTAGAAGGTAGGATTTAGTGCACGTTTGGACTGTGCCCGTCAGTGCGTCCTTAGCTGCCTTGAGTAAAGGCACATATCTATTTGCCTCGGACACGATGGCGTGCGCGCATCGGTAGGTGGTGGATAGCGGAAGCGTGGAAGCTTTGAGCTCGTTGCGTAGATACTCCAGACTACCAGAGCTCGCGCCCCGAAAGCCGTATATCGCTTGATTCGAATCACCTACCGCTACGATTCGATCGCTGAGACCCAACACCAGTGCAGTTTGACAGGCGTTCAGATCCTGGGCCTCATCCACAAACAGTGTATTGTATTTCGGAAGCGGAAGATCACACTCGACCGGCAGCCAAATCATGTCGTCAAAATCAATCGTGTTGTTTGAGCACGCGCGCGAGGACGCGAGCGCATCGACTGCAATCCGTAGTGATTCTGTGCGGGCTTTGGCAGACCGCGGCAATTCAATATCAAAGGCATAGGCTAGACTGTCCAGTGGATTTGATTCTAGCGCTGAAAGTGTGGCCTTTGCCAGACTTACTAATTTGCAGATTGCATCCCGGCCGTCCGCCGATAGCTTCGGGTACTTGATACGAAGCCACTTCGAGACGCTGTGCGCGTCAACCTTCGGGTTATTGAATGCGCGTCGAACCAGACGGAACCCGAACGAGTGCAGTGTCGCGCATGCCACATGCTCAGGCAATCGGCGGGAAAGTTCGGTTTGGATCTGCTTGTTGAACGCAACCACTAAGACCGAGCGATCGGTTGGGATTCGGCTGGCAGCTTCGACTATGGTGGTGGTCTTGCCGGTACCGGCGAAGGCTTCGACGATCAGATTTCCACCGTTGGGATCTGTGCATGCATCGAAGATTGCGGATTGTTGCGGGCTCCACTGCCGCGTCATTTCAGTGACCTCCACGCCACGGCCGAATCGTCGATCCTCGCCGTTGCTTTCGCGTCTCGGTCGTAAACACACTCTCCAAAGTGGTAGATTGCCGCCACCAATCCAGACGGACTAGTGATTTGCAGCGTCGGAAAATCAAGGCACGCAAACGCCAATGCCTTAGCGTCCGCGAGTGATTCACTGAGCATCACAATCCTGTGCGTGCGGTCAAGTCCAACACTGATTAATTCCCAATCCCCATGTCGGTTCATGATACACCATTTTCAAATTCGAGTTCTTGCAATGCTTCTTCTAGTGAATCTAGTACTCCGGTTAGCTCCACGCCGGGGTCGGATTCGTCTCGACACTCGTTCAACAGTCGCCGGAGTTCACGCCTAGTGATTTTGCAAGTCACGGATTCGTCAAATTCAATTGTCACTGTGAACCGTCCTATCCTGATTGTGTATTGCATTGCGTAGGGCGTAGAGTTCGCGTAGGCTGGCGACTGTCTCTTGGGTAGCAGACTCCCACCCACGAGCTCGGAGCAACGGAAGCCCCACCTCAGCGGATGCTATTAGTCGATCGAGCTCTGGTGCGGACAGTGGGAGGCATCGGTCTAGCCTAGACCAAAGCTCCTCTAGTGCTTCCTGGGCGGGGGCCGGGATAGTATCTCTAACGGTAGTATCCTCCCAAGACGGCTCAGTTGAGTTTTCCATTGTGATATCGTACTATTGCAAGCAGTGTGCCGAGCGCGGGCCCAAACAAGATCACCTACTAGCCTAACTGACCGCGACATTTGTGTCACAGCTATGCAATCTTTTTACCGGGCCGAACACAATCGAGCTGATTATTCAGGTCTGTTGTATTGCGTAATGGCTATGACACCGGAGACGCGGGGGGTGTGCCCCCAAAGCGTTGGTCGGCAACACAACACCGCTGCAATCCCAAGCTCCGAGGTCAGAGCCACTACGTAGGCTGGCACATTACTTGCTAGCCCACACGCCCGGAGGTTGCGAACATGGTGGAGCCACTTACTGACGCGCAATTGTACGCGATTTTAGATCGTGCCGTACGTCAAGATCTGCTATTATCTCGTGTGCGGACGGTGCTACTGGGGATAGCTGCAGTCGGAATGGTCGCATCTGTCGTGATACTAAGCGTAATCCTAATGGGTGTGGGCTAGCGGGGTGCACGCAGATCTAGTCACTCTCGCGCGGTCGGCTACTGCCACGGTGTGGGGCAGCTCAAGGTGGGCGGAGTATCGGCGCTGTCAGTACGCGCACCATCTGCGGTACACGCGCAAATTGCGAGCACCGAATGTGCCGGAGTCGAAAGATGCGCGGGTGATAGGAACGCTCGTCCACTCTGGATTGGCGTACCTCGGACATTCTCAGATGCGCGGACTCTCACTACCGGATCCGTGCGACGTGCTCATTGGATCTACCGAGGATCCATATGCGGTTGAGGAAGCGCGCCGAATGTTGAGCGCATACGTTGCATACTTTGGAGCGTCGGAGTCTGTTGTGGCAACAGGCTATGAGCTCATTGGTGTGGAAGTCCCGCTCGAATCTTCTGCGTTCGCACTGCCATACACCACACGAGTCGATTCGGTTTGGCGTGCCATCGATGGTCGGATCATTTGCGTGGATCATAAGACCTCCGCCCGTGCACCTAGTGAGGACTACGCAAGCACGGCAATTGCGAATCCACAATTCCTAGGCCATGCGTGGTGCGCTCGTGAGAATTACGGCGGAGAGCTCACGCCTTGGGTGCTGGTGAATGTGTTGGTTAAGACGCGCATCCCAAAATTCTACCGTTTCCTAGCTGCATTCTCTCCCGAGCAGTTAGATCGGTGGGGAGCGATGCAACTGGAATCCGCAGTTGCCGGGGTTGACGGGTGTGGAAAGAATCCGGGCGCATGCATGGATGTGTTCGGCCGAAAATGCTGGGCGTTCGGGCACTGCCACGAAGGAAAAGAGCTGGGGACAAATGAGTGAGAACCCAAAAACACTAGGTGGGCTTGAGCTAACTGATGCAGCCGGCGTGCAAGCAAACGCATTCGCAAGGGTGTTGCTACTTGGCCCGCCAAAATCCGGCAAAACCTCAAGCGTGTTGTTGACTGCACCACGTCCGATCTTGCACATCAACTGCGACTACAGTGTGAGCGCGGCAAAGGGAGCGGCACGACTCGGCGCTGAATTCCAAACGGTATTCGTGACGTCACGGGCGAGTTGGTTCGGCGCGATTCGTGGTGCGATCAAAGCAGCCGAAGCTGGTGAGTTTCGCACCATCGCAGTAGATCCAATCTCGGTGTTTGGTGACACTGCATTGACCGAGCTCAAGGCAGCGAACTACGAAGGATGGGCGTTGTGGGGTGCACTCGAAGACACGATTGTCGGAGGGTGCAAGCTCTTGCTAGCGGCTCCAGCACACGTGTTTCTGATTTCGCACATGACCGCCGGCGGGGAAGAGACCGCAGGAATTCTACCGGCCATTGGCGGGCGAACGAAACTCAAGCTACCATCAGTTGTGGACGACTGGGTTGTGCTTGACCTTGAGCCAGAGCGCAAGCCGCACGAGCGCCAGTTCCTGATAGGCCCCCAAAAATATTGGAGCGGCGCTTGCCGCAACGCCCAGCGCACGTGTTCGATTCCTGCAGACATCGGAGTGTTGCTGAGCGAGTTGGGAATCACACCATAGGGTGCACGTATATCATCCACTCTCCCGGGAGTGCGTGAGCAAACAAATCAAAGGAGACAATCAAAATGGTAGAGGGCTGGACAGACGAAACCGTGATTGTGCGTAGTGAAGTTTCGACGGACCCACCCGCACCGCTCGAAGATGGAATCTACGGGATGCGCATTGCCGATGCTGAGCCCCGCAAGTCTTCAAAGAATTCACAGATGATTTCTTTAAAGCTGTTGGTCACGCATGCATACGGCGGCAAGGTCGGAGATCTGAATCGAACCGTATACGACAACTTGGTGCAATCCAAAGAAGCCGCGTTCAAGACTAAGCGACTTTGCTTGGCTGGCGGCTTTGAGGAAGCACCGGATCGAGTGAATTTCGAGACGCTCTCCGGGTACTGCGAGAAGCTGAAGCGTGACTATAACACCGTGACTATCTATGCCAAGCTCGCTCGAAAGCCTGGACAAGATGGCCGCATGCGGGCCGAGGTAAAAGAGTACCTCACTCCGGACGAGGCGGCGTCACGCACAGGCGCAAAGTCGAACGCTACGAACGAGGCCAAGAAGTCTCCCCCAAGCCGAATGGCCCGATTGTAGGATGAAGCCGGCGGGCGCGGCGTGTGGGAAGTGTCCAGCGCGGGATGCGAAATGCGTCTTGCCTGAAGTCGCTTCCACACGCCGTGCCCGATTGGCGATCGTAGGCGAAGGGCCGGGCCGTAACGAATTGGAGCAAGGACGTCCGTTTGTGGGTAGGTCAGGCAAGATGCTCGAGCGTGGGCTAGCAACGATCGGATTGCAGCGCTCGGAAGTACACTGGACAAACGCGGTCCTGTGCGAGTGCACTGAGCGGCAGCTGCCCGCCGCGCGCAAGGCCTGCGCCCAAAGACTTGCGTCGGAGTTGGACGCACTCGATCGCAATGTGGTGATAATACCGGTTGGGGCGTACGCGCTGCAATCGGTGCTCGGCCTTTCACGCAAGCCCAAAATTCTGGAATGGCGCGGCTTCGTAACGCATCGAAACGAAAACCATCTGGTGATGCCTACGATCCATCCTGCATTTGTGATGCGCGCTCCGGCTTGGGCTCCCGTCCTAGAGCTGGACGTTGCGCGAATCGGGCGGGTATTGGCTAATGCCAACAGATTCCAACCACCCGAGGCCAGTGCGCACATTGAGGTAGCCGGCACGCCGCAAAGACTGGGTGAGTTGCTGCTACGATTGGATCGCCGGCAAGTAGCGATCGACGTCGAGACGGTGGGACTAGGCCCGACACACACGGCACTAGTGTGCCTTGCGATTGCCGACGAACGAACCTCAATTGTGATCCCATGGTCGACACGTACCGACGGCGCTGAGTCATTCTGGACTGACGATGAACGGGCTCAGGTATTGGCGTACATCAATGTGTGTTTGCATTCAAGGATTGCGGTCACACACAACGGCCCCGCATTTGACCACATTGTACTAGCTCGATACGGGATCCATGTGCGTGCGTGGAACGACACACTTCTAGCCGCGCACGTACTAGCGAGTCATCTGCCCAAGCGCCTGAGTCACGTCGTATCAATGACGCTCGACGCCCCGCCGTGGAAGCATGCGGATCACTCAGAGTCGATCGAAGATCTTTGGCACTATAACGCGCTCGACTCACTCTACACCGCACAGGCTGCGGCAAAGCTACTCCCAAACGTAAGCGCAAGCACGGTATTCCAATCTGATTGCGTATGCGCTGAGCTCTGCCGTGAAATGCAGCGTGACGGGGTATCGGTAGATGTCGAGCGCGCCCAAGAATTTTCTCGCCGATTGCAGTGGCGCGAAGCCGAGTTGTTGATTGAGGCAGAAGGAATTGCAGGCCGTCCTGTGCGTCTGTTGTCTCCACTAGATCTGGGGTCAGTGTTTTTTGATGAGTTCAAAGCGCCCGTGTTTTTCCGCTCGGAAAAAACACGTCGGCCTTCGCTCGGCGTGGATTCGATGCGCGCCTATTCGTTGTGTGCGGATCTACGGTTGGCTGCATTGGCGAGAGTGGTTCTTGAGTTTCGCCGAGCGCGCAAGATTCGATCGACGTATTTGGATGCACTGTTCACGCGCATAGACTCGAGCGGCCGGGTGCATCCAAGCTGGTACAACTACGGAACGGTCGGTGGCCGGTGGTCCTGCCAAAATCCAAATCTCATGAACCTCCCCCGCACCGAGTCAGATCCACTAGTCGAGCACGGTGGGATTCGATCCATCTATCGAGCGTCCGAAGGCTGCGTGTTCGTGACCTTCGACTTCCAACAATTAGAAATGCGGATGGCCGCATACGTGAGCGGAGATGCTGCCATGATCTCGGCATGCGAAAGCTCTGATTTGCATTCTGCAAATGCCGAAGCCATCTTCGGCGGCGGCTGGCGGTCAGCCGATACCGACGCGCGCAAACAATTGAGAATGATGGCCAAGACCGCCGGCTTTGCGCTCGCCTATTTGGCCACTGCCGAAACGGTGTATGCTCGGTTGATTGCTAGTGGGATGCGCGTGACGCTGCCGCAAATCGAAGCCGTGTTGCGCAAACTGCGGAGCGCATTCTCCGGTTATTACCGCTGGCAGTCTGAGCAGCTGGCATCAATTGCAGCGTGTGGATATGTACACTCGCCAATCTTGGGTCGGCGAAGATGGCTAGGCCGAGAGCCGCTCGCCACTGAGGCTGCCAACTTTCCAATTCAATCGGGGGCGGCGGACCTAATGAATCTTCGCTTGCCAGAGCTCGTGCGTGCGTTGCCTTCAACTGTGCGCCTGATTGCTCAAGTACACGACTCGGCTACGTTCGAAGCACCAACTGCGCTGGCGGAACTTGTTCGATCTCAGTGCGTGCGCGTGCTCACTGCACCGATGCGAGTGGGTGTGTACTCGGTTCGATTCCCGATTGACACCAAGATCAAGGAGCGCTGGGCATGACGCCAAAATTAAAACCTATGATGGGATTTTTTGGCGGCAAATATCGAATAGCTAAGCACTATCCACACCCGAAATGCGACACACTGATAGAGCCGTTCGCCGGATCCGCCGGATACGCACTTCATTATCCGGAGCTCAAGGTGATACTAGTGGAGCGCTCGCCTGAATTAGCCGCCACATGGCGCTACCTAATTGGTGCAACCTCTGAGGACATTTTGCGCTTGCCTCTAGTCGAGGCGGACACGCTTGTCTCTGATCTGCCGATATCCCAAGAAGCTCGTTGGCTAATCGGATTGAACATCAATGCCGGCTCGGACCGTCCCTACAACCGCATTTCCAAATTTGCTGTCAAGTGGCGGCCACCGTGGGATGGGTTCGAGAATTTCTGGGGTGAGAAACGCAGAGCGCGCATATCTCGACAGGTAGAATTTATCAAGCACTGGCGCATCATCGAAGGTGACTACTCTCTAGCACCAAACCTCGAAGCTACGTGGTTTGTGGATCCGCCATACGAGCGCACCGGGAAAGCGTATCGATATCATGAGCTGGATAGGAATCAATTGGCAGACTGGATCAGAGCACGCCGAGGTCAGGTGATTGCATGCGAGGCTGAAGGTGCTAAGTGGATGCCATTTCAACTGCTCGGAACTTTCAAGTCATCGCCTGGTGCCAAGAGATCTGGCAAGACTGCAGAATCTATATGGACCAACGAACACAACCACGCAAGAATAGGGTTGGGCATTGTGGCTGAAGGTCGCAAAGACGACGCCGACAAACTCGACTGGACCTTACTACCTTTCCCGGAGCTCGCCCGCGTAGTTCAAGTGCTCGAAGGCGGCGCCAAGCGTTACGGACGCCGGAACTGGACTGGACTAGAGAGTGGTTATGCGCGCACAACTCAGGCCGCATTAAGACACTTGATCCAAGCAGTCGAAGGAGAGCGCGATGAGGACCATCTGGCGCATGCGGTATGTGAACTGCTATTCGCAATGCATTTTGAATCGAAGGGGGGGCAGCCATGAGCTCGAGGCGATCGAGCACCTAGGCGTAGGGCGCAAGAAAAGTGGAGGCACACTTCAAGAAACGCCTTACCGAATTCCGTTTACTCACACTGCGCCAGAAGCCGTGTGGCTTTCTGAAAAGTCAAAACTCTACGAAGGGGTACAACCAGTGACAGACGACGAACGCGCCGACGCAATAGCAAAAATAATCGAGCAATCTCAGCTGTGTCCGAATACAGAGGGCCTATCAGTCGTGCTATATGCCGCGGTTTTCTACGCCAAAATGCTAGGGCTTACAAAGGAGGGCATGATAGAATTACTGCGGAATGAAATATGGGATGAGATCCACATCGTGGCCTGCTTAGACCCCGCACCAGATACGGTGCTGTCGTGAGCCTCTCGGGAATTGTGTTGGGAATAATCGTAGCAATGGCGCCGCCAGATCCATATGCACGAGAGACCGGGGAAATGCGGCAAACTCGATTCTCCACAATAGCCGAGGCAATAGTAATCGAAGTCATGGAAGACACCGGTCCGCTGCCACCCCATGTGATGATTTCTGCGTTGCTGGTGACCGCGCGTGAGGAGTCTGGGTTTCGTTTGGTAGTTCACTCTGGCCGCGCACGGGGAGATCTGGGCAGCTCGATATGCCTGACCCAAATACGTTCTGGCGCCCATAAATTCATATCGCGTTCTCGCTGGCGTGGGTTGGCTGGAACTGGACTAGAGTCCACACGCGAGTGCATACGCGCAACAATCGAGATCCTGAATCACCACGCGGTGTCTTGTGAAATTCGCAAGTGGAACACATGGTCAATGGCCGGATTATTCACCAGCTACGGAACCGGGCACACCTGCCGGCCTGACTACAACTCGAAACGACTGGGAAAATTCGGACTGCGGAGGGCGTACCTATGGGATCGAATTATGAAAACGCTAGTGAAATCATCTGGGCGTTGTCAATCGGATTCGTGCTCGGTTGGGTGGCTCTAGCGGTCTGGGGGTTACTGTGACACCGGGCGAGGTAGATAGAATCATCGGCGCGCTAAACCGCACGATTCAACTCTTGATAGTGTTTGTGCTGGCGTGGATTGAATTTGGATTCTCGCGTGGTGCGCTTATCACGTTGGGGATTGCGCTGCTCTCGGAAAGGACCCGCCCGTGAGGAAAAATTATTGGCGGAAAATGGGGCCTGGCGTGCACCCAACGGAGGTGACATTTTTCACGGCCGCATCCGAGCTACCAACTGACATAAGCACATTAGCGGTGGGGGAATTGATCTTATCAAGGCCTGAAGTCCGCGTAATTGGTGAGTCTCCAGATGAACACCTGATTCGTTACGTGATCGCGTACGGGGATCCCAGTGATGTGGAGCTCGCAAGATTTCTTCGATTCACGGGAGCTAAAGATCCGATCGTCAGTGAAACTGTGCTTGATCGATTGCGTTGGGAGTATTCGCCCATGCTCGCAGATGGGATGCGTGGGGTTGATCGATACGATGAGTTGGCCCATGACGATCAAATAGCATTGCTAGTGTACGCGGATCAAAGTCAATTGGCCACAGCCTACCGCGCCCGCAAGTACCTCGCGTTAGCTACGTACAAGGTGCGTCGAAGTGATCCGAAACTGATTGAGTTGTGCGCCGAGATCGCGATATGTAAGCTGCAGCAAAAAGGCATGAAATGACGCCCAAACTTGAAACATACATAAGCGTAGATATCGAGTGCGACGGCCCGGTACCGGGCATCAATTCGATGTTGAGCGTTGGTGCCGTTGCTGTTCGCTCGGATGATCTAACAATCCACACTAAATTTACAGCTAACCTCAAACCTGATCCCGCGCTGCGCTCAGATCCAAACACAATGATTCGATTTTGGTCCCGATTTCCGGACGCGCTAGCAGCCACAAAGATGGCCGCGGTCGAGCCATTCGACGTGATGCACCGCTTCGGTTGCTGGGTGCGTACACTTGAGCGCCCGATTTTTGTGGCCTATCCACTAGCTTTCGATCTTCCGTTCGTGCAGTGGTATTTTCACAGGTACGGATTACCCTGGCCGTTCCGCGGATCGATTGACTTGCGCTCACTAGCAATGGGAAAATTTGGGTGTAGCTACGAGAAATCAAAGAAGCGTAACTTGCCGCTACAACCCAAGCCCAAACACCCCCACACACATATAGCACTAGACGATGCAATTGAGCAGGCCGAAGTGCTGTGTGCGATTCTGCGGGTGCGCCGTGAGTGAAAACGATTGTGAGGAGGAGTGGCCGGATTGGCTAGACGAGACGACCCCAGCGCCGACGCCGGTGAGCTCCTACTGGGCCGATCTTAGATCGGTACTCGCCGACGTAGGCAAGCCGCGAAACTGGCTGGCGGAAGGTGCAATTGAAAATGACCCCATAATAATTTTCAGCGGGCCAGAAAAATCCCACAAGTCGTGGGCGGCTTTGCAGCTATCGCTAGCAGTCGCGAACGGAGTCAAGTGGCTAGAGCGGTTTCAGATTTGCCGGCCAGGACTCGCCGTGTATCTGGATTCTGAATATGGGGATTTTGAATTCGTGCGGCGGGCGTCGCGAATTGCCCGAGGATTGGGGTTAGACCCGGCCAAAGCGCTAATGGGACTACGCTACAAATACGAGTTGAAACTCGCGCTAGCGGAGAAGGAGCCTTCGATCGCGCAAGTAATTGCCGAGTGCTCGGCTATACAACCCGCGCTCATAGTAGTTGACCCGTTGCGCAATTCGCTAAATGGTAGCGAGAATGACGCCGATACAATCATCGGTGCTTACCGTTGTCTTGATGAGCTGCGTCAAGCGGCGAAATGCCCGGTCTTGGTTTTGCACCATCTGAACAAGAGCGGTTCATCAAGTGGTAGCCGTGCGATTTCCACGCGAGCGGATTTGATTTTCGAGGGGAGCGACGCTGAAACTCCAACCTACTCGGTGCGTGGTAGAACCATACGCCCCACACTAGATCCGATTGCGGAACCGTTCTCGATCGAGGTTGAGCATATTGACGATGCGGACGACGCTAAGGCCGCAACGCATCTCAGACACCGACTACAGTCTGAGTCTAGCTCAGTGCCACTATCAAAGCAGCTATTTCAGGCACTAACAGAGAGATCGTTGAGTACTAATCAACTGGCCACGCGAACAAATCGTAGTAGGGGGGACACACGCGACGCGCTCGAAAAGCTCGAAGAGTCCGGGCGCATCAAGCGTGTCGAGCTAAGCTACAAAGGCAATCCCTACGCTGGATGGCAGATAGGAGATACTACATGAGAGACTACTCACACTTAGCTAGGCAAATTCGGAGCATGATAGAATCCGGCAACTGGCCGCGTAGCCTCAAAGTGCTGTCGAAAACACTACGCGTTCGCACTAAAGCAGTAACGGCCGCGTGTTCGGAGCTGGAAAAATCCGGCGTGCTAATTTCACGCGGCGGTAAGGGCGGTTGGGATCCAGTGGTTTGGGTGGCGCCGATGTATTCCGTTCCTGAGGCGCTTGAGTCTTACGAACTGCAGGCCGTCCGTCGTGAGTCCAAGGCTCGCGAATCCGCGCTGTTGAGTGAGCTCGACAGCGCCAAGAAAGCACTAGTGTATTTTAACCAGCTAGCGTGTGTGCCACTAGATCCAATCCCGCGTGTAGAACTAAGCGGCGCCCATCGTGAGGCCACAGCCGTTGCACTGCTCAGTGATCTCCATTGGGAGGAGACCGTACTAAAAGGTTCGGTGCGCTATCCAATCGACAATCCTAACGAATACAATTTGGATGTCGCGCGCCGCTCGCTGGGTAGATTTTTTGCGGGTGTGTGCTGGCTGACGGAGCTACATCGGCCCGAGTTCAAAATCCGAAATCTCGTGCTCTGGATAGGCGGCGATTTGATCACGGGCCACATTCACGACGAGCTGATCGAGACCACATCACTCACAGCGATTGAAGCAATCGGCCCGGGGCAAGGCCAACTCTTTCGCCACCTGTGCGCTGGGATTCGGCAACTCTTGGACGCCGGGAAATTCGAGCGTGTTGACGTGGTGTGTAGCTACGGCAATCACGGGCGCGATACTCGAAAGCCGTATAGAGCACGCGGCGCCGCGCATTCGTATGAATTCCTGCTCTATCAGTATCTAGCGCATGAGTGGCGCAACGAGCCCAGGGTGAGGTTCTTGGTTGAGCCCACCGGGCATCAATATCACGAGGTATACGGCTATAGGCTCCACTTCCACCATGGCGACGAAGCGAACTACATGGGGGGTGTTGGCGGGATTACGATCCCACTCAACAAAGCAGTCGCACAATGGGACAAGGTGTACCCAGCGCACTATCACCACTTCGGACATTTTCATCAATACGTGGATCTTGGGCGCTTGGCGGTCAATGGGAGTGTAATCGGATACACGCCATATGCGATGGCTGCGAAGTGTGAACCCGAGCCTGCGTGCCAGAGTTTCTATTTGTTGGATTCAAAGCGTGGTAAGAC
>Ga0247727_10010322_pt1 | contig 16585 bp, 15 predicted proteins | sample WisWelCaveWW1625_FD_202498 | JGI IMG/M metagenome (GOLD analysis project Ga0247727, IMG submission 202498) | Biofilm microbial communities from Wishing Well Cave, Virginia, United States - WW16-25 | ecosystem: Environmental > Aquatic > Deep subsurface > Groundwater > Cave microbial mat | place... | reverse complement strand
CTGGTCCGGAATCAGCATGTAGGCGAAGAACGGGACCGCGGAGGCGAAAACAAAGCTGTAGATGCCGATGACGCGGCCGGCCTTGAGCAGGTTGCGGACCTTGGGGTGGGCGATCTCGCGGTTTACCTGGGCCAGGGTCTCGTAACCGCTCATCGACAGGATGGCGTGCCCGAAGGCCACCACCAGGGCGATGGCCCCGATGGAGGGCAGCGACGTGCCGGCCAGCCACCCCAGGGCGTCCTTGCTGAAGGTGAGGTTCTCGAGCGACGGGACCGGCGGCAGCCGAAACTTGCCCTGCAGAGCGATCGAGATCGGGCACCACAGCAGCAGCAGACCCAGCATCACAGTGTTGATCTGCATGATGCGCAGGGCTTTGCCGCTCGATTCGTGGATCCCGATGATGTTCTTCCACCAGAAGTAGATCGTCGCCAGCACCGCGAACACGCAGGAGGTGAGGTTGACGTCGAAGCGGAAGTCGGAGTGCACCAGCTTGCTGACCTCGTTCAGCAGGCCCGCCAGGTACTGCCCGGCGCTGACCGAGCTGATGGGTCCGGTAAGGATGTAGTCGAAAACCAAGGCCGAGACCGAGAGCTTGGCCAGGGCCGGGCCCATGGCGTGGCGGACGACCACGTAGACGCCCCCGCGCACAAACATGGTCGAGCTCTCGATGTAGATGTTGCGGACCGCGAAGCTGAACAGCATCACCCCCAGCACGAACCACGGCGCCGACTTGCCGATGGCCAGCTCGGTGATTCCGCCGGCATAGAAGGCCGAGGAGGCCAGATCGCTCAGCACGATCGCCGCGGCGCGCCAGAAAGAGATGAAGGAGAGCGCCACCGTGGTGGCGACGACGATCTTTGCCGCCGCCGGGCGCTCACCGGAAAGTTGCATAGGCCGGGGATTATTTCCCCATTGATTGATTGTACCGCAAGCGGAGCCGGGCGGTCTGCGGTCCGTCGGGGTCCCCCCGGGCGCGGCGAACGGACGGTGTCCGGCCGATCACGGCATCACCGATACTACCACGTGCGAAGGGCGCTCCCGCGACCGGTACACCCGCTGCTCCGCCCTGCGGTAGTCGGCCTCGGTCGCCTGGTAAATGTTGACGAAAGTCTGCGGATTGCGGTCGATCACCGGGAACCAGGCGCTCTGCACCTGCACCATGATGCGGTGCCCTTTGAGGAAGCGGTGGTTCTTGTCGCGCAGGTCCATTTCGATCGCCGCCGGCTGGTGGGGGACCAAAGGCTCGGGCTTCGAGAAGCTGTTTCGATACTTTGCCCGGAACACCTCGCCCGCCAGGAGCATCTGGAAATGCCCCATGCGGACGCCGCGCGGATTGGGCTCCGGGTCGGGCGCGTCGCCGGGGTAGACGTCGATCAGCTTGACGACGAAGTCGGAATCACTGCCTGAGGTTGAGGCATGGAGCTTGGCGATGAGCCGGCCGGCGGCGGTCAGATCTTCGGCCAGCTCCGCGGTCTGGTACACCAGCACGTCGGGACGCGAGGCGGCGAAGCGCTGGTCCTCCACCATCCAGTCGTGGCCCTGGGAAAGCCGGGTTTCGGCCGAAAAGGGCGCCGGCCGCGCGGGGTCGCTCACATACTCGTCATAGGCTTGAGCCTCCGCCGGCGGGTCGAACGAGAGCTTCCCCGCGGCATGGAAGTAGAGCTTGCGCGCCCTCGTCCTGTTTTGCGGGGGCCAGCGGTCGTAGGAGCGCCACTGGTTCGATCCGGTCTCGAACACCAGCGCCTCAGGCAGGTCGAGCTGGCCTTTTCCCTTCAGATGATGGCGGAAGAAGGGGAACTGCACCTTCTCGCGGAAGTAAACGGCCGGGGAGCCGGCGAAGCGGATGTTGCCGAGCGAGTTGCCGTCGCGGTGGCTGTTCCACCCGCCGTGGCTGAAGGGCCCCGCCACCAGGATGCTGCGGTTCGAGGGCGTGGTCTTCTCGATCTCGCTATAGATGGTCATGGGGCCGTAGAAGTCCTCGGCGTCGAACCAGCCGGCCACGTTCAGCACCGGGTGCCTGATGTCCTTCAGGTACTGCAACACGCTCTGCCGCTGCCAGAAGCCGTCATAATCGGGGTGCTCCATGTAGTTGTTCCACTCCGGCACCTGGCCGTGGAAGTAGAGCCGGTTGACGTTCGACAGCGGGCCGAGCTCCAGAAAAAAACGATAGCCGTCCGGGGTGCCGGGGTTGAAGCGATGGGAATCCTTGTCGGAGGGGCCCTGCCGCGAGCGGGCGTTGGCCGACAGCCACCCGAAGGTATACATCAGGCGAAAGGCTCCGTTGTGGTGGAAGTCGTCGCCCAGGAACATGTCGGAAGGCGAAGCCTGCGGCGACGACGCCTGCAACGCCGGGTGCGCCTCGATCATGCCCATCACGGTCTGAAAGCCAGGATAGGAGGTGCCAAGCTGCCCGGCCCGGCCGTTGTGGTTGGGGATGTTCTTCAGCAGCCACTCGATGGTGTCGTAGGTATCGCTCGACTCATCGGTTTCGGTTCCCTTCTTGCCCCACTTGTGCGGCCGCATGACGGTGAATTCCCCCTCGGAGCGGAACTTTCCTCGCACGTCCTGAAAGACGAACAGGAACCCTTCCTCCTCGAACTCGAAGGAGTGCGGCGATGGGCCGAGGTGCCCCCGCCAGGCGTCGGGGCCGTAGGGTCCGGCGCCGTAGGGAGTGCGCAGGAGCAGGAAGGGCAGCTTCTCGCCGGATTTCCGCGGCGTGTAGACGGTGGTGTGCAGGCGGACCCCGTCCCGCATGGGAACCATATGCTCCGCCTTGCGGTAGTTCGCCTTGACGTCGTACTTCGGCTGGGCAAGCAGGGCGGCGGCAGCCAGCGCCGGCAGCAGGGCCTGTTTCATAGGCAACATTCTACGCTACCCTGGGTGGATGGACGTCGAGACCCGCGCCTTCACCTTGCCGCTGCGGTGCCGCTACCTGCTGCGGCGGCCGGAACAGACCAGCGGCGACACGCTGCTGGTGATCGCGCTGCACGGCCACGCCATGACCCCGGAAAAGATGCTCGATCTGACGGCGCCCCTGGTCGGTGACCGGCACATTCTGGCCGCGCCGCAGGGACCCTATCAGTTATGGGTGAATCAGGACGGCGGGCCGCGGTCGGAGGTGGCCTTCCACTGGTCGACCCGCTTCGAGCCGGAACACTCCCGCCGCCTGCACCACGACATGATCCTGCGGATACTGGAGGAAACCTCCGTGCCGGCCGAGCGGGCTGTGCTGGTGGGATTCTCGCAGCCGGTGTCGCTGAACTATCGCTTCCTCTGCACCCACACCGCCGCCGTCCGTGGGGCGGTCGCGATTTGCGGCGGTATTCCCGGCGACTGGGAAACGGCGCCCTACGAGCGCACGCCGGCGGCGGTGCTCCACATCGCGACCCGAGGGGACGAGTACTATTCCCCGAGCGTTACTCAGCAATACCCTGAGCGGCTGCGGCGGCACATCCCGGAGGTGGAGTTTCACCTGCTGGAGGGCGGCCACCGGATTCCGTCGGCGGCGCGAGGGATCGTGCAGGGGTGGCTGGAGAGGATCGTCCCATTAACGCAGAGATTCGGCTCCGCTACCTCGTGAGGACTGCCGGGGCAGACCGGCCGGCTCCGCGCACGGTCCAGATGACGCCGGTACCGGCAAACAGGCCTTGGCGGCGAAACTCCGGGTAGCGCAAGCGGGCGGCGGCCGCTTCGCGGTAGCATGAGGATGCGCTCAGAACCGGACCGCGCCCGGCCGGCGGTTCGTTCGGGAAACCACGATGCGACGACGCGAAGCTTTGGCGACCATGGCCGGACTGCTGACCGGCCTGCGCGAACGGGCCGAGGCCTTCTCCTCGGTGGCCGGACCCAACATCAAATGGGCGGTCTCCAGTTTCCTGTGGACCTCGACCCAATGGGGCGATCAAGGCGCCTTGCCCTACACCGACATGCTCGACGTCATCCGCGATGTCGGCTTCCAGGGGTTCCGCCTCACCGGCTGGCCGGGCGTCCTCAACCGCATCGGCATGGACCTGGCGCAACTCGAGAAGGAGCTTTCCAAACGCAGCCTGCGCATCGCAACCATATCGTTCGGCGGCCCCGCCGACGACCCGGCCCGTCACGGGGAGATCGAGAAGTCGGCTCGCGAGGCCTGCCAGTTCCTCAACCGCTTCGGCGCCACCGAGCTGGTGGTCTTCGGACCGCGGCGCGTCAACAAGGTCCTGGTGAGGGAGCACCTCCGCGTCGCCTGCCAGTTCTACAACCGGCTGGGCGACCTCTGCGCCGAGTACGGCATCCGCGCCGGCCAGCACAACCACTCCCAGGGCGCGCTGATCGAGAGCCAGGACGAAATCGAGCTGCTGCTCCAGTGGACCGACCCCAGGAAGTTCCACTGGTGCCCCGACACCGTGCACCTCTACATGGCCGGCTGCGACATCCTGGGGCTCTTCGAGAAACACGCCCGCCGGCTGATCTTCTTCGACCTGGTGGACGCCAAGTACCAGTTCGCCCACCAGGACCTCGGCCTGCCCAACGGCAAAGTCGAGAAGGCCGGCACGCACAACGCCACCTTTATGCTCGGCAATGTCGACTACGGCGACGGCGAGGTCGATCTGCAGGGCATCTTGAAAATACTCAGGAAGCAGAAATACAAGGGCTGGATCAACATTGACCACCACTACGCCCGGGTGAGCCCGCGGCACAGCTTCGAGCGCTGCGCCAAGTACATCGGCGAGAAGCTGAACCCGATTTATTCCTGAGACCGGTGGCCTCCGAGATCAGAACTTGATCCGCAGCACCAACTGCACGATCCGCCCGCACATCGGACAATAACTTATGCGCACTACCCTACACACGCGGACAGCAACCGGCATCACGGCCTGCATTTGGAACCTTCTACTCAGTCTGCTCGCATCGGCAGTTTGTTGGGGCCAAGCCACCATCAACACGGTGGCGGGCTCCGGGACCGCAGGATTCGCCGGTGACGGCGGCCCTGCAATCAACGCGCGCATCGGCGACGGCCTGAACTACAGCCTCGATGTGGCCACGGACGACGAAGGCAACTTCTACATCACCGAGATTGGCCGCCGCGTTCGCAAAGTGAATACTGCGGGTGTCATCCAGACGGTCGCCGGGGGCGGCGCCGGGGTTCGGCGTAGGCGACGGATTGCCCGCCACCTCCGTACAGCTCTCCCCTACGCGATCCGCGACCGACAGGGTGGGAAACCTTTACATCGTTGCGGGCAGCAGGATTCGCAAGGTGGACCGCAACGGCATCATCAGCACCGTGGCGGGAACGCTTGTGGGAGGCTTTTCCGGCGATGGAGGGCCGGCGACGGAGGCGCAGATCTTTCCCACTTCCATCGGATGATACAGGCAGCATCTTCATCGGCGACAGCCTGAACAACCGGGTTCGCAAGATCGACACGGCCGGGATCATCAATACCGTGGCCGGTAGCGGAAGCAGTGCGTTCTCCGGAGATGGCGGCCCGGCCCTCAGCGCTGGGTTCTCCCCGCTCTCGATCGCAGTGGATGCGTTTTGGCAATCTGTACATCGCCGACTCCATCGCCGGCCGCGTCCGCAAGGTGGATAGCGCCGGCACAATTACCACTGTGGCGGGCAACGGATCTCCCATTGGATTCGCAGAGAACGTACCCGCGACCAGTACCGGAATGACGCCGGTGTGGATGACCGTTGACCGCGGCGGAAATCTGTTTGTCTATGACGGCCGTGTCCGCAGGATCAACACTGCCGGCATCCTCGCGACGTATGCCGGCGCCTTGGGCGGAGGATTCGCGGGCGACGGGGGGCCGGCCACCGGGGCGCGCTTCAACCAATTCACCGGTATGGCAGTGGATCGCTTGGACAATCTCTATATCGCCGACGCTCTGAACTTTCGCATCCGTAAAGTCGATCCGAATCTTCCGGCGCTGACCAGCAGTCCGCAGGCGCTGACGTTTACGGCGGCCGGAGGCGTCAATCCGCCGGCCCAGACACTGAACATAACCAGCACCAGCACCGCGCTGACGGTCACGGCTACAGCGGTGACTCTATCCGGCGGAAACTGGCTCAGCGTACCGCCGGCATCTGGAATCACCACCTCTGCTCTGACGGTAAGCGTAAATGCTTCGGGACTGGGGGCCGGCGCCTATCGCGCGGTGATCAACATCACGGCCGCTGGCGCCGCCAATACCCCCTACCCCGTCCAGGTGACGTTGACTGTCGCGGGTACAGGCTCATCCCTAATTCCGTCGATCGGCGGCGTGGTCAACGCTACCGGATACCAAGCGAGGCTCGCGCCCAACGCCGTGTTTACCATCTTCGGGAGCAATCTGGGGCCCGGGTCTCTGCTGCAGGCGTCGGGTCCGGCCTATCCGGCGTCGCTGGGCGGGACGTCGGTGACGTGGACTCCGTCCGCAGGCGGCGCGGCGATCACAGTTCGGATGGTTTATGTCCTTGCCGGGCAGGTGGCCGGATTGCTGCCGTCCTCGATCCCAACTGGAGCGCACAACGTCCGGGTGACCTATAACGGGCAGACCAGCGCGCCGTTTGAGGTTGTTGTTGTGGCGCGCAGTTTTGGGATCGCCACGTCAAACAGCGCGGGCACCGGAACCGCGCAGGCAACCATTGCGAACATCAATGGCGGGCTCAGCCTGACGCGCTTCACCAGCGGCACGCTGTCGTTTGACGGCAACACCTGGACGCTCTCGCCCGCGCACCCCGGCGATACCGTAGTTTTGTGGGGAAAAGGGGCGGGGCAGACCTTGCCAACGATTCCGGGGGTTCCTTGGGCGACCAGCGCGTTGCGGGCAACTTCATCGTTGTTGTGGGTGGGCTTCAGGTTCAGCCGCTCTACGCGGGGACCTCTTCCGGTTACCCGGGTTTGTGGCAGATCAATTTCACCCTGCCTGCAAGCATCCAGACGGGCTGCACGGTGCCGCTGCGCGTGAGCGCGGGCGGCCCTTTCGGAAGCGGGGAACTGAGCAACCTGGTATCGATCCCCATCGCCGCACTCGGCCAGAATACCTGTCCGAACCCTCTACAGTAGTGGTGGATCAATTTCAAGATCTGGGCTGCCTTCTGAAGGTCACGACGGTCGCTCCCCAGCCCTGCTTCGCCAGGAGCAGCCCCCCAACCCCGCGGTGAGTGGATATCAACTTGCTCTTGCCGCCGCCATATGGCGGGGGGGATGGCCGACTGTGGCCGCCTCGAGAATCCGGTGGACTTCGCGCTCCTGGTAAGGCTCGACCAAAACATCAAACCCGCCGGCCTCCAGCACCTGGGTCCATAGGCGCTCGTCCGCCACCCGGGCGCAGACAACCACGTGAGCCCCAGGGTGCAGATCGCCCACCAGGTTCAAGATGTCGAACCAGCTTCCGTCCGGCAAAGCCAAGTCGGTCAGCACCACCCGGACCTCCTGGTCCAGGCGAAGCACGTCGGTAGCCTCGCCGCAACTGGCGGCGGTCCGCACTTCCACTCCAGTCAAATGATCGATCAGGCAGGAACGGCGCTCCAACGGCATCACAACGAGAGCGGCCAGGGATCCGGTCATAACCACCTCCGCCCGCCGGCCTGCGGGCCCAGCACTCGCACTCTCGCAAGCGGGAGAAGCTAATCTAATTTACGCCGCCGCGTGGATGATGTCAACAATTTAATTGACGGAGTGCCGTTACTCCTGCTTGGGCTTGGCGGCTCCAGGCTTGGGAATCACCGGCGGTCGCGTAATTGGGGCGGCAGGCTTGGTCTGTGCCGGGGCAGGAGAGGCAGCCGGCGCCGAGCCGGCCGCTCCAGCGGCGGCGCCCGAGCCCAGCCCCTTGTCATACAAGGAAACAATCTCGTTGGTGATGTCGACGGTGTTGACCGCGTACAGGACGGGGCTCTGCTGCGAGCTGATGTCCAGAATGATGTGGTAGCCCTTCTCCTTGGCGTGCTTGTCGATGACGCCCATCATCTTCTGCCCGATGCCGTTGATCAGCTTGCCTTCCTCCTGCTGAAACTCGGCCGAGGCGTCCTCGTTGTCGCGGGTCAGGGCCTTGGACTTCTGATCGATCTCCCGGATCAGCTTGTTGCGCGCCTCCTCGCTCATGGTGTTGCGGCCCTTGTTGAGCTGGGCCTGCAGGTCTTCGAGGTCGCGCTTCTGCTTTTCGAGCGACTGCTGGCGCGGGGCGTACTTTTCCTGCAGCTTCTTGGCGGTGGCCTGGCCCTCCTCGGTGCGGATGATGGCGTCCTGGATGTTGATGATCCCCACCCGGGTCCCGCCTGTCTGCGCCCAGCACACCGTGCACCCCGCCAGCCACAACAGAGCTCGAACTGTCATCGAAATCCCTCGACTTTCCTCAAGAATACATCTATTGTAGCACACCAGGAACCGTGTCTTACGACGCGACGCTGAAGGAGTTGTTCCAAAGCGCGCCCGAGCGGCTGCTGGAGATGCTCACCGGCAGCCCGTCCGAGGAGCTGCTTACCGTCGAGTACCCGGCGGTGTGGGTGCGCCGGCCGGACCTGGTGGTTCGCCTGGCCGATCACCGCCTCTGTCACCTGGAGCTGCAGACGACCCACGACCCCGACATGCCCTGGAGGATGCTCGAGTACTACCTGCTGATGGCGTGCCAGTTCCGGCAGCCGCCCCTGCAGCTTGTGCTGTACGCGGGCCTCCAGGCGGTGTCCGATGCCGGCGGCATTGACCAGGAAGCCCTGCAGTTCCGCTATCGGGTGATCCACATGGGCGAGCTCGACGGCGGCCCGCTGCTCGCCAGCCCGGTGCTCGACGACAACCTGCTGGCGATCCTGTGCCGGCTGGACGACGTCCGCGGGGCCTTGCGCCAGGTCCTGGGCCGCATGGCGCTCATGCCGGCCAAAGCCCGGCGGGACGCCCTGGCCAGACTCGTGATATTATCCAAGCTGAGAGGCCTGAAGGACCTGCTCGCGGAGGAGGAACGCCGCATGCCGATTCCGATCGATAGCGACATCCTGGATCACCCGCTGCTCCGGGATCTGGTGGCCCAGCGAGAACTGCAAGGAGAAGCCAGGGGAGAAGCCAGGGGAGAGGCCAGAGGCGAGGCCGCCCTGCTGCGACGCCTGCTCGAGCGGCGATTCGGGCCGCTGCCCGATTGGGCCTTGCGCCGGATCGAATCCGCCGACCCAGCCCGGCTGGAGACCTGGGGCCTGCGCTTGATGGAAGCCTCTACGCTCGAGGAAGTGCTGCAATAGTCAGAACGTCCGGCTGATCGTAAACCGGAAAGTCTTCTTCGGCTCCTCGAACGGGATCGCCCGGCCATAGGCGCTGATGGCGTTGAGGAACGTCAACTGGTTGGGGAACATCGACCGGTCGGCCACGATGGGGGGTTGCAGGACGGTGTTCACCCGGTGCGGGTTATACGCGTAGTAGAGCCGGAACGGGGCGTTCACCACCGGCAGCATTACCTGAAACTCGATCCCGGTCGAGGAGCGGATGTCCTGGGTGTGGGGGTGGATGCGGATCTGCTTGGTGAAATCGCTCTGAGGGAAGAAGCCGTTCAGCTCCGCGACGCGCCCCGGGTTCAGGGTCAACTGGTTGAGCCGTGACACCTTGTTCACCCCGATGTCGAAAAACGGCGCCAGCGTCACCGGGCCGAAGATGGGGATGCGGTATTCGAAGTTCCCGATCAACTGCGTGTCGCCGCCCGGGAAGATCAGCCGGTAGATGGGCGCGGTGGTGGTGACCGGTACGCGCTGCTCGGCCCCGTCGATGATCAGGGTCTGCATGCGAGGCTGCCCGTTGTCGTTGATCACGGCCACGCTGGTGACGTCGGGAATGAAGGCGATGGGGCTGATGGCGCGGATGTCGAACCCCCGGATGTCGGTCTCGCCCCCGATGTAGTAGCGCTCAAACGGCGGCGCCACCTTGTTGCCGTAGCCGCTCAGGAACGACCCCAGCAGCCGCATCCCCACCACGTTGCGCTTCTTGTTCACACCCCGGAAGAACTTGGCCTCGATGGTCGGCCGGAAAATGTTCACGTTGCCGCCCAAAGCGCTGCCCGCGAACTCGGTCGAGATGTAGAGGCTCCTGCCGCCGGTCGGATTGATGGGGTGGTTCACCGTGTTGTAGAAGTAGTTCGGGATCACCTTGCTGGTCTTGATGCCGTCGAGCGAGTTCGGCCCGCCCACGTTCTGGAAGTTCAGGAACTCGAAATACTGCCGCGACGCCCCGCTGAAGGTCGAGATCCGCGAGTTCTCCCACCCGTAGGTGAGCCCCAGGCGGGCGAAACTGCGCTTCAGCGGGTAGCTGGCGAAGGACGTAAAACCGATGCTGGCCTGGGTGAAGTTCTGAAGGTTGTCGCCGCCGATCTGGTTGAAGAACCCGATCAGGTTCTGCCCGGTGAGGATGGACGCCTCGCGGGCCTGGTCGAAGTTGAAGCTGCGGGTGAACACGGTGAAGCCCACCTGGATCGGCTTGTCGAGGAAGTAGGGCTCGGTGAAGCCGAACATGGCGATGCGCTCGCGGCTGCCCAGCTGGGTCGACACCGTCAGGGTCTCCCCCAGGCCCAGGAAGTTGTTGGTCTCGTAGTTGAAGCCGATGAAGCTGCCGGCGAAGCCGGAGACGCCGCCGGTGAGCCCGACCGAGTTCTTGCCCCTCTCCTTGACCTTGAGCGTGAGGTCCACCAGCCCGTTGCGGGTGTCGCGCTGGATCTCGGCGGCCTCCTCGGCCTTGAGCGGCTCGAAATACCCGAGCTGGTTCAGCCGCAGAACGCTGGTATCCCACAGCCGGGTGTTGAACATGTCGCCTTCATCCAGGAACAGCTCCCGGCGGATCACCTTGTCGCGGGTGGTGGTGTTGCCCGAGAAATTGATGCGGCGAACGAAGAACTGCTTGCCCTCGTCCACCGTCAGATTCAGGTCGATGCGGGGCGGGGCGCCTTCCGGGAAATCGAACGCCGGCTCGGCCACAAAGTCGATGTAGCCGAACTCCCCGTAGAGCTTCTTGAGGTTCTCCATGCCCTTGCGGAGTTTGGAGACGTCAAAAATGGCCCCCTCCGTCATCTGGAACACCGGCCGCAGCACTGCCTCCGGGGTGCGGAACAGCTTCACCTCGCTGAAGCTGATCTTGCCCATCTCGTACTTGGACCCTTCCTCGATGGGAATCTTCAGGTCGGCGCGCTTGCCCGGCTTGTTGGGCTTGAAGACCGGAATGCGGAAGCCCTTGCCGCCCACGTCGCGCATGGTCAGGGTATGCTCGCCCACGGTGGCCCGGAAGTAGCCGCGCTCCTGGTAGGCATTGCGCAGCCGGTCCTTGTCCTCGTCGAGCTTGTTCTGGTCGAAGGTCTTCGAGAAAATATTCTCCAGGAAGATCGACTTGGGGATGCCGATCGGCCGCAGGTTCTTCATGGACCGGATGGCCACCCGGTCCGACATCACGGTGTTGCCGGTGATGTCGATGGCGCCGACCTTGACCTTGGGTCCCTCGACCACCGTGAACACCAGCTCGATCGAGGACGGCGGGATCTGCCGCACCTCCGGCGTCACGGTGGCGTACTGCCGCCCGCGCTCGCCGAGCAGGTCCTTGAGCACCGACGTGGCCCGGGCGATCTTGGTCGGGTCGTAGCGGCTCTCCACCGACAGGCCCACCTTGCGCTCCTTGAACCGGTCCAGGATCTCCGAGACGGTGACCGACTTGATGCCCTCGTACTTGATGGTGCGGACCATGCGCCGCTCCACCAGCTCGAAGCGCACGATCTGGCCGGTTTTGCCCGGCTCCACCACCAGCCGCACATCGTCGAAGTAGCCGGTGTTCCACAGCAGCATGAAGTCGCGCCGGAGCTGCTCCTCGTCGTAAGGGTCGCCTCTTTTGGTGTAGAGGCGCCCGGTCAGAGTGTCGCGGGGGATGCGGCGGTTGCCGCGGAACTCGACGTTCTCGACCACGTCGGTGCGGGCCCCAGCCTCTGGCGCAGGCTTGGCGGCATCCGGAGCCGGAGCCGGGGGCGGGGCCGGCGGCTTCTCTTCCTTCTTCTCCTCCGGCACCGCCTCAAACGGGGAGGCCGGCTTGGGCGCCGGGGGTTGCTGGGGTTTGGGCTGCGGCGGCGGGGTCTGCCCCAGGGCGATTGCGCACCACAACAGCAAGGTGACGAAGACTGGCTTCACTTCTTTCCTTTTATAAGTATACGCGGACGCGCTTCCCATGGTTACCGGAGAGTCCATTGTACCAGATGGTCGGGGGCCAGTGGCCGGGTACGACCCGTAACAAATCACACCTGCTGAGGCGGGTGAAACTCCGAGAAACTCTCCACCACGTAGTTCGGCCGCCGCCGGACATTCTGTAGGCACAGCCACAGGTACTGACCGATAATCCCCATCCCCAGCAACCCGACCGAGCCGAGAAAGCCGAGCGTGAGCACGATCGGGGCGTAGCCAGGGACCGGGATCTTGCCGGCAAATCTCGAGATCAGAACCGTGATCGAGAAGACGCTCGTAAACAGCAGTCCGGCCAGGCCCGAGAGCAGCAGAACGCGGATCGGCAGATCGGTGAAGTTGAAAATGCTGTCGAAGCAATACTGCAGCTTCTTGGCGAAGGTCCAGGCGCTCACGCCTTCCCTACGCGGCAAACGGTCGTAACCGACATACTGACGCCGGTATCCGAGCCAGAACAACAGCGCGATCAGGTTGGTGTTGCTTTCGGGGAACCGCAGCAGCGCGTCGCGGACCGGCTGGGAACAGCCGAAGGCGTCCACTCCCCCCCGGGGCAGGTCCGGGACTACAAAGGCCCTGTAGATCCACCAGAAGCCGGAGGCCAGCAATTCGTCCGCCCAGGGATCGGAGCGCGAGCTGCGATAGCCGAACACGATGTCGGCCTGGTCGTTTTCGAGCGCCTCGAAAAACCGGACAGCCAGCTCGGGCGGCTCCTGCATGTCCGCCGCCAGGGTGGCGAAGAAGCGGCCGGATGCGGCCTCGAGGCCCGCCCGGATCGCTGGAAACGACCCAAAGTTGCGGCTCAGGCAGATCAGCTTGGATGGAAAGGAGCACTGGGGCAGGCGCTGTTCCAGAATCTCGCGGCTGGAGTCGGGGCTGCCGTCGACCACGAAGACGACCTCCAGTCGCCGGTCCGGCCGGGCGGCCAGCTTCGCCAGCTCCGCCAGCAGGCGATCCAGGTTCTCCTGATTCCGGTAGACGGGGATGATCAGGGAGCACAGCACGCCGGCGTCAGGCATGGTCAGCCGGCGGCGCTGTTGCGGCCCGGCAACAGCCCCCGGAACTCGGCGTAGTCCCGGATGTAATCGGCCGGGTCGTAGTAATCGGAGGCCAGCACCAGCAGCACGGCGTCCTTCGAGTACTTGTACTGCACGCTCCAGACCAGCGGCGGAATGTGGAGGCCGAGCGTGGGCGAGTCGAGCTCGAATTGCTGCCGCACCGCGCCGTCGTCGGCCAGAAAGGTGCACCGCCCGTGGACGCAGACGACAAACTGGTCGAGACTCCGGTGGGCGTGCTCGCCGCGAATCTCCTCGCTCGAGACGTCGTAGACCAGGAAGAATCGCTTCACCTCGAACGGCACGTGCCGCCCGATCTCGCCGAAGGTCAGCATTCCTCGCAGGTCCTCCACCCGGGCCAGGCGATGCAGGGTCACGCCCCGGACCCGGGTCCTGGTCTCGCTGCCGGCCGGCAGGGCCGACTCTGCACCCTCGCTCTCCACACCCACGTAGCCGACGATATGAGCCGGGTTGCCGACCACGATGGCCTCGCGGGGCACGTTGTGCGTCACCACCGCTCCGGCCCCCACCATGGCGCCTTCCCCTACCGTGACGTTCGGCAGCACGGTCGCGCCCGCGCCGATCGAACATCCTCGCTGGAGCAAGGTGGGCAGGAATTTTTTGGGGCGCTGCTTGCTGCGGGGCTTCAGGTCGTTGATAAAGGTCGCGTTGGGGCCGATAAAAACGTCGTCCTCGGCGCGCAGCCCGTCCCAGAGGTAGACGCCGCATTTGACCGTCACCCGGTCGCCGAGCGCGACATCATTCTCGATAAAACAGTGGTCGCAGATGTTGCAATCCCGGCCGATGCGGGCCCCGGGCAGGATGTGGGCGAAGGCCCAAACCCTGGTTCCTTCCCCGACCTGCTCGCTTTCGACGATCGCCTGAGGATGCCGGAAATACGCCATCGCGGGGGGCCTACCGGAACTGCAGCTCCAGTTCCCCGCTGGGGCCCTTGTAATGCAGGTGGAAATTCTTGATCTTCTGCTTCGGATCAACCGGGAAGTAGAGGAAGCCGGCGACCGGCTTGCGGGTTTCCCCCATCGGAAGCTCCTTCTGCTCCAGGGCGCTAAGCAGGGGCGTGGCCTTGGATGTGGAAGCCGAGACGGTCGACTCGCCGGCTCCGGCGCCGGTGCCGAACGTGTCGTCGGAGGCGCCCACGCGCCGCGGGCGTCCGCCCGTGCCTGGCAAGCCCCCCACGAAGACCGGATCGCCGGCCTGCGAGTAGATGGGGCGCCCGCCGCCGCCGGTCGAGCCCAGCACCAGCACCGCCGGGCCGGCAATGCGCTCGGGGGAATCGGCGGTGCCCCGCTCATTGTCGCGAGCCGAGCGCACCAGGAAGTTCTCGCGCGCGAGCGTCACCGGGTAGCCGCCGCGCGGCGTGACCTTCAGCTCCACAATGACGTACTGGCGATTGAGGTCCGACCCCACGGCCTTCAACTGGGCCTCGCGATCGGCGATCAGGCGCGCGGAAATATCCACGTCGCCGTTCTTGGCCGAAACCCACTCCGGGGGCCGGTCGGCGCCCAGACCGTGACCTGCGGCGAGCGCCGCCAGCACGACGGCCGTTGGGATTCTCATGGACCACCTCGCTGGTCGATTATGGCACAAGATACGGTATCATGGTCGCGGTATCATGGTCGCATCATGATGGAACCCGCCGGGGGGCCACCCAACCTGCTGTCGTCCAAACGGTTCCTGGCGGGCCTGGGGCTCGACCTGCTCGGCACGCTGCTGCTGGCCTATTCCCTGATCGTGGATCGCTCCCTGCTTCCGGCCGGAATCGCACTGATGACCGGCGGCGTGGTGCTCGTCGTGACCGGCATCCTGGCCGCGCGGCAAAAAAGCGGCCCCTCCTTATGATCGAATTGTTGAAGCTCCACCACGTCTCTTTTTCATCGCAGGACTTGGCGGCCAGCCGCGCGTTTTTCGGCGGCGTGCTGGGGCTGGAAGAAATCTCCCGGCCGGGATTCCAGTTTCCCGGCGCCTGGTACGCGCTGGGGGACCGCCAGTTGCACATCATCGAGAACCGCGACCCGGAGGCGGCCGCGGCGGCTTCCCGGCTGAGCCGCTCCGACCACGTGGCGCTCGAGGTGGCCGACATTGAAGCCGTGCGCCGGACGCTTGAACACCACGGCGTCCCGGTTCAGCCCGGCGGCAACCGCAACCTCGGCATGGCCCAACTGTTCTGCCACGACCCCGATGGCCACGTCATCGAGTTCGTCCAGTACGGGGTGGGGGAATGAGGCGCCGGCGGGCGGGAGCGGCGGTGCTGCTGGCGATGCTGGCGGCAGCGGCGGCCTACGGCCAGTCGGCCGAGGCTTCCCTTTCCTTGGGAGCCTCCACCTTCACCGACAAGAACCTGGGCGAGCTGGGCGCGGCCGGAACGGCCCGAGAGACCTTGCGGCTGGAGAACGGTCTCCGCGTCTCAGCCCGCTTCAGCCTGAACTCCCGGCGCTTCCTGGGGCACGAATTCGGCTACGGCTACGACCGCACCAAGCTGGTGTTCTCCGTCCAGGGCAAGACCGGCATGGCGGTGCACCAGGGATTCTACGACCTTGTGCTCCACGCGCTGCCGGTGGGATCTTTACTCCGGCCCTTCGTCTGCGGCGGAGCCGGCTTCTCGTCGTTCTTCCCTCCGGGCACCTCCGCCTTTTCCGGCAACGGCATCACCAAGTTCGGCTACAACTACGGAGCAGGGGTGAAGCTCAAGACCGGCCCGGTGTGGGGCATCCGGGTGGATGTGCGGGATTACGTCACCGGCAAGCCCTTCGACCTGCCCAACGTTCGCGGCCGGCTGCATAACATCGAGTTGTCGGCCGGGGTGGCGATATTCTTGTAGGGTCTGATGCGGATCGGATCTCACAGCGGGACGGCATCCGCTGATCTGCGGATCACCACCTGAACCGAGCGGTCACTGTTCGGCCCCTCCTCGCCGCGCGCCACAGACCCGAAGACACTCAGGTTGCCGGCGCCATGCCGCGCTGCGACTCGAAGGATCTCCTCTCGCCGTACCCGGATCTGTTCCGCTACCTTCATCAAACTCATTCTATTGAGCCTCGCACAACAAGGTGACAGGGCCTTCGAGGCTGATGAGGTGGCGCACGCTTCAGCGTGCCGGGTCGAGACTCGTCTCGACCCTTGTTTCGCAGGCCAGAGCGAGCGCCGAGACGAGTCTCGGCGCGGCACGCACGAGTGCGTGCGCCACATCGTGGCCGTCACTGTATTTTGCGAGGCTCAATAGCTCACTCGACCAAGGCCGGCCGGGCGCACCGGGTGATGGGCCAGTCGCAACCGCTGTCATCCCGAGCGCAGCGAGACATCTGCTTTTATAGCCCGACCGCCCAACAGCAGGTCCCTTATAGTTGCTCCGTGAGGAGCTTTCTAAAGGAAG
>Ga0247727_10010321_pt1 | contig 16586 bp, 13 predicted proteins | sample WisWelCaveWW1625_FD_202498 | JGI IMG/M metagenome (GOLD analysis project Ga0247727, IMG submission 202498) | Biofilm microbial communities from Wishing Well Cave, Virginia, United States - WW16-25 | ecosystem: Environmental > Aquatic > Deep subsurface > Groundwater > Cave microbial mat | place... | reverse complement strand
TACTTGAGCAACGTTTCCAGTCCCCACAACAAACTTCTACTGCGTAAGGCTAAAATCGCATTCACCACCTGCGTCAACGCCGTGACCAGAACGCTGACGCCCAGCATGACGGCCGCAAAGGCGATGGCCATGTCCAGATATTGCAGCATAAAACCTCCCGGTTATTGAGGTTCGCACGAACGGTTAATACTGCACCCTTTGTAAAAAGTTGCCGACTGTATCTTGCAACAACAAAGGAAATTTACAGGTAGCCAAAAAACAAATTGTCCAACGGCTGAAAAGCGGCCAACGGATAACCGCAATGGCGTATTAAAAAATAAAATCCGTTGGCAGCATTTTATCCGTTGGTGACAAAAGCTGGAAACTATTTTCCCTTCGCGAGGCGTTTCAACAACTGAATCTGTCCGGCATGATATAAATCGTGCGCGGTGATTCCGGAGATGAGCGCAAAGTTGTCGAGCTTGCCGCCCGGAGAAATTTTATAAAGCTCTCCGGGCTTCATTTTCGCGATGGCCGCGCGCAACAATTTGTGGGTTTCCGCCAGCAGCCTGAGGTCCGTTCGCCAGGCGGTCTCGGTCAATTCCTGCGGCCGGGCGAACCAGTTTGAGCCGGTGAGCGCAAACGAGCCGCGCGCTTCACCGGTCAATCGGCGATACACCGCATATTTCCAGTAAGCCGCATGCACGACGATTTCCCAGATATTGTGCCGCCCTGGCGCGGGCCGCCACGCCGCAGTTTTCATCGACAGCCCGCGCAACGAGCCGCGCAGATTCGTGCCGTGCCAGGATTTGCGGTCATACGCCTGATCGAGGCAGACGAGGAGAATTTTGATCTCGGGGTTTGGCATGAATGCCGGCTCCTTGAATGAATTATTGACCGGGCACTCGCTGTGACCGGTCAATTTTCCTGCGCACCAATTTCCAAAACGCCGGCGCCATTGATCTGGCCGGCTTTTAATAGTTGCAACGCGTGATTGGCTTCGGCCAATGGGAAAACTTCAACCTCAGTGCGCAGCGGAATCGTCGCCGCCAGTTGCAACAATTGACGCACGTCGTCGCGCGTGCTGTTGGCGACGCTGCGCAGCGTGCATTCGTGGTAAATGAGCGAATAATTCATCTCCGGAATCGGGCTCATGTGGATTCCCGCCAGCGCCACCGTGCCGCCTTTTTGTAAATTTCGCAGCGCGGCATGCACGAGCCATCCGGCCGGCGCAAAAATAATCGCGCTGTCGAGTTTCGCCGGCGGCGTTTCTTCGGCGCTGCCGGTCCAACTCGCGCCAAGTTCCTCAGCCAAACGGCGGTGCGTGGCGCTGCGGGAAAAAACATAAACGTCACAATTCCAGTATCGCGCGATTTGAATGACCAGGTGCGCCGACGCGCCAAACCCGAACAGGCCGAGACGCTGGCCGCGCTGAATATCGCTCAACCGCAGCGCGCGATAACCGATGACGCCGGCGCACAACAGCGGCGCGGCCGCAGCATCGGAGAAAATCTCTGGAATGGAATAAGCAAACTCTTCATGCACGACGACTTGTTCCGCAAAACCACCATCTTGATGATAACCGGTAAAGCGCGCGTGTTCACAGAGATTCTCTTTGCCGCGTTGACAAAAAACGCAGGTTCCACAAGTCCAATTGAGCCAAGGCACACCGGCGCGGTCACCAATTTTGAAGCACTGTGTTTCGCTGCCGATGGCATCAACAACGCCGACGATTTGATGCCCTGGAATGATCGGTTGCGTTTGTGGCGGCAGATCGCCTTCCACCACGTGCAGGTCCGTGTGGCAAATGCCGCAGGCGCGAATACGCAAGCGAATCTCTTTCGCTTTTGGCAGCGGAGATAATGCTTTGATGAGCGATAATGGATTCTCCCCGATGGGGCGAGGAGACGAACACGACATGGCGCGCATGTGGAGGCGATGGGATGAGTGAGGTTCGAGAAGCTTTATGAGAATTGCTCAAAAAGATATAACACAAACTTTTCAAAATCAAACTGTCATGAACATCCGGCCAGAGTCCGGGACGTTCCAACCACGGATTCATGCCTGGAAATGGGTATGACATAACCTCTCCATTCTTTCAGTGCAAGTTTAGGCCATCTTTTGTAATATACCATAAGAACTGCAAAAAAGCAACTCTGAAAAGCGAATGAAGGCTTGCATTTGGCCGCGCATTTGTATAAATTATTTTATGGCCGTTTACTTTTTCTTTTCCGACGCGCATCTCGGCGCGCCCAACCGTGATGATGAAAATTTGCGCCAGCGTCGCGTGCTGGAGTTTTTCGATTATGCCAGACAACACGGTGCGGGCTTATTCATCGTCGGCGATCTTTTCGATTTCTGGTTTGAATATCGCCACGCGATTCCCAAGCGCAATTTTGCGGTGCTGGCCAAGCTGCACGAGTTGCGCGCCGCCGGCCTGCCGGTTGATTATATCGCCGGCAATCACGATCTGTGGATGGGCGACTTTTTGCGCGACGAAATCGGGCTGACGCTGCACGAGAATCACCTCGTGCGCGATCTGTGCGGCTATGATTGTTACATCATTCACGGCGACGGCGTGGCCAAAAATGACGGCGGCTATCGTCTGATGAAACGCATTTTTAAAAACCCGCTCAATATCAAATTATATCGCTGGGTGCATCCGGACGTGGGCATTCCGCTCGCCAAACTGGTGTCGCACACGAGCCGCGCCGTCAAAGACAATCCCAACACCTGGGAGCGCGATTATCGCGAATACGCCGAAGCGAGATTTGCCGAGGGGCACGAAGTGGTGATCATGGGGCATACGCACAAGCCGCTGTGCGAGTCCATCGGCCAAAAAATTTTCATCAACCTCGGCGATTGGATGGAGCATTTCACGTATTGTCGGTTGGATGAAGACGGCCCGCAGTTGTTGACGTGGCCGGAACGGAAGCCGTATTTTGTAAAAACGGCAACGCCGGATGAAAAAGAAAAAACACCGGCTGAAGCGTTTTCATAGAACGATATAACCCGAAGGAGGCCAGTATGAAGTTCAGCGAAATTCCGCCATTGAAGTTGCCATCCAGGACTCTCATTAAAAAAAGGATGGGTTAAAATTAAAAACAAACGCACTAAAGTCGTCGTGATCCCCGGCGATGAGTTGATCGGGATGAAATTCTTAGAAAAGGTCGGCTCGCAGTTAATCGTCGACTATAAAAAAGCTACCGTGAAATTGATTGGATAGTTTTATCCGCCATTCAAATGGCAAAGGCGTTTCCGGCAGGCCGAATTTATTATTGAAGGATCAATAATATGAATGCAACCTCAAGCACACTCGCCTCCAAAACCACGTGGATTATTTTCGGCGTGCTGCTGGCGGCGATGCTCATTCCGGCGCTGATCTATATTTCCTACCTCAGCCAGGATTTGCCCAAACTTTCCCAGCTTGAAGATTATCGCCCCAAGCTGGTTTCGAAGGTTTATTCGGCGGACGGCAAGGTGATAAAAGAATTTTTTGAAGAGCGCCGCTCGTACGTTCCGCTCGACAGCATTCCGCGGCATCTCAAAGCGGCGTTGCTGGCGACGGAAGATCGCAATTTTTTTCATCACTGGGGCTTCAATCCGGTGCGGTTTGCGCAGGCGATCATCATCGACGTCATTCACATGGAAAAACGGCAGGGCGCGAGCACGCTGACGCAGCAGCTTTCGCGCGTGCTCTATTTCACCACCGAAAAAACCGTCACCCGCAAAATCCGCGAGCTGCTCACCGCGATTCAGATCGAGCGCACCTACACCAAAGACGAGATTCTGGAAATGTATTTGAATCAGGTCTATTTGGGCCACGGCACGCACGGCGTCCAGATGGCGTCGCAAAAATATTTCGGCAAAAACGTTGAAAAATTGCTGCCCCATGAGTCCGCGACGCTGGTGGCGATCGTGCAGCGCCCGGAGACGTTGACGCCGCTGCGCAATGCGGTCGCATGCTCGCTGCGCCGCAATCTCGTGCTCGCCAACACGTATCTCACCGGCAAAATGTCGCAGACGGATTTTGTGAGTTACAAAAAATTGCCGCTCGGTGTTATCGCGGGGACGGCCAACGACCATTATGGCGCCGCGCCGTATTTCACCGAATACGTCCGGCAAGTGCTCTGGAAGGAGAAACAATATGGCGATCGAATTTTGACGGACGGCATGCAAATTCAGACGACGCTGGATACCCGCGCGCAACGCCTCGCCGAAAAATACGTGGCGCAGCAATTGCAAGAGATGCAGCGCCGCAGCAATAAACGCCTGGTCGCCGACCGTGAGCACTTGAAAGTTTTTACGCCGGCGATGCTGGATTCGCTCGGCAAGACGCTGAAGGAAGTGATGGCCGATTCGGCGCTGTTTTATGGCATGCTCGACAAACGGCGTCCGGTGCAGGCGGCGTTGGTCACCATCGAAAATAGCACCGGACACATTATCGCTATGGTGGGCGGCCGCGATTTTGAGGAGAATAAATTCAATCGCGCCGTGCAGGCGCAGCGCCAGCCGGGCTCCGCGTTCAAGCCTTTCGTGTACACGACCGTGATTGACAACGGCTATCCGCCGACTTATGAAGTGCTGAATCAGCCGGTCGTCGTCAAACAAGTGGATGGCACCGAGTGGCGTCCGCACAATTATGACAACTCGATCAGCGGGCCGGTCACGTTGCGTGAAGCGCTGGCGCGTTCGTTGAATTTGCCGACGGTGCGGCTCGTGCAGCAGATCACCAATCCGGCCGCCGTGGTAAAATACGCGCGCGACATGGGACTGACGACGAATATTCCGCCGTACGATGCGATCGCGCTCGGCGCCGGTGAAGTGATTCCGCTGGAAATCACCTCGGCCTTTACGGCGTTTCCCAATCAGGGGGTGCGCATGGAGCCGATCGCGATTTTAAGCGTCATCGATAAAGACGGCAACGTCCTGGAGAACAATCAATCCAACGGCAAAGAAGTTTTCAGCAAAGAAACCGCGTTCATCATGACGGACATGTTGCGTTCCGTCATCGATTACGGCCGCGGCACGGCGGCCGGGACGCGCTCCAAATATCAATTCTATCGCCCGGCCGGCGGCAAAACCGGCACGACCAACGAATTTCGCGATGCGTGGTTTATCGGATTTACTCCGCAACTCACCACCGGCGTCTGGGTGGGATTCGATCGGCAGGATCAATCATTTGAAAAAGGCGAGACCGGCGCCGCAGTGGCGCTGCCCATTTGGGCGCCGTATATGAAAGCCGTTCACGATACGCTGGGCTTGCCGGTGGAAGAATTTCAGAGCCCGGGAACGATTGTGCGCCTCGAGCTCTGCAGCACCACCAAGCGTCTCGCCAACGATGAATGTCCGAATGTTTATTACGACATCTTTAAAGCCGGCTCCGAACCGAACAGCCATTGCAGCCTGCACAGCGGCCGCAAAAGAGAACGCCGGCGGGAACGGTCCTAACAAACATTGGATTAATGGATTGCTGGAGTTTTGGATCATTGGATGGTTGGATTACTGGATTGTGATGGATTACTGGGTTTCCAAAACTTCAACGGCCCAAAGATCCAAAACTCCAACAATCCATCAATCCGGGCAACAATCCTCCGATCCATCAATCCGGGCGGCCGCTTATTTTATCAACTTCGACACCTCTTTGAATTCCGCCGAATCGGCGCGCGCCAGCAATTCAAACAACACGGATTCCGCGGTGGTGACGATCGCGCCGGCCTGCTGCAAGCGTTGCAGCGCCGTCAGATGATCCAACTCGTGCCGCGAGGAAACCGCATCGCGCGCGACGTGTACCTGATAATCATTCGCCAGCAAATCGAGCGCCGTTTGCAGAACACAAACATGCGTCTCGATTCCCGCCAGCGCCACCTGCCGGAGGCCTTTTTCCTGCAGGGTTTTCAGCAATTCTTCACTGCCGCAACAACTGAAGGCCATCTTCTGCAACGGCAACGTTGTCTGCAACGCGTTGCGAATCGAGGAAATCGTATGGCCGAGTCCTTTGGGATATTGCTCGGTTAAAAAAATCGGCACGCGCAAAAGCTGGCAGCCGCGAATCAATTTTATGGTGTTCGTCTCGACGGTTTCGCGATAGCGCATCACGGCGTGAACACGATCCTGAATATCGATCACCAGCAACGCCGTGTGCTGGCGGTCAAGAATGGTTGTATGTCGCATAGTTTTTCACCAATGAGCTGGACCAGCGTTTCAGATAGACAGAAATTTTCGGATAGTTTTTAACAAAAAGCGCTTTCCCAACTGTAAAAATTTTTCCCGTTGGGTTCATCTATCCGCTGCTGATGTGCTCGTGCACCAGTTTCCAACCGTCCGACACGCGCGCCCAGACGCGCGTCACCTTGCCGACGCCCTGCGTGTACAATTCGCCGACTTTCGACTGGGTCATGAAATGATAGGTGATCACCAGCGTCTGGTCATAGAGCTTTTCGTCTTTCTCGACGATGCTGGTCGCGCCGGAGCCTACGGCTTCCATATCCGCTTTAACCCATTTGATGACTTCACCGGGACCTTTGATGCGATACGGCAGTCTGGGCTGGTAGCGCGAAGCGTCGTTATGCAGAAGAGCTTTGTAATCATCTTCTTTCTTCTTTTGAAAAGCTTCGTCGAGCTGTTTGTTGTAATTGATGGCGTTTTTCTTCCAGACTTCTTTTTCATCCTTCTTCGGCATGACCCGGAATCGGCTGCGCGCCAGATAGCCGCCGCCGGCCAGAATCAGCACGATCAACAGAATATTGATGATGATATAACCCGTGTCCATGCTTTTTATGCTCCTGAGATTCGCGCTTTCATCTATGGGAAAAAAGTTTGATAAAATAACAAGTTCAATCGTAAAGTGCAAGCATTTTTTAAGCAAGAAGTCGGCGTTAGTGACAGGTGGACTGACCGGTCACTAAACGATAGTTCCCAACTAATTCAAGTGACCGGTCAGTTTTCTCCACTAATAACTGCGCCATTACAGCAAGAGGGGATTCCCAGCAAAGGCAAACCGTCAACGCAGAAAACCGAAATTGGCCGTGCGCCCCGGTTATTCCAGGCCAAACACCCGCTCCCGAAACCGCCGGCTGCCGATAAGCTGCGCGCCATTTTTGAGCCGCATTTGAAAATCGCCGTGCGACCCCGGATGGATTTCCCTGATAAAATCCAGGTTGACAATATACGAACGATGCACGCGCGCGAACTTTTCGGGATCCAGCCGCTGCTCGAGATGGTTCATCGTTTCGCGAATGAGATAATTTTCTTTCTCGGTGTGCAGTTTGGCATATTTCTCTTCGGCTTCGATAAACACGATCTCGTTCGTTTTCACAAAGAAGAAGCGCGAGCCGAGATTGACCATCATTCTTTTCAGATACTTCTTTTCCTGATTGATCCCGCCGAGCAGATTTTTGAAAACAACCGCAGTCTCATTTTTTAGTTGAATCCGCCGGAGTGCGCGGTCGAGAGATTTTTTGAAGCGCTCCTGATCAAAAGGTTTGAGCAGATAATCCACTGCCTGCACCTCGAATGCCTCGATCGCATATTGATCGTACGCCGTGACAAAAACCACCGCGGGCATGTTTTCCACGCCGACCGTTTCGATCACCTCAAAACCGTTCATTCCCGGCATTTGAATGTCGAGAAAAACCAGGTCGGGTTTGCCTGCTTTAATTTTTTCCACCGCTTCATCGCCGTTTGCGGCTTCGCCCAGCGAAGCGATTCCCGCCTGCTCTTTCAAAAAAGTTCTGATCTTTTTGCGCGCGGGAAACTCATCGTCAACAATGAGAATCGTAATGCCGTTCATCATAACGTCTCCACAAATGACCAGTTGAAATTCACAAAAAACTCAATCTTATTCGCTCTGCGCCGGCGCGGCGCAATGGAATTTCCATTGTGACTTCCAGCCCGCCTTCCTTGCGGTTGCGCAAATCGAGCCGGTGCGCCGCGCCATAAAGTTTCTCCAGCCGCTCGGAAGTATTCGCCAGGCCGACGCCGTTTTGTGAAAGCGAATGGGCGTCGGTGGAAATGCCGCTCCCGTTATCTTTGACCGACAAAATAAGCCGACCATCTTTTTGCTGCGACGAGATTTCGATTTCGGCAGCCCGCACATTTTCCATCGTGTGTTTGATGGCGTTCTCGAGCAACGGCTGCAAAATAAAACTCGGCACCGGGTCATCCAACGTCTCACCGGCAATTTCCATTTTGACGCGCAGTTGATTTTGAAAGCGCGCTTTCATGATCGCGATATACAAATCGACCAGCTCCATTTCATCGCGCAACGGATGCTCCTGCCGGTTGGAAACATTCAGCGTTTTGCGCAGCAGATCGCTCAAGCTCGCCATCATTTTGTCGGCGGCGTTCACGTCGTCGTACATCGTCGACGAAATCATATTGAGCGTGTTGAAGAGAAAGTGCGGATTGAGCTGCGTCTGCAGCGCCTGCAACCGCGCCTCGGTCAGTTGCCGCTCCAACTGCGCGGTTTTGAGTTTTTGCTTTTGATTCTCGCGAAACAGGTTGATAAAATACGCGACGCCGTAAATGAGCCAGTAGGTAATAAACTGATGATTGTATTCCATCACCAGCCGATAGCCGAGATGCCCGTAATTATAGTCTTCCTGCAGAAAAGACGAGTAAAGCAGCTTTCGACTGAAAAACATCAACATCGTGTGCGAAAAACCGAACGCCAGGCTTGCCAACAGGTGCAGCGGCAGGCGAACGAGCAAATGATTGCGCTGCAACGGAAATTTTTTAAAAAAATAAAACAGCCCCGGCAACAGGACGAACACGGCATAAGCGCCGGTCATTTCATTGATAAAATAATGATAAAAATTCGGCGTCTCGCCTTCGGCCAGCTCGTTCGTATAAAAACGATTGAAATTCATCACGCCGACGAGCGTGGAAAACAGAAAAATGACGAGCCAGCGCACGGAGCCGCTGCTGTTGGCGAACCCCGACAACAGGCGCATCCGGGTTTTTTTGTTCTTCTCACTCATTTCTGATAACGACCTTTCAAGCGCCCGACTTTTTCCCGATAAAAATGTTGAAAATCATTGCGCGGATTGCGGCATAGATAAACCTGCAAACCATTTTCGCGAAAATGCCCGTTGTTGATCTGACCGGCTAATTCAATATTGGCAAAGAAGTGTTGAATGTCTTCACCCAGCTCATCATTCACATAAATCAACGTTGAGAGATTCACGCTATCCGGCGCCCAGAGCAAGAAGGTTTCGTGGAAACTCACCGGCTCCGGCAAGCCGAATTTTTTGCCGTGATATCTGATTGCGCCGGCCTGTCCGTAATTTTCGGCGTAGATGGTGCAACTCGCTTTCTCCGTTTCATTCAAATTTTGATAAGTTTTGATCACGATCGCCGCCAACTCGCGCCAGCCTGCCATGTCCGCATAATCCTGCGGCAGCTTATGGACGCGACCGTCTTCCCATTGCAGCGCGCCCTCGAGTCCGAATTTTTTGGAGGCTTCGGCATACGCGGCCATTTTATCCAGCGGCAACACCGGCAAACTGTAGGGAAGCACCGGCAAAAAAATCAGAATCATGAGCGCGAGCATCGCCGGCCGCAAAAATCGCCCGCGTGCCGCAAAGTTTTTTTCGATGGCCACGCCGCCGGCCGCGAACAGCATCGGATACACGCCCAGCGTATAATAAGCCTTGCCGCTCAACCACAACAAGATGCCGACGGTAAACAAGAAAGTCAAGCCCAATACACGCCAGCGTTGGCCTTCCTTTTGAAAGAGAAGAAAAATCAATCCGATCAGCCAAATGATCACCGCGTGCAGATTCATCAAAAATTGCAACAGAGCGAAATCGGTGGGGTTCACATTAACCAGTTGCGTGCGCCGCAGCTCATTCATGTGCCCGATCACCGGCCAGTTGTGATTATGCTGCCAGATCAAGTTGGGCAATATGATAAGAAATCCAAGCAGAAAGCCGATGCTAAAATATTTGGAACGCAGCAAGCGGCGATCCGGCGTGAACAGCAGCGCGAGCAAAAACGCCAGCATGAAAAAAACAATGGCATATTTATTCAGAAACGCCAGCCCCCAGAGAATGCCGAGGTGTATCCAGTATTGCGGATTTTGATTCTGCACGAGTTTGACGATAAAATATCCGCTCAACAGCCAGGCGAATTGGTCGAATGAGACCGGCATGAGAAACGTGTTGCTGCGCAGAAACGACGGCGATAAAATGAATGCCGAACACGCGAGCACCAGCGCCCAGGTTTTGCCGCCAAGCTCTTTCACGAGCAGCGCGATGACCAGCACCGAAAGCGCGCCAATCAAAGCGGGAAAAAATCCCACGGCGAAAGCCGAGTCGCCGAACAGCGCCATCGCCAGTTTGCCAATCATCGGCGTGACCGGCGGCACGGAGATGTAACCCCAGTCCGGATGATCGGCCAGCGCCAGATATAAATAAATATCGCGGTGCAACTCGTAATTGGAGTTAGTTGAAAAGTGGAGCGCAATTTTGAAAAGGACCAGACCGGCAATCAACAGCCAGCCGTCCGACATTCTTTTATTTTCCGGCGCCGGATTTTGCAACCGGTTTTTCGTCTCGACCATAGTGACGGTTTCGCTCATATTGCTCTCTGCTTTTTTAATAGTGAAATGTGGTGAAACATCCAATCCGGTTGTTCCACGTTTGCTTTCTGCTCTTTACGATGAAGATTAGCGAAAAGTCACAACAAAAGCACCGACTTTGTCACAGACGGGATTTTTAAAGGCCTGAACGGCGATGAAAGCTTTATTAGGCTTTGTCGAAAATTCGAAATAAAAAAGGGCGACGCCTCATGCGTCGCCCCGGCTACGAATTTAAAACCAACTTAAAATCAATCGCCGCTGCCTTTTGCCGCTTTCTTCAGTTTATCATTGGCCATCACCGCCAGATCGACGCGACGATTGGTCTGCCGTCCGTCCACACTTTCGTTGGAAGCGAGAGGCTGCGCTTCGCCATATCCCATAATCGTAAAGCGCGCCGAGCTCACCTGCAGCGTCGCGAGATAGTTGGCCACCGACTGCGACCGCAAGCGCGACAGCTCGAGATTGTGCTCGTCGGAGCCGGTATTATCCGTATGCCCTTCGAGCAGAATATTCGTGTCTTCATATTTCTGCAAAGTCGCTGCCAGCTTTTTGAGATTTTCCATGCTCTGCGGTTTCAGCGTCGCTTTATCGACGTCGAACAGCAGGCCGGAATCAAAGGTAATTTTAATGCCTTCGCCGACGCGCTCGACTTTCGCGCCGGCGAGATCGCGCTTCATCTCCGCGGCCTGCTTATCCATATAATTGCCAATATACGCGCCCGCCGCACCGCCAACCGCCGCGCCCAGAATCGCGCCGAGCATCGTGTTGCCCGCGGCTTTGCCGATCGCGCCGCCGACTACCGTGCCAGCGCCCGCGCCGATCACCGCGCCTTTACTTTTTTTGCTCCAGCTTGAGCAGCCCGCGCTCATCGCGATCATGGCGAGGCTCAATAACATGACGATGAATTTTTTCATCGATAGTCTCCTTGGTTTTATTCCATTCCCGGAAAATTTATATAAAATAAGTCAGGGCAAAATTAAATGCAATATTTTTGTTCAGGAGTGCGAAGCTTTAGCTTCGCCATGCAAATGCAATGCGAAAGCATTGCACTCCGGGCCTCTACTTTTTCTGCCCGAACGCTTTTTGCAACTGTGCAATCAACGCGCGGCGGACTTCCATCACATTTTCATTGAGCACTTTTAAATCCGGATTTTTGCGATTTAAAAAACTCAAGCCCTGCTCATTGCCGGTAATTAAAAAATCGCTGATCGCCGCTTTGTAATTGCGGCGTTGATCGAGCGGCTTGTCGTTGATCAGCCAGCCGTTTTTTTCCGCGCTCCAGCTCACCTGCGCCGTTTGCAAAAATCCGCCCGTGCCTTTGTTGGCAACGCCCTGATCGAGAACCTGTTGCAATAAACGGCCGCGCATTTCCACCGCCACGACATTGCCGCCAAACGGCAGAATGCGAATCACATCATATTCCGAAATATTGCCCGGCGGCAGCTCATCGTCGATGCGCACCGAGCCGCCGTTGAAGATCGCCAGCTCAACGCCGGAGGCCGCATTCAGAAAACCTTTTACTATTATATCGGTGAGCATGCTCGGATAATTGCGCACCGTCGATTCGCGGCCATCGAGGGCAACCGGAGAATTGACCACCAACTTGCCCGGCTCAAAATCCATTTTGCGAAACGCGCCGAAGGCCATATCCACCCACTGCTGCACGACCTGCCCGACTGCCGCATCCTCGGGAATTTTATCCGTTATCGGCTGCAGGCGCGAATCGATTTGCAATTTGCGCGTTTCCGTGTCATAAATCAAATCGTGAATGTAAGCTGAACGCGCATTGGCATCGGCTTTAAAGATTGGCGTAAAATTCGCGCCGCGCCAGACTTGCACATTTTCGTGCTCGTGGCCGCCTAAAATCAAATCGATGCCCGGAATGGTTTGGGCGAGCTTGATATCGTCTTCGAGCTGCAGATGCGTCACCGCGATGAGAATATCCACTTTGTCGCGCAAGGCCTGCGCCTGTTTTTTCGCCGCTTCGAGCGGATCGACATAGGTGACGTAATCGGGTTTGTTCTTCGTGAGCATCACGCCGAACAAACCGATGCGCGCCTGTTGATTCGAAACATTGCTCACGGAGAAGATAACGTTTTCATCAACATTGGGAAACGGCTTTTGGTTGCGATCAAACGCATTGCTCGCGAACCATTTAAACTTTGACTCCACCAGCCGTTGCAAAAACAGCTGTTCGCGGAGATCAAATTCGTGATTGCCGAACGTGCAGTAATTCAAGCCGGCGGCATTCAATACCGAGATCATTTGCTTGCCGGCCAGCCGCTCACCGTCAACCACGGCAGTGCCGAACGCCGAAGGGCTGACGAGATCACCGGCAAGAATCATATAGGTGTTCGGATTCTCGCGAAGCAGTTGTTGGCGCAGCGTCGCGAGCCGCGCCATGCCGCCTTCTTTGCCGCTGCTCACCGGGGTGATTTCATACACGTCGTTGATCTGTAGCAGGGTTAATTTGACAATCGTATCATGCGGTGTGATCGGCGACAATGCCAGGATGATCGATAGCAGGAAGAATGAGCCGACAACAGACCACACACGAAAGAGACTCTCTTTTTTCATAAAACCTTGCTCCAAAAAGATGAAATAAGTTATACAAGCACCAAATTGGCTACGGGCGTGTAAATATTAAATTCTTCTGATGGAGTTTTGATGGTTACGATGAGAGAATATCTTGCCTTGCGATCCCATCGCTTTAAATGTTTTCGTTCTCTCCACCAGCCACTAACTGGAAAAACAGCAATATGCCCCTTTTCGGCAAGAGCGACTGCCGTACCACGCCAATAGTCGGAGTGTATCGAGCCACGGGAACGCAAATCCGCTCCCAGAAGCCATTCAGATGAATCGCTTGCAGTCCCTTTATAAACTTCGATCTCTTGACGTGCAACTTTATTGATGCGCCGCCTAAACTCAGCAATCGTTTCGATTCCTGTTTTCGTCTCAAATCTTAATCCATGCGACGCATAACGAAATTTATTATTCCAACCTCGCCGGCCGGGGCTGGGTTCGATAAAATATGAAAGGGTGACACGCATTTCGACTTCCGTCTCACCCAAATCCATCAGCACATCGCGCGGCCATGGTAATTCGTGAAGATGCAATTCATTCGTTTTTATATCGATTCCTTCTTGAGTGTAAGGCTGAAGTGAAGTCTGGACAATCAAGGTTAAAACATTGCCGGCACACCAACGTGCCCGAGTCAAATCAGGAACGCCGAAACCATAAATTCGAAGCAAGTTAGCTATAGCAGACTTCTTGTCTTTCCATAAATTTATTCCGCGCAACATTTCCTCTGTCCAGGCAGCGGAATGAACGAGCAATCCGCGAATAGTTTCAGGCCAGAAATTCGGATAGAGCGTTTGAATCATCGCTGCCATTCTCGCCGCCAGAGCCGTAGCCGCACTGGTATCGCCCGTGGCGGCAAAGTATTTAACTTGAGGCTGCCAGTAAGTGGAAAGTAATTGCAAGGAGTCGATGTAGTCTGCCGAATTTGTCGCAGATTCCATCCCACATTGCCACCTTCCAAAACAATATCTGGCTTTAAGGGCCATTGTTTAAGTATATCGTTCCGATTTCGCCGTATCAGTCAGAAGAAGGTGAGGAAAATTTTTTCTTTCACTGGCAGGCATGAAAGCAATATGATTATCGTTTTATTTGTGGAAGGATTTTTTTTCGGAGATTAAACCAATCACTTCTTCGGTTACGAGGGTATCGCCATCATTAATAATCATTTCTTTGAGCGCCTCTTCGCAGACCTGGCTGATTTCGGCAAAACTGAGTCCGTTGGCAACTTCCGATATTTTTGCAAGATCAAGCTTTGAGATATTATAACCTTGCAACCTTGTTTTTAAAAGTGCCAATGCCAACTTTTGATCGGGCAACTCATATTCAATCACATCATCGAAGCGTCGATAAAGCGCAAAATCCAGGTTTTGGGGGTGATTCGTCGCAGCGATAATCAAACTTGTCGATTGATCTCGCTCGATGAACATCAAGAAGCTATTCAGCACACGTCGAATTTCCCCAACGTCATTAAGCAGGCCGCGTTGCGTTCCGATGGAATCGAACTCATCGAATAAATAAATGCCTCGGGTTTGTGCGATGGCGTCAAATATGAGACGCAGTTTGGCCGCCGTTTCACCCATATATTTTGTAATCAAACCATCCAGGCGCACAATGAATATAGGAATGCCAAGTTCACCGGCCAAAGCTGTCGCCGTCATGGTTTTGCCGCAACCTGGCGGTCCGGTTAGAAGAAGCTTTCGCCGTGGATTTAAGCCATGTGTTTGCAGCTTGTTTAAATGCCGTTGTTCAATTAGAATTCGTGTAAGCCTTTTCAACAGCCTCGGCTGAAGAATCATGTCCGTCAACCGAATTTTGGGATAATCAACCGACAATAAACCGCTCAACTCACCACGAGGCTGGGCAATGGGAATGGGTTGTTTGTTGACAATGGCAAATGCGCCTCTTGATTTGGCTTGATCGACCAATTCACGAAGTTCTTGGGCGAACTTACCATGGCCTTGCCTCGCTTCATTGGCAGCCACCTGCATCACTATTGAGTAAAACTGAGGCTCATCCTTTTCAACGACACTTTTAAGGAGTGCCTTGATTTGTTCAGCGGTCGCCATTGGGTTTTCCCAACAAGATTTGTGAGCATTCTATGATAAGCCGTCCAGACATCGATTGTGGTAAAATTTCATAGCGTCCTGCAAAACCCGTCACCCTAATATAGTTAACAAAATTCAAATAATCAATTTCCAAAGTTTCAATTGTTGTAAGGAAGAGGCAAGCATCCTACTCGCATCAATTCACCAATCAGATAATGCGAGCCGGTAATGCACAGCAGATCATCGTCGCGGCAAATTTTGCGGGACTCGACAAATGCCGCGGCCGGTGTTACAAAAGTTTTGGCATTAAAGCCGAACCCGCGAGCGGCCTGCGCTAATTGCACAGCCGGACGCGCGCGATCCGTCGCCGGCGTCGCGAAAAAGAATCGGGGCGATAAATCTTGCCACGCGCGAAAAATGGGCGCTAGCGTTTTGTCTTCGAGCAAGCCCATCACGACCAACAAACGGCGGAATTTGAAGCTCTCGCGCAGATTTCGCGCCAACACGCGCATGCCGTCGGCGTTGTGCGCCGCATCGACGATGATTGCCGGCTGGGTTGGCAAAACCTGCAAACGCGCCGGCCAGTAAGCCGTTTGCAGGCCGCGGCGAATGACGTCATCAGGCATCGAAAAACTTTTTTCGCGCAGCAGGCTCACCGCCAAAATAGCAAGCGCGGCGTTATTCGCCTGATGCCGCCCGCGTAAGGCGCACGTGACATCAATTAAATTAAAATTAAAACTGGACGACGCAAGCGAAAATTGCAATCCGTTCGGTTGGGCGGAAATATTTTTAAGAGTCGCGTGTTCCGACAATTCGTATAAAGGCGCCCGCAATTGCCGGCAGCGTTGGCGGATCGGCTCGCGCGCTGCTTTCTGCTGCACGCCGGAAACGCACACGACGTTTTTTTTGATGATTCCCGCTTTTTCTCCGGTAATCGCCGCGAGCGTGCGGCCGAGATATTTTTGATGCTCCAGCCCGATCGTCGTGATGACACAGACTTCGGGCTGCACCACAGTCGTCGCGTCCAACCGCCCGCCGAGTCCGGTTTCGATAATTGCCAGCTCGACTTTTCTTTGCGCAAAAATTTGAAAGGCGATCACCGTCAACACTTCAAAATAAGTCGCCTGCACCTTCTCAATCAACATGCGACAACTTTGCAGGACGTCTTCGATTTCCTGAAAAGAAACCGGCGCGCCGTTGATTTGAATGCGCTCGTTGAGCCGGACGAGGTGCGGCGAGGTGTAAAGTCCGGTGCGCAATCCCGCAGCTTTGCCAATCGCCGCCAGCATCGCCGCGGTCGAGCCTTTGCCGTTCGTGCCGGCAATGTGAACGGTTGGATATTGCAGTTGCGGTTGACCGAAAAAATTGCAAAGCTTTTCAATGCGCTCCAATCCTAATTG